>Ga0265299_10000017_pt1 | contig 308245 bp, 326 predicted proteins | sample AusTroGonzalo_MG_4_FD_193485 | JGI IMG/M metagenome (GOLD analysis project Ga0265299, IMG submission 193485) | Bovine rumen microbial communities from tropical cattle in Woodstock, Queensland, Australia - Gonzalo_02 | ecosystem: Host-associated > Mammals > Digestive system > Stomach > Rumen ... | reverse complement strand
AGGTCGATGGTGGTCGGGAATTCGCGACCCTTGGGGGTAATCTGAACGGCGAGGTTTTCGGAGCCGTCCATACCGCCTTCGACACGGCGGACAGCACAAGAGCCTCGAATGATTGCGTCGGTGAGTTTGTTGGTCTTCATTTCCACACTCCTTTAGTCCACGAGGAACCATTTGACCGAGGTGTTGCTTTCGGAGATGTTCAGTACGGCGACGGGTTCCGTGGCGCTGGTGTTGTTCAGAGGGTCAACACGAAGCATGTTTTCTTCATCGACTTCGTCTTCGCCGTCGATACTGTACTCCTTGCCGTCGGCGACGGGCGGAATGGTGATTTCGTGCTTATCGAGCTGGGCCTGAACCATTTCGGTAAGGGTGGCAGACGCGCTGTCGATATTGTCAACGTCCTTTGCCTGAACATTGTAGTCGACATAGCCGTTGCAGCATTCGTCAACTGTCTTGATTTCTACGATTTTCATTTCTTGACTCCTTTTGGTTGGTTGTTGGTTGGTATAGCGATGATATCCGGGCCGTGGAGACCCGGTATCGTTGGACCAGTCTACTTGAGGGAGAGTAGCTTGGGATCCACGGAGAGGCACGCCTTGTGGTCGCCGTCGATATAGTCGATAGTCACCAAGACCTTCGAGCGAACCGTTTTCTGGTCAGCCTCGACGACCCCCTGCGAATCTACACGGCAGTTGTAGTCTTCAGTGGAAATGTAACCGCTGACCCATACTTCATCGCCTTTCTTGAAAAGGTTCTTTTTCGGCTTGTCCTTGCCGGCCGGGGGCAAGTTGACCGCGTGTACCGTGAAGTGGTGGTACAGTCCAGCCACCTCGACGTGGACTTTACCATCGTCTTTGTTGTGGGTTATCTCGGAAGCGCCCGGCATGTCGGCGCGGTACTTGAGCGCAAGGCTCATCGCTTTACCGAACGCCTTGTCGTACTCTTCAATCGACTGCTTGTGCACGGTGACTTCAGTCGCTTCGCGGTCGTCGTTCTCGACGATGACCCAAACTTGTTTCTGCATATCCGCTCCTTGATGTTGGTTGGTATAGAGATGATATCCGGGCCAGGGAGGCCCGGTCCGGTCCAGACAGCGGCCTAGTATTCGCCGTCTTGGTAGCCGTCGCTGTAGTGGATGACCAGCTGGGCGTCGTCTTTGGGAAGGTCGGTGCGTTGCTCGCGGCTGGCACGTGCGTCGTCGTTACCCTTTTCCCACCACTTGTTGTTGAAACCTTCGTTGTATTCGTTCTGAGCGCTTTCGTCAGGGAAACCTTCGGTCTTGCGGGGTGTTTCCTTTTCGGCGTCCTTTGCGCCGAGCTCGTTCCAATTGGTCGTAGCCATTTTCGTATCTCCTTTTGGTTGGTATAGTGGTTATAGGCATCCGGGGGAAGCCCGGCTACTGCTGGACAGTAGCTTCGGGTTTCTTGGCGGGGTTGAGCCGTTCTCCGCGCTTGATGAGAGTTTCCAAGCTGCTCTTAGCGTCCTGGATGGCTCGCCAATTTTCATCGATCTCACGAAGGAAATCGTAGTCATCGGGACACTTGGCCTTTTTTCAATTCGTGAGAAGGTGCTTGGCCATATCGGTAAAGGATTTTGCGGCCAAGATAACTTCGTCCTTGCGCTTCTTGAAATCGTCCTTGCGCTTGGCCTTGTCCGCCTTGATCCAGTCGGCTACCTTCTTATAGAAGCCGAGGAATCGGTCATAGATCTCGTCAATCTGCTTGGGGGTCATAGTGTCGAACCACGTCTTATCGACACCGCGTGTGGTAAAGAGAGCGCGTGTGGGAGAATAGGTTTCGGGGCAGCCATTCTTGAGCGGTCCGTCAGTCCATATCATCTTGGCATCCCATTCGCAGTCGAAGAAGATGTATGAGCTTGTTTCGAGGTACGGACGGCCTTGATCGTGTACAGTGTCGCCTTGACGGATGTCGGACAAGTGGTGGAACTTCTTGTCATAGGGGTTATAGATTGACAAGCTCAACATATACGGCCAGTCGTGCGGGTCGGTGATCTTGAACTTCTTGGGGTGCTTGGCGATGTACTTGCTAAGCGGCATTTCCAAGATCTGTTCGTGGGTAATTTTAAGTTCGTCGGCCATATTTAACTCCTTGTGGTTGGTACAGGGAGAATGGGGCTCCGGAGGAGCCCCGGACACCCAGAGACATTACTTCGCCTTGATGATCTTCAGGAAAAGTTTTTCGACCCCTCCGTGCGGCGACAATTCGTAGCCGTCCTTACAATCTTCGGCAGTCACCTTTTCGTGGCTCGAATTGCTTTCCGTGATCGTTTCGTTCACGATATCGCGGACGGTCTTGGCAGCGTCGTCGAGACTGTCGAAGATAGTCGGCACCTGGATTACCTCGTCGCCGTCTTCGAAGTGGTGGCAGCCGCTGATGAAGAACTGGCCTTCGGGTTCGTCGACGACATCGCCGCCCACAATTGCAGCCAGTTCATCGGCCGCGTCACGGTTCGGCAAGTGGATCTTGAGGTAGTTCTCCTCGTAGTAGTCGTCCATAGAGTTGTCGTTCACCCGGATCTTGAACACCGGGTCGTCCTTACCCTTGTCCATATCGTAGGCGGAATCGTCGTCCGGTTCGGAGTCGTCGGGGTAGATACCGTGGAGGAACTTCTCGGCGGCCTCGGAATCAGAGAGGCGGCAACCGCATTCAGAGAGGAAGCTATCGACTTCGGTACTGTCATATTCGTGGATGTGGGAATTAACGCTCATTTTTGAACTCCTTGTGGTTGGTATAGAGAAAATAACCGGGCCGGGGAGACCCGGCCGGTTCGAAACCAGTATGGCTACCGTGCCGTGAACTCGTTCTGTGGTGTATTTTCAGACATAAGCTGGAACTCCACAATGTAACGGTATTGCGGCTTTTTGACCACTGGGTCGTAAACTGGTACGAACGATGCACTGACCTTCATCCAGAACTTGCCTTGTCTGAACAGTCCACCGTTACAGGCGGCTTGGATACAGTCGAAGTCACGCTTGGCCGTTGCTTTCAGTCTGGCCCGGCGTGTTCCGGCGTATGCGAACGCTGACGGCTTCATGTCGAAGTGGAAGCATCCCAGTGACATCCCGTCGGCGAGACCGTCGAGTAAAGGCTTGGTAACCCATTTCTGAAGCAGCTGAGTGACGTCAGGATGCGTGGTGACCACGTTGAGTACCTTCTGGGTAGCTCGGGAAATGCATGATGGTGTGTGCGCCATTGTTAACTCCTTGTTGGTATAGTGGTTATGGCAAACCAAGGGAAACCCGGCTACTTCGAGCCAGTTTTCCCACGGTACGCTCCGTACAGAGCGGTTTCGGACAGACTGTAGCTGTCGTGGCCGGTACGAGGCGGATAGTAGTCAAGACAGACTTCGGTGCCGCGCTGGCGAACCGTCCACCACTCCTTGCACTTCGCGCACTGGCAACTGGCCTCTATATAGGGGTCTTGGGGGAGTGCCTTGCCGCGCTCCCAATTGGTGGACATCACGGACATAGACACTTCGTTGGGGTCGGCCTTGCCTCCACAGTACGGACAAGTGTCGCCGTCCTGGATCGCCTTCAGAGCGATCGTGACGAGGTGGACCGGCTTGCCGAGATAGAAGCCGTCCTTGGCCACTGCCCAGCAGTTCTTATAGAAGCGGGGTATCGTCTTTCCAAACTGTTTGTTGATTTCCTTTGACCACAGCATTCTTTAGTCTCCTTTGCGGTTGGTATAGTGGTTATAGGCATCCGGGGGAGCCCCGGTACCGTTGCTACAGGGTTTCGAGAAATTCGTCGAGGTACTCGGCGTAACCCTTTTTACCGGGCACCACGGCCTGTTCGGGCAACGTGCGGCACCCGCAGAAGTAGAAAGTGCGCCTGCCGAGCTTGTATTTGCGGGCCACGACCATCTGGTCCTTTTCGGGGGTGCGTTCCTCGGCGACGAACACCAGCTTCTTGTCGTGGGTACTGTTGTACTGGTCGACCTGCTTGGTGATGCGGGCGACCCTTTTGTCAATTTCCTTATCTGACATTTTGTTTGCCATGTCTGATCTCCTTGATTGGTACAGGATGGATGGGGCGCCGGAGGAGCCCCGGTCATCATCGGCCAGTCGGCCTTCGCGGTTCGAGAGCTTCACGGCCAGCTCGGTTGAAGTCCAAGCAGATACTAGACACCATGTACAGCGGGGTCCTAGTAATCCTTCCGTCCGGCTCGCGCTCCGGTGGAAGGAGCTCACGGGTCGTGCTTATGTTGATATCGACGGCGTGCTTCCATCCAGAACCGTCGTTCACGACAACGACGCTCTGAAACGGGAACATGGGCGATCCGTTTATCTTGTACCCATAGCTCGGCATGAAGTGGGCCGGATAGGCGACCACTTCACACTTGGACTGGCGGTTGTACCACGCCGTACACACCTCCTGGATTCTCTTGTCCATTTCTTCGCCGGTCAGCTTTAAGGGATTCTTCGCGTCGGTGGCAATAAGTTTTGCCTTCAATTCGTCTTTCATGTTCGAACTCCTTTGGATGGTACAGAAGGAATGGGGCCCCAGAGGAGCCCCGGTCATCGGACTAGACGTGATCCGCGTGGATAACTTTGAAACCGCGCCGGAGCATGTCGAGGATCGTATTGTAGCGGGCGCATTCGGAGCTTTGGGGGTCGCATCCGTGGACGGCTTCCGTGTAGAACTTGATGGCCGCCTCCGCGTTGTCGTAGTACTTCCCAAATCCACGGGTGATCACGGTGACCCGGTCCTTCTTCTTGGGCTTGCCGGTCGCCCCCGTCTTCACGAGCACGTACCCTGCGGGCAGCTTGACCTCGCGGACCTTGAAGCGGTGCGCCTGTCCGAGGATGGAGCAGCTCACTCTCCGGTCGTCACGGTCGACCTTGATATCGAACTTGCATCGGCTCGACCGCCCGTACTCCTGGGCTGCTACGTTGGCGCTGGCCAGCGCGAGCTGCTCGGTCGTGCAAGCCGTCCCGGCGATATCCGGGCTTTCGCTCAGGTCAGCCCCGTCGTCCCATTCGACGACGACGAAAAGTTTTTCAGATTTTGCCATGTGTTCTCCTTTGGTTGGTACAGAAAAAATGGGGGTTCCGAGGAGCCCCGGCCTGTACTAGAACGTGGTCTCGGACACTACCGCCCGTTTCTTCATGCCTGCGTACTGGATGGTCAGGTTGTCGCGCACCTTCTCGGACATGGTGACGACGCCCGGATGCTCGGGGTCCTGCACGAGGTACACCTTCAGGTCGACGTTCTGCGTGTCAAGAGCCGTCCTGTACTCGCCCCTGCTCGTCTTCAGGTAGAAGTCGGTGTGGTTGGCGTGGCGGATGGCCTTGCGCACGGCGGCCTCGTACGTGTCCTTGTCGTTGTACGGGGTCCCGTCGATGGACGCCTCGACGAACTTCTCCAGCGTCGCGTCCCCCTCTCCGAGGTGACCGCTGGCCAGAACCGCGCACGCGTTGCGGGCGTCGCGCCCCTTGGTGCGGACTACGCACTCGAGCTTCCCGTTCTTGTTTCCGATTGCCGTGTAGAATTTCATTCCGTATCTCCTTTGGTTGGTATAGAAGAAATGGGCTCCCGGAGGAGCCCCGGCGCGTCGCGGCTATTTCTTCTTCGCCTTATGGATCGATACCACGTGCTCAAGGAGCTCAATGGCCGTCTTCTGGCCCAGCTGGAAAAACCTGTGCTCTTCGAAGCCTATGGTGAACCGGATGGCGTCGCGGTTCCTGCGGCAGAGGCTGAGCAACGCCTTTGCCCTCTCCAGCGTCATGCCGTAGGACATCGGCATATAGGATGCGCCTGCCTGCACCGCGTCGCGTCGTATGCTGGAAACAAATTTTGTATCCGCGTCCACGAAGTCGGTCAGCTTGGCCAGCGTGGAACGGGTTATGCCGGTCTTGTTCACGAAGACGACGGACCTGGCCTGCCCGTGTACAAAATCTTGCTCGTACTTGGTAAGACGGGGGAAATCGTAGTACAGGGTGTTCTCGTAGCGCAGCCACACGAACTGCCCTTCGTTGAGCGGCTTGATCTTCTTGTTAGGCGTCTTCTGTTTCAGCCGCTCAGTCGAGACCTCTATGTTACTGTCGAGGCTCTTGACGGGGTTGATACACTCCTTGACTTCGTCCTCGGGGACAATGAACACCGCCTTGACGAAACCCTCCTCGCCGTCGTGGTCGCCGCGGTCATTGACGACCATATCGAACAGGACGGATTGGCCGTTGTACTTGTGGCGGAGATTGTTCTGGATCTCGTGGATTCGGTCGTATATCCGGTTGGACAGATGTTCAAACCAGTCCGAGTAGTAGCCATTGAGGGTGAATCGCCTGTACGTGATCTCGACCATCTGAATAAGTCGTTTCATTTTAGCCTCCGTTGGTTGGTACAGGAAAAATGGGCTCCCGGAGGAGCCCCGGTCAGAACTGGAACTTCTTGGGCTTGCGCCTGCGGTTTCCGATCTCTGCGACGAAAATTGTCCGGCCGGCCAGTTTCCTCGGCAGTCGCTCGTTCATATCCTCGTAGAACTGAGAATCGCTGCGCCCGAAGATGCTGGCGACTTGGAACGCCCCGCTCCCGTAGTCCACGACGTAGGAGCAGTCCTCGGGCCGGTTCGATCGATCGCGCTCGGCGCAGAAGAAGCTGGCGATTGCCGACACGGCGGCGTGTCGCGCCGAGGATAGTGTGGTGGTACTGCCCTTGAAGTAGTCTTTCATTTCGACACCACCTTTCCCGCCTCGCTGAGGGTCTTTCCGCCGGCCGCACGGGCCTCGTCGGTCTTCGCCACGAGCTTGCGGGCGCTCGCCTCGGCGTACTCCACCACAGCGTCGACGGCCATAGTGGCCACGTCGGACGCCATGGACTTTCCCGCGTCCTTCACCGTCTTCTGTGTGCTCGGCGTGGACAGGAAAAACAGGATAGCGAAGATGACCACGATCACCGCGCATAAGAATCTGAACATTTTGTGCCTCCTTGGTTGGTACAGGACGGATGGGACTCCGGAGGAGCCCCGGCCGGCTTACGGGATCCGCCTGCTTTCAGGCGGTCGAAAATGGCTTTCCTCTCGGCGAGCACCTGGGCCTCGGTCTTCTCCGAGGGTACTATCTCGTACTCGTTGTTGAGCAGCTCGTAGTTGCACTCGGCGGCCTCCTCGAAAGAGAGGAAATCGGCCATCCCGAACAGGTCCGTGTAGGTCTTCTCGCCCTTCTTCAGAACGTACGGCATGTTGAACCCCTGTTGATAAATTGTAAATAAAAAGTTTACAAAATATGGGCAGTCCGTTGACGTCCTGCCCACATCCTGTGGAAACGCTGTCGACTAGTTGCGGCGGGCCATCACGTCGAACAGGGACTTGACGGACTCCTCGAGCCGGTCGTAGCTGCACCAGTTGTTGCTACCGCCCCTGCAGTCGTTCACGTCGTCGGCCGTGCGGTACAGCACGCGACCGTACCAGTCGTTCCAGCGCACGTCGTCGATCCTCGCGTAGATGAAGCGGCCGTCCTTCTTGAACATGCAGCTGAACTCGAAGGTGTTGTTGCTGAAGCTGGCGAGCTTCGCGCCGATGTTCTTGGCGAGTTTCCTCATCTCCCGTCTGGCGATGGGGATGAAGTAACCCTTGGCGAACCGCTGGTAGCCCACCTCCCCCTGGAACTTCTCGGGGACGTAGTTGTTCTCGAAGTCGTAGTTCCTGAAAGCGGCTACGCTCTTCTCCTTGGGGATTTCGCAGGTCTTCATGTTGCCTCCTTGGTTGGTACAGGGAGTATGGGACCCCGGAGGAACCCCGGAGCCCAGGCGGGATCTACGGGGCCGAGGTGATGATCGTCTGGTCCGGCACGCCGGTCTTGTCGTGTTGCCTGTCGATGAGAAGCTCAATCCCGTCCAGGTTCAGCTTCTCCTTGCGGCAGCTGTTGACGAAGTCGTCGACGGAGCCGCCCTTTCTGAGCACCCAGTTTTCCTTCTTTTTCTTGAAGTCCGCCTCGATATTGTCGATTTCGGCCTTGCGCCCCGCGTCGAGCTTGTCGTACTCGTCGGCACGGCGTTTCGCCATCTTCTCGGCCTCGGCCTGCACCTCGGCATACTCGGCGGAGCGCAGCCCGTAGTTCGACAGGGTGTCCCGCAGGCGGTCGTGGAAGACCATGTCCTCGGCGTTCAGCTTGCGGTCCAGCTCGGCTCTCTTCTCCGCCCAGCGGCGCTCTGCCTCGGCGATGGCCTCCTTTTCCATCTTCTTGACCTCGTCATACTTCTTGCGGAACACCGCGCAGCCGACGTGGCTTTCGAGGAACTTGACGAGCGTGTATTTGATGGCGTCCCACGCCTGGTGGGCGAAGGCATACGCCTCGGCACGGAGGACGGCGTCTGCCCAGTCGGTCGGGTAGGTCTGGCGGATTATTAATTGGAACATTTTTTAACTCCTTGTGGTTGGTACAGGGAGGATGGGCCCCTCGAGGAGGCCCGGACGATTACTGGGCGTAGGCGACGGCGAACTGCTTGCCGATCTTGGCGATGTCGCCGACCTTGCACCAGATGTCCGCGTGGCCGTCCGTGGGAAGGAGCTGCACGGAGCCGGTGCGCACCCTTTTCGTGCGGTTGCCGACCATGTCGACCCAGTTGACGGTGTAGGCGATGTTTTGCCCCGCCACGCGGAGCCTGACCCTGACCTTCTCGACCTTCAGGCCCGCCTTCTTTTTCTGCACGTCGAACGTGCGCTCGTAAGTGTTCTTCTTTCCGGCGACAGCGGCGAAGTTTTCGATCTTCAGCACCGAGTCGAGCGTTTCCTTGAAAGATTGGCCCATGGGCTACCTCCCTGATATGCGTTTCTTGGTTGGTTTCAGGATGCGGGTGGAATTCTTGGACAAGCTGGCCTCCTAGGCGAACGTGGCTGTGGCGACCTCGGCCGCCGTGAGGGTGAACATGGTGTCGTCGTCCCCGCTGCTGTTGCGGAAGGTGACGGAGCCGTCTTCGTTCACGGACTCGACGAAGCACGTCTCGCCGTCCATGCAGGCCACTCCGAGCTTGCTGTGGAGGTCGAAGTAGTTCCCCTTGTGGGTAATCTCGTGACCCAGTGCCGTCTTCGCGGGCCTGTCGCTGATGCTGTTGTACAAAGCTTGTACGCTGATGGTTGCCGGGTCGCCTGTCTTTAGGGGCATTTTAAATCCTTTGTCGTGGTTGGTTATACTGTTAAATGTAAGTTTTTTAGGTCGCCCTGTCAAGGGCACCCGATTGATCCCGAGCCGGGGGAGCCCCGGCTCATTCGTTGGAGTTGCAGGCGTCGAGCCCGTGGTTCTTGAAGAATTCCTTCCAGTTTTCCTCGGAAGCGCCGGTTTCGGGGACCTGCTTGAGATATTCGACCATGAGCTCCTTTATCTCGTCGACGGATAGAAGTTTCTTCGTGCTCGCGGTCCAGAAAAAGTCGTCGACGGAGTCCATGTGGAAGAACGTGCCGGCGTACCTGGGTTCGGTCCAGACCTTTCCGAAGAAACGCCCGACGGGTCTGTCGTAGAAGTCAATCCTAGCGTCCTCGCACAGGGGGACGTCCACCGACGACATCATTGTGACGCTTTCATTCGATTCCTTCACGTAGACGTCGGCGTGGACATATTCGACCTGGAGGTGATCGATCAGGTCGATAGCGGTGTCGTATTCGTCCTTCAATCGACATTGTACCATCCTGAACTTTCCGCACTCGATGGCGTTGACGCCGCCGCGAATCTCCGTGGACATCTTGGTCATGATTTCGTTGTCCTGCTGCTTCGTGAAGTTGGCAACTTCGATGAGGAATGTCCCCTCGCCGCTGTCGCCGGTAATTAGCTTAATCATTGGAAATTCTCCTGTTGTGGTTGGCTTCGTCTACCCGGATGCATGGTCGAGGGAGCCCCGGTTACAGGCAGGACTCGAGGATGAGCGACTTGCAGTGGTAATCCTTGTCGGCGAAATATCCGGCGTTGTAGGATAGGTTGCGGTTGGTGTAGTATATGAGCAGGCACACGTGGTTCTTGTTGTCGGTGCCGTACAGCGGTTTCAGCTTCTCGAGGAACTGGTCGACGTCCTCCGGCTTCGTGACCTCGGCGTTCGCCATTCCTTCGTAGCCGTTGACGACGCTGATGGCGACCGGTTCGTCCTTCTCCTTGCACTCTCTGAATACCTTCTTCATGCGGGCACCCAGGTCGTCGAACGCCTCGTCGAACGTAGATGAACGGTTGGTGAGACGTTCCCAGCGCTTCCCGTCGATAAATTCAGACAGAGTTACCAGTGATGTCCTGAATGCCATATTGCCTCCTTTGTTGATATAGAAAAAATAGGGCTCCGGAGGAGCCCCGGCCGGCCAGCAGGCCTACTTGACTTCGTTGAACTTGTCGAGGACTGCCTTTTCGATTACCGCCCTGAGCTCGGACGTGGTGGGGACGCACACGTAGCGGTTTTCTTCGCCCTTGAAGAACGGGTCGCACGGATAGCCTACGAAAAGGCCGTTGATGCCGTCATAAACACGCAGGCCGCGGATTTGCAGCTGGTCGTTGAGCACGACGCTGGCCATCGCCTTGATTTTGCCGAGGGACATTCCCCCCTTGAACGGGAACACTTCCACCTTGGTGACCTCGAGCGTCGGGTAGGACGGCGTCTCGGCGGCCTCGACTGTCTTCTCGGCGGTCTCGACTGTCTTCTTGGAGGTCTTCTTCGTCGCAACCTTCTTCGTTGCGGCAGTGGTTCCGGTGGTTTTCTTGGTAGTAGCCATGTTATCTCCTTTGGTTGATGTAGTACGGATGCCGGTTCAGGGGAGCCCCGGTCTAGAACATGCCGTAGCATTCCATACAGCAATGACCTTCGCTGTCGGTGCTTATGGTGGTGCCGCCGCAGTAGGGGCACTTGAGTTCGTCGGGTTTCTTCTTGGTCGCCTTTTTGGGCTTGTCGTTTTTGGTCGCCATGTCGGTTCTCCTTTGTTGTATAGAGAGGATGGGCTCCCGGAGGAGCCCCGGCGTCACATCGGGATCACGTAGGTGTCCTTCGTGTCCGTGTCGGTCACCCTGACCTCGTTCACTTTGTAGCACGGGTCGCCCAGGCCGAAACGGAAAATATTCCCGAGCTTTGCCATTATGTCGAAGTCGGTGTCGCGGTCGCGGTTGAAAAACCTTCCATGGCTGCAGACTTCGATGGTGCTGGCCATAGCGCTCACGACGAGCCTGTCGTTTCCTTCCGAGACGGCCTTCTTGACCGTCTTGAACACGGCCAGCATCTTCGCCAGCGGCGTCGTCGTCTTGCACTTCACCTTCTTCGTGAACGGCTTGTAGTAGTTCTCGACCTTGACGAGGAGCCGGACGTTGGAACCGCCGGACGTGGACAACTCGGACCGGCAGGAACGGCCTACCAGTTCCTTCCAGCGCGTGTCGATGTGGGCATGCGCCCTAAGTACGTTCTTGCGGATGTAGCCGTCGGCCGTCTTCGCCAACTTCTGGTCGAGCTGGACCACCACGACTCCGTTCTTGTAGAGCGGGGTGGCGACAGGGTCGGCAGGCCCGTACTTCTTCACGAAGTCGAGCTGCAGTACCTTCTTCCCCAATTCGTTGAGGAGGTTGACATGTGCATCGGTAATCATTTTTCATTCTCCTTGGTTGGTACAGGATGGATGGGCTCCCGGAGGAACCCCGGCACTACACCTCGGACACCCGGTACACCTCGACGCAGTCCTCCTTGCCCGCAATGCAGATGTACAGGGCGGCGTTCCTGGTGTTGTTGGCTACGTAGTTGGCCACGTTGGAGGCGTAACGCACGAAATTCGCCATGCGCTCGTCGAAGGAGGCGGAAGGGTTGACGCAGGTCGGAATCCTCGCGAACTCTGCGGCCGGCTCCGTCTTGTAGCGGAACTTCGAGAAGTCGACGCTCGCCAGCAGCTTCATGGACTCCACGAGGGAGTCTCTGATGGTGTTCTGGTCCTTGTTGACCCCGCTTTCCACGGCGACGACCATCGGGGTGCATACTTCGAGCCGTTCGTTGTCCGACGCTCGCTGGTCGGTGCAGATTCTGGATGCGATAAGAATTTTCATTTTGTCCTCTCGGTTGGCTTACGATCGATCGTCGTTCCGGCGAAGCCCGGCCAGCCAGCGGTAGTGCGGGCGGTTGAACCACCCGTCGAAGTTGTGCGGGTATTCGTAGACGAGCCGGAGCCCGAAGGACTTGGCCACGCTGGCCAGACGGGCGTCGAACATCCCGACCGATTCCCGTTTGGTCGGGACTATGAATTTCCGGCGCTTCTTCATGCTCTCGTGTCCATCGAAGCCCCGAGCCATATAGTTCGTATAAGCGCGGGAATGATAAGCAAGATATCGCACGTACGTGCGAAAATTTCCGTGTCCACCATGCCGACGCTGAGAATGAGGCCTGCGAAGGCGTAAAAGTCAATCACGAACAGGAGCATGCGGGCGGTCACGTTCCAGCGGATGGCTCGTCCCAGCAGCTCGACGGCGACGGGGAGCGCATAGGCGAGCACGAACAGGACGAGTTCGATGTTTATTTTCATGGCTACCCCTTCTTCCAACAGTGTACCTTGTTGGACGAGTACGGGTGGAACGTGCCGTAGTTGCAGATGTAGATGCCCTGCGGGTCACGGTCGACACGGTCGGACAGCTTGACCGTGCGGTGGGGTTCTTCCGGGTCGAGGGATGCGGCGACCATGTTGCCGTGGTCGTAGCGGATTTCCATGAGCTCGTCGTTCGGGGTGTCGATGTGCTCCTTACCCATCGGGTCGATGTAGGGGAAGCTCACGAGGTCGCCCACGAGGATTGGCTTGCCGTCGAGGTCGACGAGGCCGGTGTCGGTGCCCTTGCTGATAGTGTTCATGTTAACTCCTTTTCGGTTGGTATAGTGGTGATGGGCCCCCCGGGGAGCCCCGGACGACTACTTTTCCTTCTTTGCTTTTTCTTCGTTGACAGGAACGTCGTTCTTGACCTTGAGGGTCTTCCCGTCGGCCACCATGAGCGGTGCACTGTAGGTCTTGGTTTCCATTGGTTGTCTCCTTTCGGTTGGTATAGTACGGATGGGGCTCCGGAGGAGCCCCGGCTATTCGACGTGAGTGCAGTACACCGTGTACTTGTCGCCGGGTTGCAGGCAGGCGTTTACCTTGACCGTGAGGACGAGCTTCCACTCCCCGTCTACCTTGGCGAAAATGTTGTACTGGGGCGGATGCTCGAGGTCGAGGAAAACCCGCTGGCACACGGTCTTTCGGCCGAACACTTCTCTGGCGACGTTGCCCACCTCGCACTCTATGTCGAGCTCGTCGACGGGCGTGCCGGTGGCCAGGGCAGTGTTGAGCTTGGATACGATGTTGATGTGTTCCATTGTTAACTCCTTGTTGACATAGTGTAGATAAGGTGTGTGGGTAACCCCGGTCAGAAACCGAGGGTTATCCACTTCCCGTATTTACCCGTTTCGGCCTTCAGCGGGGGCGTGCCTGTGGGCCCGCCGAACTTATGCAACGCATAGCTGCCCCCGCAGTTGTCGTCGACGTCAATCATGGCGTCGCCGTCACCGCGCTCCCTGAGCTCGCCGAGCGCCTCCCAGAGCTCGTCCACCGTCATGGTGGACCTCTCGTATTGCTCCCTGCGACGCGTGTCCTTCTCCTCTTCTGTCATTTCCGTAGTTGCCATGTAAGCTCCTTTTCTCTTCATATAAAATATAGCACGCCGGAGGAGCCCCGGATACTGTCCGGCAGTGGCAATGCTCCCGCAATGCGGGAAAGCCGCCCCGTGGGGCGGCGCCGATCGATCTTACTTCTTCATATTGTCCTCCATGAAAAGGTCTAACGACAGCCTGAAATTTACAGGGATGCCGTCGAAGTGGAAAGAACGCCTCTTGGTGCAACGCGGAGAGGCGCCCCAGTAGATAAATTCTTCGCCCGCCTTGAACTTGTACGGCCCCGCCTCGAAATCATGCTTGACGGGGTAACGCTGGCCCACCACCAGGGTGTCGGCGAAGGCCTTGATGCGGTCCGCCTCCGCCTTCGCCTTGTCGCACCGGTCGAGCCATTCCTTGAGGTATCCGTCGGGGGTGAGGCCTCGGGCCTCGTATTCCTTCTTAATCCAGCGGGCAACGCCTTGGTTCAGCTCGTTCGGGCCAGCGCTCGCACTTACGGCTTTATACAATACAAAGCCTTCGTACTTGTGCATGAGAAGAACCAGGGCGCACGGAGTGTTGGACTCCTTCCGGATGTACTTAATCCACGAACCGGTGATGCCGACCAGTTCGACCTTGTTCGGGTCGAGCCCCTTGGCATATTCCTTGATTTGTTCCTTTGTCGTGCGGATGTAGTCGCAGCTCCAGCCCATTGTTAACTCCTTGTTGGTGGTGATGGTTGTTTCCTTGTATAGGAAAAATTGCCGGTCCGGGGAGGCCCGGTCCGGCGGGCTTGAACATTTACCACTCTGCGGTGTCGTCGTTGGGGATTCGGTGGTGGGTGCTGTGGAACACGCCGCAGTACAGGCCGTCGTCGGACACGAGCACGGCGGCCGAACTGAGGAGCCCGTAGGTCTTCACCACTTCGTCGTGCTCGAGCTTCTGAAGGTCGCGGACGTCGCTCATGGTGCCGACGGCGCCCCATTCGCATTCGTTGTTTTCGTCGCAGAAGACGACCTCGCCGTTCAGCTCGACCTTTACGATGTTATCCTTGCTGAGGTCGGCCTGCATGCGGCTCCAGATTTCCTCGGACGCCTTGGTTACGGGGTCTTTGCCGTCCTCGTCAGAGTAGAGGCGGCAGCCGAACTCGGGGTTCTCGGTTCTGCATTCGGTAGAGTCGTTGCTGGTGAGGACGACGTATTTCGTGGGTTCTTTCTTTTCTTCCATTTTAAACTCCTTTTTCCGTTGTATAGAAAAAATGACCCGGCCGAGGAGCCCCGGCCGGGCAGAGCCATTTCCACCGGGCTAGATGGCCTCAAGAGCGGAGATAATTTCTTCAAGCTGCTCCTTCTTGAATGTCCACGTCCAAGAAGAGTAGCCGGAGCCATCCATGTATTCGGGAGTCTTGTTCCATGTTTTGGAGAGGGACTGGCGGACGGTTTCGGGCATCAGCTGGTCAGCGCGGATTTTCAGGTCGTCGGACCACTTTTCGCTTCCCATATGCGTCAAGGGAGTGTTGCAGCCGAGGTCGACGGAACAATCATCGGTCACCCAGTAGAAGGCAAAAATTGCCTCCTTGGATTTGATGGTGTCGCTCCACTGGAAACTTTTTTCGTTGCCATCAAAATCAAAATTCAACTTTTTGTTCAGCTTGTTCAGGCAATTGTTCAGGCGCTCCGTGTCGACCGTGTTGAAGAGGATGCGCAGCTTGACGCCGTTCGTATCGTAGATGTGCCCCTCCTTGGTGATGTACACCTTCATCCCGTAGAACGAGGCGGTCGCCACGTACCTGCCGTCGTCGCAGGGCTTGATGCTGCCCGTGTCGACGAGGTTCATCACGACGGGGGGCATGATGGCCACCACGTCGGAGAAGCTGCGCATGGCGACGACGTCGATGAACTTCACGGGTGCCACAGTGTGGGTCTTCGCCTCGATGACGGTCGTGGAGATGCTGCCGTCACGGTTGCGTTCGACGCTCTGGAACCAGGTCGTGGAAATCAGCTTGCCGTCCTTGTCCATGAGGTTCCACTTGGTGTCCTTGTCCTTGCCGACCTTGATGTAGTCCGTGTCGAAGGGGAGGATGGTGGTGATGCCGGTAAGTGCCGTCTTTTTCATTGGTTAACTCCTTTGTGGTTGGTTGTTTCGTTGTATAGTACGGATGGTCGCCCGGAGGAGCCCCGGACGGTTGCCGACAGTGTCAACACCATCGATCGAGGGAAAGGGGGCCTGAGCCCCCCGATATTAGTCGAAGGAGGCGTGCTCCATCGGGTCGTAGTCACGGGCGTCATAGCTCACACAGAAAACTCCCAGGGCGTAGAGCGTGGAACCCTTCAGCGGGGTCTTGGGGCGGGTCTTGTAGTCCTTGGTTTCCTCCACCTCGCGGATGTGGTGGTTAACGACCTTGCGGACCCTGCGGACGGCACGCCACCCCTTGATACCGAGCAACACGGCGTGACACTTGTACTGCGGGATGAGTTCCATGAATTGGTCGGGGGCGTCCTTGCCCATTGCGATGGCGCCGTCACGGTAAGTCTTGTCGTACTTGGACAGGGCGGCCTTGGAAATCGCGCCGTCATTCAGGATGCGCACCTCGGGGTAGTCGGTGCAGCCGTCCCGCTTTGCGGGAGTTTGCTGACGCCACCAGGTGGAAAGGTCGGACTGTGCGTAGCCGGGTCGGAAACGGACGGTGTGCTGCTCGTGATAGCAAATGTAGTGTCCCATGTTTTAACTCCTTTGTGGTTGGGTTCCTTGTACAGGAAATATCGGGGCTCCGGGGAGCCCCGGTCCGGGGTCATTCCACCCAGTCCTTGACGGCGTCCCATCCCGTCTTTCCAGCGTGGTTCACTGGCAGGTCAAGCGTGTACCCCACGAGCGAGACGGCGCAGGGGGCGACAACGTCTCCGGCGAACTGAACAAGTTCTTGCACACGGGGGTCGTCCACGCCGGTGATTCCCTCCAGCTTCTCGCAACGGCCGATGGAGATGTCGAAGCACTCCCTGCCGTAAGCCACGCCGAACCCGTACCGCCAGCACTCGTATTCGTCCACGTCCTTGGGGTCGATGCCGCACGAGTCGGCGACGCGCTTCTTGGCCTTGGGCCCGAGCCTCGACGCGTCGGGGACCATGCACAAGTGGATTCCGTAGTCGCCTGGCTTGGTGTCGCCGGACGGGACCGCCATCTCGTCGAGCACCCACACGGCGAGCTTCACGCCGCACTTGCGGCCGTCGCCGAGCTCGATATCGCCCGACAGCTTGCTCACGTAGAGCCATTCGTCGCCGCCCGTGTCGAAGCGCACCAGCGTCTCGTCAATCGGTTTCAGAGTTTTTCGTTTGGTCTTGATGCCGAAATGTTTCATGTTTACCTCCTTTCTGATGTAGGGTCGATGGACGGGCAAAGGAGCCCCGGCGACGGCTGGGTAGTCGCCGCCCGGAGCTCCCCAAGGAACAACCCCCAGAAGGGGGATACGGAGTTAAGAAAATTATGCCACGGGCGATCGATCTAGTAGCGGTCGCCACGTGCGATACGCCTGATAAGGTCGAGCGCCTCCCATAGGGCACGTGTTTGGTGAGCCGTGCCTAGGCAGTACGTGCGCAGGCAGGCCTTCTGGCGCTTCGTCAACAGGCGGTTGGCTATGTCCTCGTTGGACACGAGGAACACGGCGCCTTCCGAGCACTCACTGACGACCGTCTTCGCCTCGGGTGACCGGTCGGACCACTTGTACTTCTCGGCGTTGTTGTGTTGCATGGCGTGGCGCAGGGTGAGCTGCTCGTAGTCGGTGAACTGGTCGGCGGTTGCTGCGCCCTTCACGCCGTCGGCCTGGTACAGGTTCACCACTCGCTCCAGCAGGTCGATGGCGTAGGCCTTGACGCCTTTGTCCCATTTGCTGCGCCGATTCAAGTGCTTGACGGCGTTCAGAATCTCGAAAACTTTCATGTTTGGCTCCTTTGTTGTTTCCTTGTATAGGATGGATGGACGGCCGGAGGAGCCCCGGACCGTCCGGGGAATTGTTACACCTCCTCGAAGCTGCACTCCTCGACGTAGGCCGCTCCCTTCGACTTCGCGTCGGGTGCGAATAGATCGATCTGCTCGAACTTCACGCGGGCCTCCGCCTCGCTCACCGCGTCGATGTAGATTTCGGCGCGGAAAGTAATGCGGAACCGTTTGCCGTCGGGGTGGCCGTGCAGGCCGTCGACGACCTCGCCTCCCAGCAGTTCGGCCAGTTGTTCGGCCTTCTCGTCGTCGGGGAGCGATACATGTAAAAATGTCAGGACGTTCTCGCAACGGTCATAGGTAAGATGTTCCGTCGTCTTTATGGTGTATTCGGGGTCAATGCCGACCGCCTTCGCCGAGTCGAAAATTTCCGGGTCGTTGTCGTCCGGGTAGATGCCCGCCAGGAACTTCTCGACCTTGGCGCGTGTCTCGCCGGACGGGACAAATTCCTCCGTGCGCAGGTCGTCCATGTCGAAACTTTCTTTTGTCTTCGTGTTCATGTATTCCTCGTGTATGGAAAAAAGATAAAGAAGGGGCGGGCGAGCCCGCCCCTGTTTCGGAGTTAAGCAAACCTTACATCCATTCCTCGCCGTAGCGCTTGCGGAGCTCGCCGAGCGTTTCCTTCAACGGCGTGACCATGATGTCGCGTTCCAGGCCGAGGCCGAACGGGGGGAAGTGGATAGAGCTAATCTCCTTCAGGGAGAAGGGGCCGAGCTCGAGCCCGTGGCCGAGGGTGACCGCCCCGAAGACCGTCATGTTCGGTTCGATGTGGTCGGCATCGAGACTGGTGGGGACAAGCAGGCCGGTCTTTTCGTCCAACTTGTAGTCCTTGAAGAAGCTGTCGTCCTCGAGGACGTACCACGTGCAGGCGCAACCTCCGAAGAAGCGGGCGATGACCTTCTTGTCGTCGGGGGCGACCTTTTCCGTCGACCTGTACGGGGTCTTGGCGAGAGCGTCGATGATGGGCTTGGTGATGAGTTTCTGTGCCATTTTGTTAACTCCTTTCTGTTGTTTCCTTGTATAGTAAAGATGGGGGGCCAGAGGAGCCCCGGCATCCTACTGGACTTTGGTTGGCCCGTCGAGCGATGCAAGCTCGGCAAGGAGGTCTTGGCGTCTCTTTTCGTCACGCAGTACCTTCGCCTCGTCGGTTGCGGCCTTGAAGATTTCGTCGTAGGCGTCCATTACACGCTTGCCGTTCTTCAGGTCAAAGAACATATTTCCGCTGCCTGCGGTGTCCACGAGAACGGGCGAGAACGCCTTGAGCTTCTCGATGAAGCGGTCATAGATGGGGCAAAGCTGCGCCCACATCGATTCGTCGCCGAACAGGAGGGGGCCGAGGCCGCCTGCCGTCCACACGACGTAGCGGGCATTGGGGTCGGGCAGCTTGGGACGGGTGTAGTAGCTGCCGGTACGGATTACGAATTCTTCCCGTTCAATCCTGTAGCCCGGTTCGGCATCCATTTCGAGAAGGTCGTCGAGATACCTGATGAGCCGTTCGGGCTTGTCGTGCCGGTTCCTCACCTCGAACTTGGGGTGGTTTACGAACGCCTTGCGGTATTCCTCCGCAATATTGCGCAGGCGCAGAATTTCGGCCCGGTTTTCCTCGGGGGTGAGCTGCTTGGTTGTAGATTCTTCCATTTTTAACTCCTTTTTTCGTTGTATAGGAAAGATGGGGGCCCCGAGGAGCCCCGGCCCCGCTACGGGAGCCCGATCACCCAGAACCGTTCCACGAGACCCGCCAGGGCGGGTTCCGCAGTGGCGTCTATCGCACGTGCCTGCGTATCGAACACGTCGTCCTCGTAGATAGTCTCGTCGTAATCCTGCTGAATGACCTCGCGCTCCAGCAACACAAGCCCGTCGTCGGGTATGCCGGCGAGCGCCTTGGTTATTTTTTCCATAAGCTCGCGCTTGGTCTGGCACGCGTTCAGCTTTTCGGCGAGCTCACAAAGTTCGTCGTACTTTTTATTCTTTTTGTTCGCATTGGTTTTATTTAGAAGTTCATTATATTTTTCAATGGGAGCGTTGTAGCAAGCGTCGCAGTTCGTCCTGCGGTACGGCTCGCTATTATTCTCGGGCGGGAGCCAGTGGCCGCACACGGAGCACTCCCTGTGGCTATCCGGCACGCTCACCAGCTTCAAGTCGTAGGCGTCTACCCTGTACATGGCAGCCTCCCTAGCCCAGAGTCCCGTCGCAGGGTTCGGAGCCGTGCGAGTGTTCCTCGGCGAGAGCGGCGAGTCGTTCCCTGTCGTGGGCAATGTCGTGCTCGGGGTCGACCATCAGGATGGCGTGATTCAGCTTGGCGACGGTGTCCAGCGCCGTGTTGATGCTATGGGTGAGCTTGTCGTAGGCGGCGTTGCGTTCCGGCTGGGCGATGCTGGCTGCGTTGACGAGGTCGTAGCGCACGAGCTTCAGTTCCTTCGCCACGTCGGCCGATGCGAGCTTGGCTCTGACCAGTACGTCCACGAGTTCTTGCTGTTGTCTGTCCATTGTTTAACTCCTTTCGTTGTATAGTACGTATGGTCTCCCGGAGGAACCCCGGACGGCGGCAGGCATCGCCGGGCCGTTTCCGAAAGAAAAAACGGGGCACGCGGCCCCGCTCATGTTCACCCGATTAGATGCACTTGGTTTCGTCAATGCGCCATTCGCACCAGTTCCCGTCTTCGTCCTTGCGTATGGTGAGGCTGTCCCCGAAATCGCCCGACATGATGTACTTCTCCAAGTCGTCAAGCGTCTTGGGGCTGTCCTCTTCGGTGCCGTCAAAATCGCCTATCTCGGCCACGGAATTCCAATCTATCGTCCCGTCTTTATTGACCGCGCCAATGGATGTCTTCATGTACTTCTTGACGTCCTTCCACATCTCTTCACGGGCACGGCTCGGCGTGGAGCATACCACGGGCGGGAAGACGCCGTCCCCGCTTCTCGACGTGTTGTACCTGCAGCTGAGGACGACGACACGCATCCCCTTTACGATGCTATTCAGGCATCCCGTCACCTTCTTGGCGACATTCTTGATTGTTTTAGTAGGCATTTTCAACTCCTTTGGTTGTATAGAAAAAATGCGCCCGCAGGGAAGCCCCGGCGGGCGGCCGGGATCGATCGCACCGTTTCCCGAAGGGAACGGGGGGCGGGATTCCCGCCCCGCCGCACCCTTACAGGAGGTCGTTTTCGGAATATTCCACGAACACGAGCCATTCTTCGCCCTGTGACGTGATGGTGCTCGCCCCACGGCGTTCGTAGCTGAGTTCAAAATATTTCTTCTGCGAGAGTCTGGCACGGGCGGAGTCCGAAGAAATTTGTCTCGTGCTCGCACCCTTCCAAGAAAATCCGTAGCGGTATCCGCAGGGCTTGCCCGCGTTAATCCACGCCATCGCCTTCATCTCTTCCGTGGACTCGGGCATCTTGTAGAAGGACACGCTCCCGTTGCGTTCCAGGCTCACCGCCACCTCGCCGGGCTTCAGGATGCTCGTGCGGGGGATGGTGGTTACGATGCGGGTCGCGTCGAACAGCGTGGCGAGCCCGTCGTTGATGGTGCGCCCGGAGCCCCACGCAACGTATTCCAGCTTACCGCCGTGGCTCTCGGCTACGCACGGGGCGTCGTACATGATGCAGCGGGCTCCGTTAATGATGCGCTTGGCTATCGGACGGATGGCGGCCAGCGTGACCTGAGTCGTCGCCACGGGGATGGTCGGGTGTTCCTCGACGACCCTCGGGATGAACTTGGGGTCTATCCCCTGTTTGAAACTAGCGGTTCCCATTTCTTAACTCCTTTGTTGATTGTTCCTCGCTTGTATAGGGTTGATGCGTTCCCACGGGAGCCCCGGCCGCCCGCAGGCATAGCCGGACCGTGGAACGGGGGCAGGCGGGCGGTTTCCCGCCCGTCCCCGCAGGAGTTAAGCAAATGTCTTCGGGGGCAGCTTGCCCGCCTTCTCGGCCTGCACACCGCTGTCGTACCACTTGCGGAGCTGCACAAGGCGCTCGGTCATCATATTCTGCACGGCCGTCACCTTGTCAAAGTTCTGGCCGAACCCCGTGGGGGTCTGCCGTGTGCCCAGCTTCTCTTCAACCCTGTCGGCAAGCGCTTCAATGGATTTAAATTTCTTGCGCAGGCGCACGTATCGGGGGTCTTTTTCGGCGTATTCGGCGAAAGAAATCATTTTTATTCCTCCTTTATGTCGGCCCCGTCCAAGCGGTCGGCGATAATGTCGTAAATCACCTTGGGGAGCACGTCCAGCACCTTGGGAAAAATTTCCCGCACCGCGTCGCCAAATCCGGCGTCGGAACAAATCTTTTCGCACACGGCCTCGGTGGTCGGGTTCACCCCGTCCCTGTCCTTGTCCCAGTCCGACCAGTCGTCCAGCGCGTAGGCTACGTCGGAGCGCAGGAGCTCGAGCAGGCCGTCGTCGAGGCGCACCTCGGCCCTGTACAGCCCGCCGTCGTGGTCGGTCGAGGCGGCGGGGTCGGCCCAGTTGATGCGGGCGCTTTCGTACCAGCCGGTCTCCTCGACCGTGCCGATGCTATCCCTGTCGAGACCGCCCATGCGTTCGAGCAGCGCAGCCACCAGCGGCCTCGTCGGGCCGGTCACGGCCTTGGCCACGGCGGCCTGGATGTCGGCGGGGTTCCTCACGGCGACCTCGTAGGCGTCGCCGGTCATTGTCGTCACGAGGCAGGCCACGTCGTCCGCTTCGGACGTGCAGTCGTACCTGAGGTAAAGGGTCTTGGTTTCGTTCGTTTCCATCGCTTAGCTCCTTTCGTTGTATAGGATGGATGCGGGCCCGGAGGAGCCCCGGCCGGCCGCCGGCATTGTGCGGGACGGTTCCCGCACGTGGACGGGCCCGCAGGCCCGGCCGCACGCGCCCCCCGCTATCGCCCGTTGCGCTTCACGAACCGCCCGTAAAGGTCGCTGCAGGCGTGCTTGGCCACGGGAACGGGAGCCACGAGGCCGATACCGCTCGCAAACTGGGCGAAGCGCAGGAAACGGGTCTTTGACAAAAGTCTGTACATTTTGGCCTCCATTACATCGGTACGATGTCCCTAAGGTAGAAGTTGTAACCCCTAAGGCGGATAAAGGCGCCCTTGGTGTTGTGATGAATTTTTACGCAGTGAGCCACCTTCTTGTGGCCGTCCCACGACCCGCTGACACATTCCACGTAGTCGTCGCCGATTTCCTTGACCTCCAGCCCGTTGAGCGCGGACCAGTAGCCTACGGATTTCTTGTTCAGAATTTTAAATTTGTTCATGCTTACTCCTTTGGTTGGTACAGGAGGAATGGGCTCCCGGAGGAGCCCCGGACGCGCCAGGGGATCGGCCTACCCGCTGACGCGCTTCTTGGTGGGCTTGTAGATTCGTTGATGTTTCGCCATATTACTTGAAGTCGCTCCACGTTCTGGCCGGTGCGAGGTCGTCCGGGATGGTGAGGCCGTGCTTCTTCATCTGTTCCATCATTGCGGGAGCGTCGTCGGGGCTCTCGGCAATCACGAGGCGCAAAAGATTTTCTGCCGTGCGCTGGTTCTTGGGGACCCATTTGTCCCAGCTGTTCACTTTCAGCAGTTGGGAAAGTTTCGGATTCATAATTTAAAATTCTCCTTTCGGTAAAATGTTGTACTACTGCCCGAGTCCTTCTTCGGAACACGGGTGAACGTCGTCGGCGTCGCCGAAATCTTTTATGAGCCTGCCGTACTCGTCAAACCAGTCGGGGTGCTTCGGAGACCACGGCTTGTTGGCCTGCACGTCGCACAGCAGGTGCGCTATGCGCTCGGGGTGGGCGAGGTTGTACTGCCTGTAGTACCCCTTGCGGTGGCGGTCCTTGCGGCCCGTGCGCTTGGCGTAGTCCTTGTAGTAGCCAGGCCGGTGCCTGTCCTTCTTCTTGGTCGGCACTCCCATGCTAGGCGGCCTCCACCTTGATGTGGTCGCCGAACATCACGTGGCACGTGTTCTGGTCGTAGTCGCCCTCAAGCACCAGCAGCTCCTCGAGTTCGACCTTGGTGATGTCGACGGGGAGGCGGCGACGGGTCTTCGTGACCTTGCGGTTGGCGCAATCCATCACGACGACGTCAAATTCCTTGGTTTCCTTGGACATGGCTTAACTCCTTGTTGGTTGTCCGTTTCCTTGTATATTAATGATGCGGCCCGAGCGGAACCCCGGACTGTCCACGGCAGTGGCCCAGCCCCGAGCCACCGAAACAGGGCCCGCAGATCGATCCGCGGGCCCATCGGAGTAAGCAAAAATCTTGGAAGGGGGAGCGCCACGGCTCCCCCTAGGAGTTAAGCAAAAATCTTCTGAATGTAGCTCGTGACGCACCACGTCACGCAAACAATCCCGACAAAGCTCAGCAACACGGCGAAGGCCTTGCCCTTGATATACTTGGCCGTGATTACGAAACCCACGACGACGCAAAGCAAAAGTTTAATTGAAAAAAACATTTGAACCCCCTAGGGAAAGGGGGGAGCCTCACGGCTCCCCCGTTTTCGGATTTATTTTTTCGCCTTGCCGTGGTAGATGTACTCCACGGCCGCCATAGCTCCGGCCATTGCCTTCTCTATCAAGAGCGGGTCGCTCTTCAGCGCCTTGCCCCAGCTCTGAATGTAGGCCACGTGGTTCCTGTCGGTCGTGTTGACCGCCAGCCCGTTCTCGTGAAGCAACACCGCAGAAGCGATTTCCGCTATGAGTTCCTCACGGGAGTAGCGTTCGTCGCCCTTGACGAAAAATTTCGGGCGGTGCAGGCGCTTGGAGTGACCCGTGGAGTGAGCCATCTCGTGGAAGCAAGCCTGATAGTAGGCGGGCTCGGAAACAAAGTTTTCTATGCTCGGCACGTTGATGCGGTCGGTCGCAGGGTGATAGAACGCCCTGCCCTGCATCTCGTGGCCGAACCCGACCCCCTCTCGGGAAACGTAGTCGAGAACAATCTTTTCGGCTCTCGGTATGGGGTTAGCCACACGCAGGGTCTTGTCAAAAGTTTTTTCGGGAATGTTCCTCGGGCAGTCAACCTCGGTGCCGATGCGGTACACCTTGTGACTCTTCAGGCACCAATATTCCACAAGCTCGGGGTTGCCGTCCTTGTCCTTGACGACGTTGCCGTTCTCGTCACGGCGCTTGCCCAGCACCTTGCCCCTGAAGACGATATAAGTGCCCTCGGGGAACTTGCCGTCCTTGCGGATGAACCGATTCCACACGCACGCCTCGCCCTCGCCATTGCGGCTGGTGCCGGTGCGCTTAATCACCTGGTCGACCGTCACGAACTCGCCCGCCTGTTGGCCTCCGAGCCACAGAAGGAGAGAGTTCAGGAACCCGTAGGGCTTGCCCGACGCTCCGTAGTAGTCGCTCTCACGCTTGAGCCAAGGCTGTTCCCAAGGGATGACACGCCTGTCAAGCGCCTCCAAAAATTTTTCCGTGATTTCAACGCCTATCCTGCGCTCCACTTCACGGCAAGTAAGTCTTTTTTCCATTTGCTTGACTCCTTTCCGTAAGGCACCATCGCCTTACACATTATTTATCCCGCCCCCGAGGAAACCCGGCCACGGGCCGGCAGTGCCGAACCCTGGGAGGGACGGCAAAGGCCGTCCGTTGCCCCCTCGGGGTCGGGGGTCGGACGGCTAGGCCTTAGGCCTGCGCCCCAGCGTGGAGGCGCTTGTACTCCTCGGTGAGCTCCGCCATCCTCACGTGCTCGCATTCGTCCTCGGTCGTCACCTTCAGCACGCCCTTGATGGCGGCGATGACGACCTTGCCGAGACGGACACGGGTCACGAGAGCCGTGTTCAGGTCGTGGTCGTTACGGCAGTCGTAGAACACCTTACCGCGTTCGTCCACGAAGAGACGGGAGAGGAACGGCCCGTGGGGGCGCTTCTTGGACTCCCAGTCCGCACGTGCCTGCTTCAACAGGGTCTCCCTGTTGGCGAACAGGACTTGCAAAAACTTGTTTTTCATTTGCTTGACTCCTTTGCGAGGCCTCATCGCCTCACACACACCCGATGGGGGCGCGGAGGAGCCCCGGCCACCGTCCGGCAGTGACAGGCCGGGGGACGGCCACGAACCGCCCACGCAGGGCACGAAAAAGAAACCCCCACACCAACACGGCATAGGCACAAAACGAGCCCACGGGCTACGGGAACCGCAAAAAACGGCATCCACGGGCGCCATAGGGAGCTTAAAAAAGAATAACCGCCCTAGGCGGTTACAGAACGAAAAAAACGCCATAGGGCGCACGAACGGAAAAAACCGCCCTAGGCGGTTACAGAACAAAAAACGCCATAGGGCGCACGAACGGAAAAAGCCCCAAAACAAAAGTTTTGGAGCAAATAAAAAAGGGGGCTTGCGCCCCCTGCCGTTGGTAGGTTTCCCTACTTCCCGACCCGTTCTTCAAATTCGGCCTTTTTCTGCAACAGCCACGCCATATCAACGGGGCGGTTCAACAAAATTTGGTCGGTGATGTTGTGTTCCTTGATGTACACACGGCAATTCGAGAGGTTGATGCGCTGGAACGGGGGGAGAGGAATTTCTTTCGGTACGAGATTGCCGTCGGCATCCTTCTCAAAAATAATATCCCCGTTGTCGTCACGTGCAGGGAGCATCACCTTCTTTTTCTTGGGCACGGGCTTGCCGTCCTTGCCAAGAATCTGATTCCCTTCAGCATCCGTCTCAAAAATCATTTTTCCGTCGCTGGTGAACACGGGAACCATCACGCCCACGGCCGACTTCTTGACTTCTTCACCGCTCCAACGCTTGAAATCGTCGGACGGAGCCCACTGGGCGAAGGCGTACTTGTCGATTTCCGTGCCGTTTGCAAGAAAATATTTCGGGTCGGACGTGTCGCTCCGGCGGTACACGGCGATAGCGTAGTCCGTCAGGTCGTTCTTGCAGTACAGGAAATCCTTGAAGATGGGGAAGTAACCCGTGTTGCGCTGGTCGGGCTCGTAGCTTTCCACAATGCCCTTGTTTCCGGCACGGCCGATGGCGTTCATCACGCACCGCTTGTAGTCCATAGAACCGCCAAGCTGGATGGCGTAGGTGTTGCTCTTGTAGACGTCGCCAAGGGTGCAGGGGTCGCCAACGGGGGCAACGTAGAGCCCGTGTTCGGCAATCTTGCCAGCAAGGACAGCGTTCGCAAGCCTCGCCTTTTGGACAAGTTTGACCTTTCCGCAGTATTCAAGACGGGCGAACGAAGAATAGAACTTCTCCAAGAACGCCGTGTTAATGGCTTTCAACATAGCTTAACTCCTTTGAGAGGGGTGGAACCTTACCGCCACCCGTTCGGTGCTCGGCCTTTCGCCTTACACACATCCGATGGGGGCGCTGAGGAGCCCCGGCAACGGGCCGGCAGTGGCACAGGCCGGAAGGGCAAAAATATACGGCGGGAAACCGCCGTATATGCCCAAATGTCCATTACAAGCGCCTAACCTTTACGCGACGTGCGGATGGCGGAAATCTTCACCGCCATTTGGGGCTTTATGCCGCTGCGCAGGCACCTGAAGTACCTGTCTGCATCCAGCTCCTTGGCTCCGTTCGCCACGAGGTCGTCGAAGAACTTGTCAATGTCACACGTTGCTATAGTCAACTCCGATGCGAGGGGGTTGTGTCCTCACGTCCATCCCGATGCCGACCCGGAGGAACCCCGGACCCGGATCGGTAGTGGCCGAAACCGCCGTAGGGCACATTCGGGCACCTTTTTCTGGTGGGGGTTTACGCTCGCGGCCGGTGGCCAGGCGGGCCGGCTCCGGCAAGGTCTGGCATGGGTCTGGCATGGGTCTGGCATGGGTCTGGCAGGGGTGTGCCGGGGGTTGCCGGAACCGGCAGGGCCTGGCAGGGTCGGACAACGGGGGCAGAGGGAGGCAAGGGAGAGGCAGGGGAAGAGGGGCGGGGAAATTTTTCAAAAATTATTCATGGGTACGAAAAAACAAAAAAATCAAAAGCCCCGGTGCGGAAAATCGACCGGAGCATACTATATGCTGGGGGGTCTCGGCATATTCATATAGGGGTGCCGTCGGGCCCTACCCACGTAAAAACGCATGCCCAGTGACCCGTTTTCAAAAAAAATTTGGGGGGTACGGGGGGTAGGGGGGTACTGGGTGACGTGTCCGCTACCAGATGCTGTAGTTGACGGCGTCCTCGAAGTCGAGGAACCCGTGGATCCCGGAGGAGCACGTGTTGTCGGAGTCGTCGAACGGGAGGGACGGCTTCACCGTCTTGTTCGGCCAGTACCTGAAGGAGGTGTCCCTGAACGAGTGGACCTCGTAGCGTCCGAGGAGGCGACCGAGGGCAGGGAGGGTCAGCTCTTCGTTCTTCAGGTTGTACAGGCCCGTGACGACGGCCTCGGAGACCCTTATCTTCCTGTAGGAGGTATCGTAGCGTTTCCTGGCCGAGGCGGGGACGGACAGCTTGACGATGACCTCCTCGCTGCGGGCGCATTTTCGGGAGAATGGGTTTCGGCTAGGGATACGGAGTACGGCCTTCTTGTACAGGACCATGGGCAGGTCGGGGAAGCCGTGCGACCTCGCGGGGGCGCAGGAGCGCACCGCGTTCTCCACGGACTTGCCGCAGGGCTCGACGAGGGTCGAGTCGGCCGTCCTGAGCATCCGTATCGTGGAATCGGGGGTATAGAGCTGCCTTATGAGCGACTGCTCTATGTCGAGGACCTGTATATGGGAACGCAGGCAGTAGACGGAGTATACGGAGTCCCGGATGGAAACGACCCTTTTTGCGGATAGGGCGGAGTCGTAGAAACGGACAGTGGAGAACGCGCCGTCCTTCCCGTTCCAGACGGAGAGACACGGGTGCGCCGACTCGAACCTGGGGTCCGACTCGTCCACGTCGGAGACCTGTACGTACGAGGCCTGTTCGATGTCGACCGAGTAGGGGAGTCTCGAGACGAAGTTGATGCGGTAGACGGACATCACGAGGAAATTGAAGATGTCGCAGTCGTCCACCCTGACGTCGGAGTTGCCCATCCCCTCGACGAGTATCGTGGACTCGGTTTTCGAGCGGGTGAGGTTGAGGTCGGCGCCTGATTCGACGGTGAAGCAGGTCCTGTGCGGCGCCTCGAACCTGCAGTCGACGAACTCAGCCTTCCTCTCCTCGGCGATCCGCACGAACGTCGTGCATTTGTTCAGGACGGGGCGGAAGGTGCAGTTCCTGAAGACGACGGGGCGGGACTTGTCGCCGGGTTCGATGCGGATGTCGTTCGACATCAGGGTGAGGTTCTCGACGATGAAGGCCGGCAGGGTGTACGCCTTGGCCAGGCCTTTCGGGACTTCGCCGGAACGCCAGCTCTCTTCCTGGAAGAGGAAGCTGTCCACGCGGGCGTGCTTTTTTAGGAACGTGTCGAAGGGGAGGCTGTCGTCCAGGAGGACGGCGCTGTCTTCTTTGGTGTCTGTCTTTTTCTTGGTCATGGGTTACCCTCTGTACGGCGTGGGATATTTCCAGTATTGGAGGTCTTCTAGGTACTTCCGGAACTCTTCTGGGGGCAGCGGGTTGTCCTTCATCCGCCGGAACGGCAAGGAGTAGATTTCCCGCATCTTGTCGAGGATTTTCTGGGAGACGTGGTGGTTCGTCCTGGGGTCGATGTGGCCGTGGCATTCGCCGAAGTTGCAGATGCAGTCCTCGCAGATGCATTCGGCCTGGTATTCGCAGTCGAACTCGTTCCCGTCGGGGGAATACGTGTGGTAGCCGAGACACGGCAGCGCGAGCAGTTCCAGGGCTTTCTTCTCTGTGTACGTCTTCATGTCTCGCTATTCGTAGTTTGCCGCTTCCTCGACGGAGAGGAACCCGTGGATACCGGGGGCGCAGACCTCGTCGGCCACGAGGAACGGTGTCTTCGGGCGGACGGTCTTGCCTATCCTGTACTTGAAGTTGGGGTCGTGGATGCTGGAGAGCGACGAGAGGAACGGCTTCCTGTGGGGGTTGCCGTCGGAGTCGACCATGGCGACGACCCTCGCCTCGGAGACGCGTATCTTCCCGCAGGTTCCCGTGTTGTAGCTGCTGTAGCACTTGAGGGCGCCGGCGGGGACCTCGAGCTTGAGCAGGGTGCGTAGCGCCGGCCTCCCGTCGTGGTAGTCGATGCGGACCTTCTTGTACAGGACGGCGGGGGTCTCGGGGAAGCCGAGGGAATTGATGGACGCCGCGAAGCCCGGCGGGTCGCCTTCCCACAGCTTGCAGATGGAGTTGGTCGCGCTGAGGACGCGTATGGACCCCCTTTCGAGGTTGAACGACCTGAGGACGCTGTCGACCACGTGGAGGCACCCGAGCTCCGATTCGACGGACGACACGCCGCAGTCCGCCGAGTCGTTTACGCTCACGGTCGACACAGACGGGTCGAGAGAGCACCTGTCGAAGGACAGCTGCGGGCGGTACCCGGCTGCATTGTCGAAGCTGACCGACGTTTTCTGATGGCTGTTCGGGCCGAGACGGGCGAGCGTCAGTCTGCAGCAGGCGTAGGCTTGGACGCAGTAGGGCGCCGTCCCGTCGTGTATGGTGGCTTCCCTCACGTAGTTGATGTGGAGGTCCCTGACGCCGTCCGCGTGGTCGAAGGACACTCTGGTGCCGGGAAGCATTTCGACCGGTTCCGTCCCGCGCACTTCCATCGATGCGCTGAAGGGGTAGCGGAAGGTGATGTTCGAGCGACATCCGGCGTGGACGATAGTATTCGGGCTGAACGAGCAGTCGGCGAACACGGTGGTCGAGCTTACGTAGATCGCGGGCGGGAGGCCGAGGTCCATCTGGAACACGCAGTTCCTGAACACGACGCGGTGGGGGTATATCTTGGACGCGAACTTGGTGCCGTCCAGGGTAACGTAGATGCGTCCGGCGAACACCATGTCGCGGATGACGACGATCGGGTTGTGGTCGTCGTCGACATCCACCATGGCGTGTTCGTCGACGACCCTGGCAAAGCCGTCGTCGGTGACGCAATGCGTCTCGCAGTAGTCGTATTCCAGGGTCGATCCGCGGAATTGCGGGTCGGTCTTCCGGACCAGTTCGGGGTCCTTCGGCCACTTTTTCTTCGAAAGGCTAATTTCTTCCATATGTCATCCTAGTAGTTGAGCGCTTCATTGAGGGAGAGGAACCCGTGGATCCCGGAGGCGCACGTGTTGTCGGAGTTGTCGAACGGCTCGTCGGGCCGGACGTCCTTGCACATCCTGTACGTGAAATTCGGGTAGTGCAAGCTGCGGACCGAGTGGAACGGGCCGACCTTCCCTTGGAGGTAGCGGAAGGCGAATACCTTGGCGCGTTCCACCCTGATCTTGCCGTCGATGGACGCGTGGCGCCCGGCCCCCTCGGGGACGCGGAGTTCCACTATCACTTGGTGGCGGGTCTTGATGCAGAGCCATGACGGCAGGAACCACGGGCCGAGATACAGGTCGGCCTTCTTGTAGATGAATATTTCCGGCAACGTGTCGTAGCCGCTGGACTGGGTGGGGAACAGGTTGGCCTTGCCCGGCCCGACGCGGTTCGAGGCGAACGTGCTGCGGAACGTCTTCAGCGTGTTCACGGCGCACTTGAGCTCGACCCAGATGCGTTTCAGCATGGAGAGGTCCACCTCGAGGTAGTTGACCGTGGAATGGTTCCTGGCGAATATGTTGACGAACGAGTCGCGGACGAGGACGGGTACGTTGATGGTCGATTCGATGAACGTCAACCCCCTGTCGTCGGCGCCGTTCATATCGTTGATGCGTATTGCGCAGTCGGGCTGGGTCCTGCCATACATGCACACGTGGTCGAACACCACCTCGCCGGTCTTCTCGATCAGGACGCCGTCCAGCGGGTCGGAAAGGTTGGCGATGGTCACCTTGCCGAAGCCGGTCGCCGATATGCCGAGGGAGACCGAGCGGTTGACGCCGTCGATGACGAGCTCCGCCCTTGGGTAGTACGAGGTGAAGCGGATCAGCGATCCCTTCGTACAGCCGACCAGGGAGATCTTCTTGTCGTGGACCATCGAGATTACGGTGTCGGCATCGAAGATGCAGTTCTGGAACACGCACTGGTTCGCCATGAGGAGTTCGATGCAATTGAACTTGCACCTGAGGAACTTGACCTGCGTGCCGGGGATGAAGAAATGGGACTGGTCGTTTCTCACGACGAAGGTGGTGTCGGACACGCAGATGGTCCTCTCCTCGTCGCCGTGTCCGACCGTTTCAAAGAACTTCGATACATAGTTCGCGAGGCCGGCGCCGCCGTCGACGAAGACATCGCGCTTGTTCTTTATCTTTATTGTCTTGTTACTTTCGCTTGACATGGCTATCCTGTATACTCGACGGCAGATTTAATGTCGAGGAATCCGTGGATTCCGGAAGCGCAGGTGGCGTCGGAGTCGTCGAAGGGGCGATTCGGGACTGCGGTCCGTCCGATCCGGTACTCGTACGTGGGGTCGAACAATGAAGTGATTCGGTAGCGCCACGGCAGTCGGATCTCGCTTCCGGTGATGTCGAGCACGGCGACCGGCATCGCCTCGGACACGCGTATCTTGTTATTGGAGCCGATGGAGAAATGCTTGATGGCGTGTTCGGGCACCTCCAGCTTGACGATTGCCGGCCCCACGCCGACAAATTTACCGAACAGGGTGTAGGTCTTCAGTTTCACCTTCTTGTACAGGGTCATCGGAATTTCGGGGAAGCCGTGGGATTGGGTCGCGCCGGCGTATTCGACCATGTCGCAGTGGTCGATAAGAGAATCATTGCCCGCCAGGATGTGGACGCTCGCGTCGGTCAAGGACAGTTTCTTGATGCACGACTTGTTGGCGCGGAGAACATTGATTTTCGACCCGTGGTTCGCGTATATCTTGCAAAGGGAGTCGTAGATCCCAATCCAGCCACGATTATTCATGTCGACATTGTGCAGTGAAAGGTCGGCTTCGCCGATGGAGCAATTCAGGCACAAGGAGCTCCATTTGAACTCATTGACTATGTCGTATATGGTGACGTTGCTCCAGTATGCTATTTCTACGCTCACAGGGATGCGTTTGCTGATGTGGACCGTTTGTATGTGCGACATACGAAGGCGAGATAGCCGAGTATTGTGTATACGGGCGCATGTAATGGAATCATCACGAGCCTTTATGGAGATGTTGTTTCCGTCAGAGTCGTCGATAAACAAATTCGTCCCGTTTTTCAAATTGATGGTAACGCTGTTGGTAAACGAGCAAAATTTGAACGCGATTGATGCGCACCCTTCGGCATTGATATTGATATCGCCCTCGAAGCGGCAGTTGTAGAACGTGATTAGGCGGCCGACAAGGTTTATATCGTCATCGCGAAACGTCATATTCTTTACAACGCCGCCGAACAGGAAGGATTCCTTGGGCTCGGCGGTGCGGGGGTCGGGCATTCCCTGTTGCAATGTAGACCCGCAGAAAGTCGGGTCATTTTTCATTACCGACGACGGGTCTATGATGTCGGTAGTACATGCGTTCATTTTGTCGTTTGGCTTGGCGTCTTCGCTCATGTGGTTTCCTCATCGTTGATTGCTTCTTCCAGTTCTCGGCGCTCGTACTTGGATAGCGCCCTTTCCTTGTTGGAACGTATTTCGTGCCGGTAGGCCGCCCTGCTGTTGTCGGCCGGGCCCGGTACGGAACAGGTTTCCCTGATCGCGCTGTGCAGGTCGTCGGTGTCCGCCCCGTACTTCCTCAGGACGTCGGCTCCTGCGCCGTGATTGACCTTGTCGTATTCCATCAGCATACGGCGCAACTTCTTGTCGCGCCTGTCCTTATACGTCCGTTTCATTCTTGTCCTTCGCCGTGAGCTCTTTCACTGCGGGGATGAAGAACTGATGCACCATGTAGGTATAGTCGGACATCTGTTCGGGGAATAGGTCCGGGTTGTCCAGGTATATGGAACCCTGGCGGTATCTTACCGTCCACAATCCGTTCGGTGAACTCAGGCGTCCACAGATGGAATTCGTAGTTTCGCGAAGGTCCTGCACGATGACCTTGAACGTGCCGTTGTTTATCTTGATCTCGGACTTGCAGTAGAGGTGGAGGGCGCGGACGTGTTTCACGATGAGCGGCAGGAGCTGGTCAAACGTCTCGGTGTCACGGAACCAGTATTTCTTTAATTTCGGCTCATACAGCTGGATGGTCATTCCGCTGTTGTTCTCGAGGTCACCTGCGGCCTCAATGAACAAGCGTCCCGAATCCTTGTATACGTATGACAGTTCATTGGACGTGTTGTTTTTTACGGAATACGCGTCCGTAGGAAGTTCGGCGGCCTTCATTATTGCTTGTATAGCGTCGTCCCTGGTAAACATAGCGCTGATATCCATATAGATCTCCTTTGTGCCGAAATATAGCATATGTAACGGCGAATAGCTATATTTGATGTCGAAATGAAGTTCCGAGACATCAAATTTTACGGAAAACTGGCCGCGCTCGCCTTTTCGGCGGCGCTCGGCGTATTTTCCGGCATCCGTGCGCTGACCAAGTTTGGGTGGCGGATACTGGTCGCGGATAAGTCGATCCGTTACAAAGTCGTCATTATTAATCAGAGTGGCGAAACATGCGCCGTGAGAGACCGCAACTGGCGGTCATTCCCCGCCATAAACATCAAGTGTTTTCCTTATAGCAATGTGATACATCAGGCGATGATCGACCAGCTTGCCAGGATACACGAGGAGATGTGTATATATCGCGAGCATATCGATGTTATACCAATCAATTACATGATCTACGTATGCCGTATTATCGAGCCGGCCGAGTTCGACGCAATGTTGGCTGTAATCGAGAAGATGAACAACAATCCGGAACGGATACTCATGGAATATCGGGCGGGCAGAAAATACGGGGAGCAAGATAGGTGATGACTAGGTTATTCATATTGGCGGGGGTACTGTGTGCCGGCATCGTTTCCGCGTTGCGGAACCGGGCCAAGTATCTGATGGGCAGCAAATCGTTGCCATTCCAACTCCCGTCCAACACGTCGGAGACAATATTGTCGTTGCGCCAAATAGTGTTAGAACTTATCACAGAGACTTCGATTATTGTCCATCCAATTAAGGGCACCGAAATATTAGTTATCAACGATAACCAGAAATTAGCTACGTTAACTGGCTTAAATGATGTAGTCAATGCGGCTTTATCATTATTACGAATCAGGAGGGAAATAGCTCCATACCACATCGCAACCGTTAGTTGCGGAGCCTATTTCTATAATAGGAAACTTCGTATGTGGCAGGGGGGGTACTGGCCGTCGCAATCGCCGGAGCGGAGCGTCAGTCCCCGAATGATGCGCCTTATCAAGGCGGTAAGCGCATACGCTGTGGCTAACCACGCAAAGTTAAGGCAAGTCGCCTGTGGCGAGCGATCGCCAGAGGAATGCGCCAAGGAATTAATTAAGGAGGCGCGGCTTGATTAAGGTTTTCCTTGCATTGTTGGCTTTAGTGGCCGGAATCTTTAGATCGTGTCGGAGGCTGGTTACGCATATATACGATACCAGATTGGTTCAGTACAAGTTTCACGGGGTAATATTCCATAAGAGGCGCGGAGGAACATACCGTATATATTCAGGCTTTGTGTGCAATGGAGCATTCCGTGAACTTACCGACGAGCTGGATATCATCATAATGGCAGCCAATCTGTGGGAAGCCATAACAACGGCCAAATTGTTCGCCAAATCGGTCAATGATGCATTGGGTTACCCATCCGACCCGCATGTATTGGTATTTGTTACTGATAATGAGTACAGCCGTATAACGTCGTACATCACGATATCAACATGGTTTCTTCTGCCGTTTTACAACGCCAAGAAGAAAGCCGTCATTGAATATCGTAGTAAAGGAAAGTGGATTTATGATGCCCGTGCGTTATGTGTCGTTTAGGTTAGCCGCGTGGATATTGGTCGGGCTGGTTATATGCGCCGGACTGCGCCATTCCGTGCAGAATATGCTTAAATACGGCGTGTTCAACTGGGGCTCGAAACGGTACCATTTCCGCGCAATGTTTTATTACGCACCGCTGAAGAGGTTCTATCGTATCGCCGATGTACGCGAGGGTCCCCCGTTCACGAAGATACATACCGGTCTCGACTTGATTGTACCAGGCAAAGACTATTACGAGGCCACCAAGGTCATCATGAAGTTCGAGTCAGATATGAATAAATGCTTTACGATGGAGTTCAAGTCGGTTTCCATTGCCTATGCATTGTGGAAGGATGATTCCGGCGAACTGATCAACAATATCCAGTGGAGCCAGATTGATATAGCGAGACCGAATAAAACGATTATGCGTCAGCTCGAAGCAACCCGTCGTCAACTAGTACTGGAATACCGGTCGAAGGGAATTTGGGTCACATGATAGGCAAGATGGTATCACTCGTTGTCCATTGCTTATTTAAGGCTAGATATCTTCTGGCTCTTTACGCGATATATGCCGGGTGCCGTTCGTCCGTACGGAGAATGCGGACCCGTATATATAATGTGCTCGGATTAAAATTTCATACACCCAACCATGTTCGCGCCGGCGCTAGGTGCTATGTATTTATTGTATTGATAGCTAGGGACGGGAGATATTACACGCTGTCGCCGTGAACTACCCACCGCCTAAAGGCGGTGAGCTTCGTGTTGTGCCATCGACGCCAAGTCTTGCCTAGTTGCAATCGGATTGCAAGTCGGTAGCGGACTCAGCTCCGGCGAGGCTTGTTCCAAGCACTCAGCTCTTTTTGAGGAGCCAATCATCAAGACTACACGGGCAGAATGAACATCCCTATCCATCGTATAACCACATTCACACTTATAGATACGGTCGGCAAGAGTAGGATGGTTGATAGTACCGCATACTGGACATAGCTTGGTAGTCGGTTCCCACTTGGAAATCTTGAAGCTACGACCGGATGCTTCCAATGCAACTAGCCGTTGTTTCAATGCGCCAAGACACGAGGACTGCACCTGTTTTCCGAACAGTCCCTTATGCCAGTTCTTTATCTGCTCATCTTGAAAGTAGATAACATCATAATCGGTTACCAGTTTGTGGTAGATTTTATTGGCAATGTCCTTGCGGACATTGGCAATATGTTCATACTCACGATTCAGTTGACGAAGACACTTGTAATACAGCTTCGACCCCTTCTCGTTCTTTTTCTTCCCTCTACGGTTAAGTTTCCGCGACAGGAATTTTAGGCGGTCTGTTTCTCGCACATTACACTTGTACTTGTCACCGTACGATGTCGTTATGGAATCCTTTATGCCGAAGTCGAGACCAACGTTGCGGTTGGTAGGAATCCTCTTCTCCTTCGGTAGCATTACGCTAATCTTCACGTAGTAGCCGGATGCCTTCCTAATCAGCTTGGCATCGGCAAGTTCAAACTTCTCAAATTGATGTAATTGATTAAGGCCGTGTACACGGAGCTTACGAAAGCCAGGAATGGTTATTCGACATCCGTCCAGAATCTGCGTAAATCCGGTAATAATTGGTAGGCAGTTGACTTCCGACTTGAACTTCAACGCACCGACCTTGATGCCTTTCTTCTTGGCCTTGGCAAGGTTGACAATATCCGTCTTCTTCTGAGCTACGGTTGCCCTATGTAGAACTGACGGCAATGTGACTGTATCCGTTATCGGGTTCTTGTCCTTGTCGTAGTGGACTACATCCTTATGCTCGGTGTACTTGTAGTCGAACATGCTGTTGTCTGGATTATCCTTGGACAACGACAGCATGTCGTTGATTACCCACTTCGCTTCCTTGAAACAGTTGGACAGCTTTTGGAAGGTTTCCTTCGGATTGTGCCTGATGGAAACTTTAAGCTCGAATACTCGACAGACTTGCGTCTGCCGTCTGGCCTTCGTTGCGGACATGCTCGCCCGTATCTTGGCCTTCGTATCTTCGCTTCTTACAAGTTCCATATTTAAATTCTTGACTTCGCTTAAAGTTTATAACTATCCAACTCAAATATAATATGATTTAGTAGTCTTGTTATGTAATTTATTTCTTACATTCACAATCGGCGGGTCTTACCCACACCCTAAAGGGTGTGAGCTTGCGACCGCCTCTTTGTCATAAAGAAAGGGCGTCCCGCGAGGGGCGCCCTGTATTCAGTGGCAACAGAAACTACTTGGACATCGGGACGAACTTTGGCATCGGGTCGATGCGGCAACGGTCGCCCGGTGTAAACTTGTCCGAGCCGGTCGCGAAGGCGTTCCATGCGTTGATCACGTTGGCGAGCTTGATGCGCTCGGAAATCTTCGTGTGGGAGTGACGAGCAAGCCACTTGCGTACGGAGTCGATGGTCTTGTTGCTGTGGGTGGAAATGGAGTTGATCCCGATGACGAAGTCCTTGACCACGGCGGGGTCCTGGTGGAGATGGTGGACGAGCACGTAGGCGATGGCGCCTGCAAGTTTCGGGGTCATGCTCCTCGAATACACCACACTGGGAACGCCGACCTCTGCGGCAAAGTCGTAGTGGGACTGGTTGCGGTAGTACTCGTCCATCCCGTCCTGGTTGGAGATACAGCGGCTGTGGTTAGCCGTGTGGCCTTCGCTCATAATTTCGGCGGATCCGGTGATGATGCCGGAAATACTGCGGCTGTACTTGCGCCCCTGCATAGCGAGGAGCTGCGACAGGGTACGGGTGCGCCCGCAGTCGATAGTGTCGAACACCTCGTCGCGGTCGAGACCCTTCGCCACATACGTAGTGAACGGGACGCCGGCGAGGACGCAGGCGCTCAGGCGGTGCTGCCCGTCGATAATGCATCCGTTCTCGTCGAGGACGATAGTCTGCGAGTTCAGCTTCCAGCGGCCGTTCTTGATCGCGTTGGCGTATTTCTCAATCGTGGACTGGGTTATGTTGCGGTTCTTGACGCCGGCTTTCGCGGTACGTTCGAGAATGTCAGCGGCCATCTTGGGTGTGATGGTCATCAGCTTCATTTTAGGTTTGTGGTCCATTTGTATAGCCTCGAAAATGAATAGGCGGGATTGCCTATGCCGGAAATATAGCAATAACGGCACGTGACGGCCACATATTGCTATATTTCCGGCATCAAGGAGACACAATGATCCTGTCCATGATGACAAAATCGTCACAGCCGAACTACCTGCGGTCGCTTTCGAACCAGAGGTCGTAATGCGCTTGAAGAATACCAGTCTACTCGTCATATACGCGATTGTCGCTATTCACGCGGGTTTCCGTTCGTTCAACCGATTGATGAGAGTCACTCGGCTCGGTTTGTACATGCGTTGGGTCGGAAGTTTCATGGCGCGTTACCATAGGGGAATTAGAGTCTTCATATGGGTAACCGATAAAAATGGGTCGATCATACGATACACCATTGAAAGACGGATATTTTCCCCGTGGAATTTAGATACCAAATATTGTATAGATATGTTCCAAAAATATGTGAACGCCGAATTGGATAAGCATAGTTCTAACTTGCGAATATCGGTCCGTGAATGCCAGTCCCGTCAAGAAGTCGTAGTTCTACGCAAAAAATATGGGTTGGGTCGTTTGCGCAATGAACAGACTATTCGGCACGACGAGTTAGAACTCGTACGGGAAACAGTCAAGACTTACGCTGAACATTTGTATATACACCTACTTGTCGACTGTGCGAAATCGTTGCACAAAATGGCTACTAGAGAATGAAAGGAAAAATCGCACGATTCGTATTGCTATGCAGCTTTCTGGCTGGCATCCGTCATTCCATAAGCCGGTGGCGATACTTCATGACACTGTCTCCTTCATATACTGTCGTCATATTTGGCGTAATGTATAAGGACAATGTGAATCTCCCGTGGTATCAAGGTTCGGATAATGACAGATATTATTTAAACAAGAAGTTTGTTGCCATAACGACAATGAATAATATAAGTCGGGTCAGAGAATATCTAGCTAAGCGATTGAACAATGAGGTACAGCTAAACAAACCGCCTGCCGGATTTCGGGTACTCGTGATGTCGTATGGACCGCCGGTCTATATCAATACTCTAATCGAGAAAACCTTGGAATCAAATGCCTTCGGTAATTGTCGGCCATTAACTGACCGGTGTATTCAAAGCCTGGTCACGACCGCCATATTGCAAGCAATCGACGAACTGCCGAAGCCGGCCTGTCCAAGATTTTCACATTGACACCGGCTGTCATATAATGTATATTTTTATCATTCAACAGGAGATATAACAATGGGCGCTATTACCATCTATACCGGTTCGCCTCACTTGATCGACAGGCCCCGTCCGTCGCAAAACCCGCGCATCGTATACCCCGACATCAAGAACGCCGATACCGACTGGGCGCTGGAACAGGCCGCCAAATGCTCTGACATCCTTTCCGGGATGCTGGGCATTACGCCCGAGGAAGCTGCCAAGCGTTACGGGCGTCGTTCAATCAAGGTGAACCGCGATGGCGACGGGAAGGTGACCGACATATCGCTTGAATATATGAACCATATGGACGACCTTCAAGACTTTATGGTCAAGCGTCTGGCTACTTGGGTCACGCGCCTTTACTTCGCCGACACGTCAAAAGACCAGCTGCAGGCAATCATACTGGGTTCGTTCTGGCCGGAAGCCGATATCAAGTTCGCGGACTTCGTATTTGCGCAGGCTGGGACGAAAAACATAAGCCTGACAATGCAGAACCCCGGTTTCCATTTCATCAACCATATCCGCTATCTCACGGCGACCGATTACGAGCACAAGCCGAACATCTGTCTTTTCCACTTCGCCACGCACGGTCGCAGCAAGCCGATGACATTGAACGAGCACGGGTCGTTTGTTCAGGAAGGCCATGTGGTCGACTATCCTTCCGGATTCTTCGACGCGAGTTTGCAAGAACTTATGGATATCAGTGGTAGTGAACCGGAATCTACCCGCGCTCCGTTGTTCGACGAGTATGGTAAGGAACCGAAACTGTCGGACGTGTTGGCTTACAAATACGGCGACGCGTTTCATGGATAGGAGACTCTTATGGAACCGATAGCAACCACCAACGATGCTTTCAACAAGCATGTCGACAGTCACCAGGGATTTATCGAGCACGTCAAGCACGTGTGCGGACAACTTTTCCAATACGGCGGAGAGCTGCATACGATTCAAATGCCGGACGGCAAGATACTGAACATAAATATGCCGGCACCGAACGAAATTATCGGGGCGAGCGTCGTAACTAGGCCAAACGAAACTAGACATATCAAGCTCGAAACTGCTTATAATGCTTTTGGGGTCAGTATAGAACCATTCTTCATGAACGAAGACGAGCTTTCAAAGTTCGCCCACTTCGTGAAGGAACAATATGACGTCGCCATGGACGCCAAGCTCAAGCGGATTGCCGAGATTAATGCCGAGGATAGGTTAAACAAGTTGCATCTTGCATACGGGAAACTTCTCGATGCAGTCGAGAGCTACGGGAAGCGGCTAACCACGCACCACCTCAATATCGACACGCTGGAGGCGTACAAAGATGCCGTGCGTAACTCGAGGCGGTCAGACCATGTTTTCTTCACGGCTAGTCTAGGCCGCTACTCCATAACATTTTCGGTCGGCAGGCACGAAGACGAAGATTACGACATGATAATCACATATTTCGGGCCTAAAAAAAACACGATCAGCTATGGACGGCTCGGTGCCTATATGGATTACAAGACGAACGAGGCCGACCTCGTCCGTTATCTGGATTCCATCGGCCAGAAGATGAAAGCCATCATGCGAAAAAACATACTTCAGGAGATCAGGGATTATGGCAACGTCTCAGTCTAACGATATGTCCCCACTCAAGAAAACTATCTACTTGGCCGGCATAGCCTTGTTGACTATCGCGGTGGGGTGCCTGTCGTCACTTGTCTGGTTGATATGAAACGGGAAACTGAATCAATCCAGACATAGCTTGCGATGTGACGACAGTTCATATGTGTTGAATTCGAACGTTTCGATCGGGTTAACCTTGTTAGTAAAAAAGAGACGGTGGGTTAACCATGTACGTTCTATGATGTAGTCATTAAGCGGGAACGACTTGCATGCGACATTTCCGGCATTGTTTATCGACACGTTGCCCACATTTATCGTCATATTGACATATGGAACCGTAATCTCGTTCGTGGCCGGTTTGAAACACACGATATAATTTTCGTTCTTGCACGGCGGTGCCGGTTCCCTTGACAACCAGTCGGTGAACAGCATTATCCCGGTGACAATACAGGCGCCGGTCGCGATGCCCAATAAGAAAAAGAATAATTTACCCATTTTAACTCTCCCTTGCGCGATTGCACTGGTATGGGCTGCACTGGTATGGGCACTTCGTGCATCCGCATGGCGCATCGTGCCACATCTTGCATACTATCTTTTTTTGCGTATAGCGGTTGAAACCACTGAACTGTTGGCTGAACGCGTGCATCTTGTCGAGATCCGACGCGAACAAAGACACGATTTCGGCAGCCATTCGAATTGAAGGATAGTCGTATGGGAACGTGTTTCCGTGGATTACGTTCGGGACAATTCCGGATATCCATTGGCCACCGAGTACGTTGCTGGCGTTCTGCAACATCAGACGGTTCAGTATGTCAGTATCGTTCATTCCACGGGCCCGCAGGCGTTCCCTCTGTACGTCGGGGTCAACATGAATATAGGCGACTCCTTCTACCTTGATTCGCTTTCCGAACTCGGCTATCTGTTTAATTGGCGGGATCTCGATAAACACCAGCTTTTTCGTGTCCTTGTACCGCTCGATGACCAAGTCGGCATATTCGGGGAACAGTACATCCTCGAACGCCACCCTTCCCGTCGTATAGTCCAGACGGAAATACCGTTCGGCCAGCACCTTGATGTCGATGCTTTTGTTGGTGTCGAGTACATCTTCTCCGAACGCATTGGCACAAGCCGTCTTTATGTTGTCCTTCGTGTATAGGGTGCGTACTAACGTGTCGGAGTCGCAGGTCAGGTAGCCCATTTCACGGAGGTCGGAACATACCGTGGACTTTCCGCATCCCATCTGACCTGTAATTATGACGAATTTTGTGCTATCCATGGTAAGTCTCGTATACTTCCTTCAGGATGGTATTGTAGCTCAGTAAGGTGTTATGTAAGGCAAGCTGGTCAAGCAATGCCGTGTCTATGCTGAACATCGAAAAGAATTTATTGTAATCGACAAGCTTCGCCGTGTCGCGTAGACCGGTCGACGATATGTACTTCATCGGCGGGATGAACATGTACATAAACCGGAGAGGCACGCCGATGTCGTTCAGCATCTCGTTGTATACCTGTTGCTCGAACTCGCTTTCCACATCCGCCACTCCCCGAAGTCCCTTGATTATGACGTTGTTCTGGTCCTTGACAAGGTGGCCGACGACGGTCTCGCCCTGAGGCAGGATTTCCACGTCGATGTTATCTATGCCGGCGACGGAACGGCGAATCCAAGCGGCTCTCTGTTCGGCGGACACCCCGTAGTTCTTGGCCGGATTTACGGCCACCAGGAACGTCACCCGTTCGAATAGCACGGAGGCGCTCGCCGCCACGGCGAGATGTCCCGGCGTAACCGGGTTGAACGAGCCTGGATAGTATGCGTGTACGGGTTTGGTCATGCCGGTTGGTCCTTGCGCGGACGGGCGAACTCGGGATGCGACGGCTGGAAACACACGATATGCCACTGCGGGGAAATCGGTTCGCCGGAAATCATGTCGAACTGGATGATTTTCTTGCCGGCCTGATTCTTGACATAACGGAACGTGCCGTCCGTCGAGAACAGGATCGGGCGCCCGTTAGGTTCGTAACCGGCGAAGATAATGGCGTGGACGCCGCATCCCTTCGTCCCGTCTTCGGGCAGGATAGTGCTGTTGGCCCCGAGGAAACGGGGATTAAATTCGGGAATCTGGTTATAGCGGAATTCGGGTTCGCGGGTGTCGTATATCGAAAGCATTTTGGTGACTTCGACGGATATGATCGAGTACCAGCGTTGGGGATTGATGTTGTGGAGGATGTCGTTGACGAGACGCATGCTCCCGCAGGACACCCTGTGCAGTTCCGCCAGCAGGGACAGCATATCGCGCCATGCGGCGGATGCCTCTACAATCGCGTTGCAGTGCTTTCTGGCATTGTCGATAAGATCCGTAATGTGGGCGTGTGGAAAATCCTTCCTCAAGGCAGGAACGGCCTTGTTCAGCCGGTTAAGCGCCTGCTGCTCGGAATTGATCTCTTTTAGCTTTGCCTTGAGTTCGAATATGGTCTTGGCGACAATCACGTCGGGACGGGTCAGTGTGTCATAGGACAGCGATTCCATACCCATGGACTGTCTGATGTTCAGAACCCAGTCGACCCAGTTGGGGCTGGCCGCCTTCATCATCTTGATTGCGTTAAGTAGATGGGTAGGCCTCAGTTCTTTGTGGAGGCGACGCGTGGTGTGGTGAACTTGTTCGGTCATGTTTAGTCCTCTTTGATAATGATTTTGAACTCGGGCGTGGGGTCGACGATATCGCCGTCGGCACTGATGTATACGCGCCCCGTATTGAGCATGAAGTAAAAGCCTTCCAGATGTTTCTTTCGTATCTGGGATAGCACGTCGTCATACGCTGCGCGGTTCTTCACGCATCCGACGTACTTCCCGTCAGGGGAGCATAGCATGAGTTCCGACTGGAACATGCCGAGCTCGTTATGCACCTTGACGAGAAGGGTGTTCGGGTTGACGCAGGTGACCCTGCGCCCGTACCTGCCGGGAGCGGTGTCGACGCCGTCGATGACCGTGTCGTCGATCAGGATGGCCTCGTCGTTATCACCCAGCAGGTCGATGGCGCAACTGGCCTTCCTAACCATAAACTTGCCCATTCCGCCGGGTTGCATAAGAATCCGCTTCATGGCATCCTTATCCTGCACGTCGTGAGTTCTGTCCAACCAGACGTCGACGGAATCCTCCTTGACGAACACGGAGCCGCGATGTTCGGAGTAGACCCCGATGCTGTTGTATACTTGTTCGACGAGCTCGCCGTTGACTTCGTCCTTCGTCTTCCATCCCCACGTGAAAATGTCGACTACTACCGGCTTCCTCATCACCGCGATCCGCGTCTTGATGAACTCGCTGATGTTCACGCAGTTGTATATGAGCAATCGGGGATTCCTGAGCGACTCTATGACAGTACCCTCGAGGTCTACGAGGATATGGATGGCCGGCTCGCTTTGGATGCGCTTGGCGATATTCCCCGCTGGGTGGTGGACCACGACGGGCTCGTCGTGGAGTTTGTACTTGTCGTCGTTTAATTCTGGCATTGTGTCCTCGTGTTTTGTACGCAATATACATTTAAACTGGGTGCCCGTCAAGAGTTTTCCGAGAAGTATTGACATTTTTAATAGTTTCTTCTATATTTAGCCCAAAAGCGAGGCAAAATGAAGATAGATTACCACAAGTACAACATTAAGCTGCTCGAGGACGCGATGTCCTTGGTTTCCGACATCAGGAAACTCGGCTACGAGGCGTACGCCGTCGGCGGATGTGTTCGGGATCTTGTCAGGTACGATCTCCGGCAGTCGGACATGCTCGACATCCACGATGTCGACATCGCCACGAACATGCCCATCGATTCCCTCAAAAAGCAATACGCGACAAGGAGCAATAACGGCGAAAAGCACGGTACCATCCTTGTCCTTCATTGTGGCGAGGCGTTCGAGGTCACCCAGTTCCGTAACGACGGCGAATATTCCGACGGGCGCCATCCCGATTCCGTTACGTTCGCCAAGACGTTCCGCGAGGACGCGTCTCGTCGCGACTTCACGATTAACGCGATGGGTCTCGACGACAACGGCGAGGTGGTGGACTATTTCGACGGCGTCGTCGACATAGTCCACAGGAGGGTTCGCACGGTGGGCGACCCCGACCAGCGGTTCGGCGAGGACGCGCTCCGTATGATTCGCGCCCTCAGGTTTGCCAACGTGTTCGGATATTCCCTCGACAAGGACACGGCCGACTCGATTAAGCGGAACGCCGATAAGCTCGACGGCCTCACTCTTGAGCGCGTGCGCAAGGAGTTCATGAGTGTCGTCAGTCGCGGCAACTTCTACACGTTCGTGAACATGGTGCTGGATCTCGACATAATGCATCACATCAAGGCGCTGTCGCAATGCAACAAGATGTCGTTGCTGTCCGCCCTGCCCAGGATGTACGCACGTACCTTCTTGACGGAACACGCGCCCAAGGTTCTCCTGAACGAACGCAACCTGGTGCCCGTCCTCGCGTTCCTGTCCCACAGCCCGTACCAGACGCTGGAAAGCCTCGTCCCCACCAGGGAGGAGAAGGACCTGTTCCAATGGTATGTCCAGAACAAGCACGTCGTGGATTCGGGTAACTGGGAGACCAGTTGGACCGACGCGGTCAGGTTTATCAGCGGCGACTTTGTCACCCTGATCGCCGCCACCGGCTACACGGTCGAGCGCTGCTCGGATTTCGCCATCCGCCTGCAGACGGCACTGTTCCTGAAGGACAACCATACCGACCCCGCCGACATCCGGAAAAAGGTGGCCTCGATGGGCATCGCCCCCGGAAAGGAGTACGGCGAGGCCGTGCGCCGGTTGACCGAGGAGGACTATGCCCGTCGTGCCAAACAGGTTCCACCGACGATAGCGATAACTATCGGCAATACCATCGTGCATTACGCGATGGACTGGACCGAACCTAACAAATGTTGATAAGAAACGTCTTCTCGTCGTAGAAGAAGTTGAATCCGTTGTTCTCGGACGGAAGGCCAAGGGGATTGCAGATGATGCGATGCCCCTTGTTATTTTTATCCACCCATGTAGTGTCGACTATGTTGTGCGTATGTCCGCACTGCCATATAGTGGACTCGGGCAGGGATTCCAGATATTCACTCGCGTCGAAACAATAGAACGCCGTCTTCTCGTCCTCCGCGAAGCTGCCACGCACACCCATCTGTACAGGGAAGAAATGGGTCAGAACGACCTTCGGCGCCAGTTCCACTATTCCGGAAAGCTTCTCGCGTTCCGATTTCAGGATGGCGAGTGGGTCCTGGTTCATGTACTTCCAGCACCTGCCGTCGTGGTATGCGCGACTCCACATTGCCACCGAGTCGTACGGACGCCCATCTTCGACCTGGAAGCTGAAGTCGCACATCCCCATCGTACCGCCGAACCCTTCGACGACGTCACCGTCGAGCAGGTGGACGTTGCCGATATCCGATAGGTGTTCCTTCAGGAACGCGATTTTGGACTCGGTGTCGTCGAACGCATCGTCGATGACGAACTTGTCGCTCACGGCGAGCTCGTGGTTGCCGAGCGTGAGGAAGACGCGGGAATATTTCTCCGCGAGGAATTTCACCACGGACAGGAATAGGGTCGAGTCGTCGGCTATGTCGCCCGACAGCGACACGGCGTCGGCGGGGTGGAAATAGCGGTCGTACATCCGCTCCAGTTCCGGACGGAGGACGGATTCGTTCTTCGTCAGGGGGAGCCACGCGTCCGCGTGGATGTCCGAAATGAAATATGTGAGCATCTACTATCCTATATCGATGTCGCCGCTCACGGACGACACGTTACCGCCTACGCGACCCGAGATGTCGATGTCTCCAGATACGCTCTGCGTGTTTCCCGTGACGTTGCCGCCCACGCTGATGTCTCCTGACGTCGTCGTGACGGAGCCGGACGATCCCGATACGCTGACGCGTCCGCTCGCCGTCGACACGTGTCCGGGGTTTCCGTACACGGAAATGTTGACTATTCTGTCCTTGACGGCGTAGGTTTTGCCGTCGACATGAACTCCGTGCTCGTCAACCTTGAGGTCCCCGCCGTCGGCCTTGACCTTCGTCCCGTTGATGTCGATGCCGTCACCCTTGCGTAGGCCGATTACCTTGGCGATGACCTTGCCGACGGCCTTCGTCGCCATGTCGGTAAGCACGCTGCCGATGATGTTCCCGATAAGGCCCATGTTACGCCTCGTCTACCGATTTAAGCGGGTTGCCGGCCTCATCCTTCCGTACGGGCGTGGCGTTGTTGATAAGGACGTCCGGAAGGTTGGCAATCGTGGATATCACCGGGAACTTCATCTCCTGCACGACGGTGCAGGTCGGGTGACGGGCGAAGAACTCTTCCGGGTTGGTACGGGCGTGGTGCTTCGGGGGTAGTTTCTCGAGGTCTTCCACATTGAAATTGCGGTCGATCTCGACGCGCTTGAAGTACGCTCCCCTGGTGCAGCACGGCGGGTACATATTCCAGAAGTCGACACCTTTTTCAGAGAGCTTGGCAAGCTTCTCTGTGCTGTTGATACCGAGCAGGGACTTGTCGCTGAAAAAACGGCGGGCGACGGCGCTGATAGAGTTACGGATAGCGTCGCGTTCGCGCCATACGAACATATTGGCGAGTTCGGAGTCGTCGGGAATGCCGAACGTGCGACCGTCAAACTCCGGCATCTTCACGACGGACTTTCCCGCCCCGTAGCCGGACTTGATGAGGGAGTCGTAGAAATGCACCGCAGCGCACGAGGCGGCGAGTGACGCGAGTTTCTGGCACTGGCGCCCGAACATCTCAGAATGCTTGGGAAGGACGAGGGTGATCTCGTCGGACTGGGTATAGCCGATGATGCCCTGGAAATTGTCAACGATGGCCTTGGTGGCGGCGATCATCGCATCTGTGACGCGTTTGTCGAAAGGCTTGTCGAACTGTTTCGTGAATGTGCTGAACTTGTGCCCGTCGACACGGATTACGGGGTAGAACCCTTCGGGGATCGTGGTATAGCCGTCGAGCCCAATGGGCCAGCCTGCGGGTATGACGACCGCGTTCCGATGCGGGAAGTTTGGAAGGATATCCTTGGTCTGCTTGCCCGTGAAGTAAGACTCGTACCGCTTCATCCTCGAGTGTAGATCTTGCGGAAGCTCGTTGTTCGACTTCGTGTCGTCGTCCTTGGCCTTATTCGGGATGACCGAGGCGACAATCTTGCGTACGCGTTCGTGTAGGCGGTTTATAATTGCTGGATATTTCATGGTTAGTCCTTGATGGCGATGGTTATCTTGACATCGGTTCCGTTGAACACGCCCTTGATGATGTTGCTCACTACGTCCCAGTGGAGCATGTCGATACCGCAACCGATCTTGGGCATATAGAGGATGTTCTTGCCGTTCACCTGCATGTACGAGCGGAGGGACACCAGTGACTCGGTGAGGCTCTCGTAAGTCGGCTTGTACTGGGAACGGAGCTTGGTGATGAGGTTGACGAGCGTTGCGTGATGCTTGTACGTCTTGACCGGCAGGCACTCGCCCACGCGCAGTGGGGTCGGCACCCCGATGGCGTTCGTGGAACAGCGGTAACGGCAGGCGTCCTCCGCGTCGAACATTTCCCGGTTGATTATCGGGGCGACACCGCTTCCCCAGTTGAGGTCAGCAGCTATGCAGTGGGCGACCACTACGTCGTCCCCGTCGATAAAGTTGCGGATGTCCATGTGCTGTTCGATGTATACCATAATTGACCTCTGTTGGTGGATGAAAAATAATAATAAAAATATAGTTTTCAGACCCCCGTTTGTCAATGGGAAATGGGTCCCGCCTGCTATAAACTTAACTGGTGTAACATAGGAATCGCTGAACATGGAACTTAGTACGCTGACCGATTATATCCAACTTGTTTCGGGCCTTATCATTGCGATGACATCGTTATCCGCCGCCGTCGTGGGCTTTGTAAGTCCTCTGCGCAGATGGGTGGTTCAACGTCTAAACAAGTCCGTTGACTTCAACACCCGTGTCACCAAGATCGAGGCCGACGTCGCCAACATCAACAACTTCGTGACCGTCCTGAAACAGGACCTCGAAGTCAAGTTCGACAACGACCGGAAAGAACAGGCGCTAATGAAGGAAGCGACAATAGCGTCAACGCGCAACGACCTCACCGCAATCTACAACAACGCGATCGAGAAGGGTTACATCGGCGACTACGACCGGGAGAATTTCGAGAAGATGTACAAGGTCTATTCCGACTTGGGCGGCAATTCCTACATACACGAGATACACACGCAGGTTCTCCGGATGCCCAACGCTCCGGCCAGGAAGTCCCGCCGAACCATTAGCAGAAGGACGTCAATGTCCGGGAGGTAGCCTATGAGCTGCGCCTGCCAGAGAAACTACGTACAGCCTATGCCGCGCCCGACGCCGGTACCCCCGCCGAATTACGGGGGTTGTTGCGTACATCCGCACATCGGCCAGTCGCCGGCCTTCTTCACCAGGAGTTGCGCCCCCTGCGGTCCCGTCCTGTTTATCCCGAACCAGCCGCCCGTGCCCGACTTCAGCTGTTGCTCGTTCCCTGCCCCGCAGAAGGGTCCTTGGGAGTACGTACCATCGATACAGTACCCGAATCCGTGCGGCCGTTGCGGTGGCCCGTGGCGCCCGCCCATGCCCCATCACGCGTACGGCCCGTATATGCCTTTCTACATGGCCTATCCGCCCAACGGGTGCATCCCGTTCAGGTGTTACGGGAGGTAATCTATGAAACCGCCGTTCAACCCGTTCTTTGGCCCAGGTCCGGAACATCCGGACCTCAGGCACCCGTCCCACTATCCGGGGATGGCGTGCCCCCCTCCTCGCCCGGAACCGCATTTCGGGACATTGAAAATAGTCGAGGCGGCCCCGACCACGGACCACGAGATGACCGCCGTGCGATACGCCGACGGACGCTACGACATGATAGCTAACGGGTACGTGATGGAACCGGGAACCGTGTCCAACAACGGCCCGCGCTGTCTACCGTGGGACGAGGAACGCGGCAACACCAGCAATTCCGAGGGGATGGATTTTATCAACCGCGAGTTCAACAATTCCGACTGCGGCGTCAATTTCTAGCCGAACCGAACATTGAAGCGAAGTCCAGGAAGCCGTCGTCGATGGCTTCCTTTTCATTTACGTCGTCGACTTTCTTCGGAGCCGGCATCTGCGGGGCGGAAGCGACTTCGCGTGACGGGATGCTCTCTATCACCTTGTACGTGTTCTCGCCGTTGATGAAGCTGCCCTCGGGGCCCATGTCGTCGAGGAAAAGTGTATCGACGAACTCGTCAAGTTCTGGATTTGGGTCGGGCCTGTACTTTCCCGCGTTGTTCGCCTCGAATCCGGCAACCCTGGCGAGAACCGGGTTCGTACGGCCAGTGTACGGGTCGGTGCGCGTGACGAACGAGTTGTACCTCGTGGTGGCGTCCACGCCGAACGGGGAAGCGGTCTCCCCGTATCCACGGCCGAACGAAAGGCAGTTCGGCGCGTCAAGGCCTTCCACGATGGGATGTTTTTCGTCAATCTTGCTCATATGAGGTAAGTTTATGCCTCCCGACGATAAACTACATCTGAATCAACGGAGAAACAACATGCCACGTCCCGAAATCGTCAACGTCAAGCTTAGTTCCGCCCTGCACGACGCGGTGAACGCGATGGTGAAGGGCACCGGCCTGCGTACCCGCGACAAGGGGGACACGGTCGAGCTGATCGACCCGTATGACGAGGTTTTCGGGGAGGTCGGGTACGGAGACGTTCAGGACGGCGAGCAACGATTCGTATACAAGTCCAACCGGATGGGCGATACCGTGACTGCTGGATTGGAAACCGTATCCGAGCACATCAAGGACGATATGTCCGGTTCGTGGTCTTACGAGCAGTTGCCCCCCGGCGCGTTCCAGGAATCCGTGATGCAAGTTGACCTGAAATTGAGGAAGGTGCTTACCGAGGCGTTCTTCATGTGCCACGGAAAGATGGCTTAGAAACAAGAAAGGGCGGCCGTGAGGCCGCCCCTCCCATCAACTGGAGGATTACTTAGTCTTGAGGTTTGCCTTGGCTTCGGCGAGACGGCGGGATGCCTGCTCGTAGACGGCCTTGGCCTTGGCAACGGCCTTGTTGGCCTTGTTGAGACCCTTCTGGCTTTCCTTGAAGCTCTTGGCGACGGCGCTGTGGCTCTTTGCAGAGGCCTTGGCGGCGTCACGGAGCGTCTTGAGGTTGGAAGCGGCGGCCTTCTTAGCGTCGGCGAGCTTGGCAACCTTGCTGGCTGCGTGGCACTTGCAGGCGCAGGAAGCCTTGCAGCTTGCACCGCAACCGCAAGCGGAAGGGGTGGAATTGGTAATCAGATCAGTCTTTTTCATGTTAGACGTCCTTTTGTTTGTGGTTGTTGTAGGTTAATTTAGAAAATTTCCTGGTCGGGAAAGCGCCTGACTATCTCGTCGGCGCAGAATTTCGCACATTCCTCGATTCCCATGTTGCCATCGATGTAGACAATGGGGGAAGAAACGAGATTCTCGGTGTCGCTGTATGCCCGGCGGATACGTTCGAGGCGTCCGGGCTCTTTCTTCAGTTTCGGTTCCCGGTCGTAACATTTATCGATCGAGGTTTCCATGAAGAACACGAGGTCGGGCTTCATGAAAATGTTATGGTTGGTGTACAGCTCGGCGCAGAATTCGTATATCGACGGGGAGAACGCCTTCACGTAGGCGATGCCAGTCCATAGATACCTGTCTAGCAGACAGGGAGAGGATCTGTACAGCAACTGCTGCTTCAATCGGGATTCGAGGAAGAACACCTCGCGTTTGGCGTCCTTGCCCTTGAACTCGTCGGAATTCAGCCGGTCGGCCTCCTCGGTAGAGAAAGCCGGCTCCTTCGTCCAAGTGAACCACGGCATCATTTCGGCGACCCGCTTGGACACGGTCGTCTTACCGGAATTGTCGATGCCTTCGAAAACGATGAAGCGGGACGACCGTATGGGGCCGTTTAATGTCTGCGGGATGCGGTCGACTTGCGGGTACTTCGCTTTCAAGAGCTTGAGCGAATCGGTAATAATGTTGATTACCTCGTCGTCCGAGAGTTTGTCGAAATCGGCGCACTTGTATTTCTTCGTATCGACGGACATGATGTATTCAGGGGATGCGAACGAGTATTTGTCATTGTCGTTGCGTTTCCAGTCGGTAGCGAACGTGACATACGGGTCGCCATCTGTATATCCGCCGAGGTGATACCCGTTATACGAAAACCCATAATTTCCGACGCCGTCCGCTGCTGTATGGATGCCAATGTCCTTCAGTCTTTTAGTCAAGTCTGTCCAGCTCATACTAACCTCGCGCCTAAATATAGCATATTAAAATTTTGATGACAACTTTTTGCAATTACAAAATTTGTCTCTTTTCCTCGAAACATTTCGACGCGTATTCAACTGCATCCTTGTCGGACTTGTCGACGATGAATCCACGGAACCACAAAGCCTCGAATCCGGGATTGCAAATCATTACTACGCCTCGGTTGGATTTCCACGCATACAGAACGGCGTCTCCATCAAATCCTTCCACCTCGACGGAGAGACCGTTTATGCCGTTGCCGCCATTTATCAATACCTTGAAAAGATCGATGTCGACCTCGGATATGTCGACCAGGTCGGTACAGAGCTTCTGTTGCAGAGAGCCGGCGAAATAGACACCGTTGACGTGCTTGAATCCAATGGAATCATCTTTTATCGGAGAGAATTTCAATTGTGGTCCTTCTTGCTCCAGTTTTCGGTAGCAAGACGTTTAATAAAGTCGAACGTCATCGGCCGAGTACGCCATAAGGTTCTCGCCTTACCCACTGTATCAATATACATTACCTTTATTCGGTAATCGGCATGACGTTTGTCGAAGTCGGTCAAGCACGTCATAAGGTCAGAATATGCGCTCAGCGAGTCGAGCCCGACGCCGTGATAGGTTGTACCGAACCAGAGGAACTCCTTGACTTGTGCGCTAATAACCACGTAGGAAATCTTAGAACATACATGCGGGCTACTCATTGCATCCTCTTCATTTCAAAGAACATCCCGGAGCGGCGACGAACACGTCGTCTTTCCGAGAGACAACACTCATCAGCGTATTTAGCGCGTCCTTCGCTTCGGTATATGTATTGAACGAAATCGTGTTCAGCCCGACAAAGTCGAACACCCGCCATCCGCCATCCTTATTGAAGTCAGGAACCAGCGCATATTGCGCATTCCGTATGAAGTACACCTGTTTTCCGGAATAGTCGTACAACTCGGTATGCGGATGAAGAAATTCACGCGCAATGAAATTTAGATACTCTGTTACAAGACAACATGCGTCGTAGAGGCTGTCGACCAAGACTGGTTTTTGGTCATTTTCTAGCCTAAACGTATTGAATTTGGTTATCTCGTACATCCCGTCTTTAGGAACAATGAATACGGCCTCCGTATGGGGATATCGTGGAAGCTCATAGATTTCATTTTCGATAAGCGGATTATTCATCATGGCGTTCAAATTACGAAACGACGGACGCCGACATCGGAACGGCGTATAACGGATTGCGGAGTCGGCGTGTCGACATAGACGTTTATGGTAAACCCGTTCGGTTTCTTGCTCGAACATACGAACATATCCGACAACGGGTCGATCTGGCACTGCGTCGCGGGACAGATGTACTGGACAAATTCAGTCCCGTTCCTGACCTCGGTATGACCCATATCGTGCGTTTCAGTTACCGTGTTGGTGATTTCTGACTTGCAACAATCGTGAAAATGGCCACAGAACAGCAAGGAGGACTTCGTTTTTTCCATCAGGTTACGGATGCGTTGCTTTCCTGGCTGGGACAGCGCGTGCTTGTTCATGAACTTGTGCGACGTGTCGAACACGGGGTAGTGGGTGAACACTATCGAACCGGGCAACATATCGTAGTCGTCAAAGAAATCCATCCCTACGCCGAACTCGCTCCCTGCGGACTCGTCCCATATAGTCGGGATTAGAGACACCGGGACACCCCTGTATACAAAGGAGCTCGTATGGCCGGCAAAGACTTCGTTCAGTACATTTACGTCGTCGTGGTTTCCCGGCAAGACCGAGTACCGGTCATTGAACTTAGCCTCGACGTCACGCTTGATGCGCTCGTAGTGTTCGCGGTGGTTGTTGTCGGCAAGGTCTCCCGTGATAATGAGGTAGGAGTCCGCCGGCGCCCAGTCGAGAACCTGCTTGAAGTTTTCCTCTACGGGGAAAAATCCTTTGTAATCCCCGCCGAGGTGGATGTCGCTTATCTGCGTAAACTGAACTACGTCTTTGCCCGGCATATCTTAACCCTTGTAGACCGTGGGGACAACCTTACAGAGCATACTTGCCGCGATGGTCAACGCGGCTTTCTGGTTATCCTCAACTTCCTTAGACGTAAGGCCGGAAGGTGCGGATGCGCCATCGACAAATTCAATATCGGCCATCGGGAACCAGGCGCGTTGGATTACGGCAGCGCTCATGTTGCAGATGTTGGAACAGGTACCGATGATGCGGATGCGGATCTTCTTGCCACGGAGAAGCGCGTGTACGGCTTCCTGGTCGGTGCTGTCGATATCGAACAGTACCTTCGGCCAGCCGAGGAAACCGAATGTCGACTTGTCGACATACTTGACCGTCTTTCCGGCGGCCTTCGCCCGATCGAGAGCTTCCTGTACACGGGGGGTGATTTCCCAGCCGGGAGTGCCCCTTACGCAGTGAATCGGGAGGTTCTGTCCTTCGACGGAATCGCCGTATGTGTCCTTGTCATGGGTATCGCGGGTTGCAATTAGGACATCGCCTTCGAAGTTGTCGATTTCGGCGATGACTGCATCTTCCTTCGCGATAGCGGCGTCATTCTTGAGGGCACCATCGTTGAAGTCGCCCTGCCAGTCGGTGACTTCGAGGAAATCGTAGGAATCTTTCTGAATCATGGTTGTTTTTCCTTTTGGCTGTATGCCGGTTTAAACGTAACCGGGATGTGTGGATAAGAACTTCTCGAGAATCTTGTTGTGGTGGAACGCCAACTGCATGCCCCTGACTTCCTTTATAGGGAACCAGCAGGCGTCCTTGGCGTCGTCGGCCGCCCTCGGCTCAAGTAAGTTAGTGTTTTGATGGAACGACACGTCCGCCCAAAGGGCAACGTCGTACGACCAGAACTTTTCGAACTTCCAGATGCGCGGGTCGTCGGGAGTGAACACGCCGAGCTGGATGATTTTGTCCTCTGGTATGGAAATCTGGGTCTCTTCGAACACCTCGCGAGCCCCGACCGTCTCGATATTCTCGTGCGGGTTGGCGAAGCCTCCCGGAAAGCACCACATGTCGTGGTCGGGAAAATTCTTCCTCCGAACAAGAAGCACACGATCCTTAAACATAATAAGGGTGGTGGCCGTGACCGACGGCTTCGGGAAGTCTTTCGGGTTATAGGAATTGATTCCTTCGTTCTCTATCTCCTCGTACTCGACCGCCGTAGTCTGGCCGAGCAGGTGGTGGCCGCGGAGGTACATCGAAACGGGAATGGATACGTCCTTGCCGGCATACAGCGGAGTATTCCGCATATCGTTTCTGACCTGTGTCGAGGATACGCAGGGCACGCCCCATTTAACATGCGTGACCGAGTAACCGGTCTCGTCTTGACGGGTATACTTGCTATGCACATCAGGGCGATCCACGACGATGAACGAGCAATTGTGCAAGAGGAAATCGGAGTCGACCCACTTGTTATGTTTCAAGTCTTCCCATTCATCGTAACCGAGGGCAATGACGAACAAGGGACCGGGTATGCTATCTTCGGGGGTCTGCTGTTCTTTGCGCAGGTTCCGTACGAAATCCGCCATGCGGGTTTCCTGCTCGACAACTTTCCACCCCAGCGCCTCCGGGATGGCGATTTGAACCATCTCCATGCGATGCTTCAGCGATAAGTGATAGCTCTTCTCGTCGTTCGCCGTCACGGCGATAATCCGGTGGACACTATCAAATTTGTCTTTTCCGATGATGGAGTCGATGTAAAGCGTCAAGTTGTAGATGATGCTCTCGTGACCGATGGTAATCGGGTCAAACGCGCCGCCATAAATAAATGTAATGGATGCCATGCGAAAAATATAGCAAAGAATCCAGTCGCGTGGCAACTGGATTCTTTGGTTAACAAGTTATTGGCAGCTCGGGGGGTCGTCGTCAATCGAACTGTAGTTGAACGTACGCTTGATCAGGTCGATGCGCTCCTGGTCGGGGCACATCGTCTTTCCGACCGAGTCGGACAGCTTGACGACCCATACCCACGGGGCCTTGTCGTGCGCCTTGATCATGACGACCTTCATCACCATGGAAAGCGGCTTGCGGTTGTCCGTATTGTTCTTGAATTTCAAGAGGCTCGCGCAGAGGAACTGGCCGATTCCGAAAGCGATCTTGATGCGGAGATTGAAGTGTTCCGCGATGGCGATGGACTTGTCGACGTTGAGGGAGTCGCTCCAGCAGCCGATCTTAGTCTCGGGCAGAATCTTCAACTTCCGGTAATGCGCAATTAGCATCTCTCCCCACGTGTACGGGTCGCCGGAATCGTGACGGCATCCGTCGAACACCTTAGCGTAGAGCTTGCCACGCGGGTCGTCGCCACCGAAGTCGGCGAGGAATGCCTTGAAGCCGACGATGTCGGAGAGAGCGATACCGAGGTCACCGCCGAACTCGTGCATCCAGTCCTCGAACACGGCAACCTGGAACATGCGGAGGTTGATGTAGTCGAGGCCCTGGTAAACCTGGTAGAGTTCGTGGGCGAAAGTTCCGATGGCCTTGCATCCCAGCTTGATTGCGAGGTAAACGTTGGAGGTGCCGACAAATACGCCGGGGAGTTCCTTCAACATGGTGGACACCATATACTCGTTCCAATTGTCGTCGACGCTGCGACGGATACCGAAGTCAGAGATGGTGAACTTGATACCGCGTTCGGCGGCGGCCTTCCACTTTTGGATAGCTTCGTCGAGAGCTGCCTTGGAAGCGTCCCAGTCGATCTCAAGGTCATCAAAATAGAGGTGCTGGACAATCTGGAGGCAGTAAATCTCAAACCAGAACACGTCCATCTGCGGTCCCTCGGCCCATATCTTGAGACCACACTCGTCATCGGGGTCGTATTCGCAATGGATGTACTCGCGGTTGAGCTGGACGAGTTTCAGGTAACGGACGAAGTCCTCAGCGAGCCACGGGCCGACTACGCGGAGCCCGTTCAGTTCAGTCATGGTGTAGCGAAGCGTGCAGAGGTGGTCGAGCTCGAGGTTGATCGCCTCGTAAAGGTGGTCGAGACGGACCCCCTTGGAACGCAGCTTGAACTCCCAGCGGGCCTGCACGTTGCGGTGCTTGTGGAAGTATAGCTGGCCCATTGAATACTTGTACAGGTCCGTCTGGGTCAAGTGGTGGATTATCCACTTGCTCGGGTTCTTCTTCTTGTACTGCTTAGGAAGGCGCGGGCTCACCGAAGTGGCGCGGCCCGAGCGGTGCCCAATCGTACGTCTCGCCTTGGCGATTACGGATTCTGATATGCGCTTTGTCATATGATCTCCTTATGTTCCATATTTTATAATAGTTTGTTTCCATCGTGACTTGAAATCACTGATAATGTCGTCTACAGGCACGGGATTGCGCCAGAAGGGTGGGACATTGTTGAGGCTTTTTAGGAAATGTCTGAAGTCGTCCCAATCAGGAATCGTCTGCTTCAATTTCGCATTCGGCGAGATAAAAAACCCGCTTGTCTTGAGCCGGGACCGTTTAATGCCGAGTATGTCATCATATTCGAATACCTTCGGGTACTTGTCACACATATCCTGTATCACAGATTTACATTCCGTCTCGCTCAACGCGACATATACGATCGCCGAGTGATAGGGGTCGGCGTGAAACACGACGCACCTTAACAACATATAGGACCCGCCGGCGCACGCCACCAGACGAATCATGCCGTTGCACTTGCGGACGAAGTCGCGGAATGCGTTCTTCACCGAAATGGCAACGAGCACGGCCGCAAGTGCGCACAAGCCGATGGTTCTCATCAATCCTGTTCCTTCTTCACCCGTTCCTCGGCGCGGAGACGTTCGATCTCGTCGGTGAACAGCTTGATGGTGGCGACCACCTTCTCGCTGATTTCCCCGACCGTATACACGTACACGTCATCGGGTATTTTCGACGGGCTGACCGTCCCGATGCCGGTCTCCCCGCCGATGATCTTGATAATCGCGCTGACCTTTCCACAGCTCTTGACGAAATAAGTGTCAGTCGGCACGGTGCCACGGCCGAACTTATCTTCATACACGTAAGGCTTCAGCTCGGACTGCAGTATGGGTACGTTGAACTTGAGCACGTCCTTGAACGCCTTCGGCATGTTTCCGCTGTTCAGGCACAGCTGGTTCTCGATTACCTGGGCGAACTTGCGCGGGTCGTACGTCTTCAGCGCCTTGAGTTGGTCGCCGACCAAGGTAGTCAGGTTTTTAGCGTTATACAGGTTGCTGAGCTTGAGTGTGTCTTTCGTGTCCATCGGATCCTCTTTGGTTGACCGAAATATAGCAAATTGCTAAACTTGTATCAACGCGAGGAAAGCAATATGAAGACGAAAGCTACCGAAACGGCGCGACAGCGCATGGCGAGGGTTGCCGGAACCAGCAACGGCGCCACCCTTCGAACAAGGGTGGTACAGCTAAAATCGAAGTACACGAGGAAAGAGAAGCACAAGGGGCAATCCATCGCAAACGCGATGGATTTCGCTTTTTATGGACATTTAGCTATATTTTCGGCATGAGACGACGCAAGCAATTCAAGTTCGACATTAGCGAGGTAGAGGTAGGACGCGCCATAAAGGACGCCAACCTTTTCAAGGGCATGGAGATGGCCGAGGAAGTAGGCATCGGCGGATCGGGTTCGTGCGACCTGGTATACTTCAACGACGGCGAGGTGATCGCTATCGAGCTCAAGAAACAGCTGAACATCAAGGTCATTGCGCAAGCGACCAGGTGGCTCGATACAGCCACACGTGTGTATGTCGCCTGTCCTTGTACGCTGAACAACGATGCCAGACAGGTGCTCCGCGCACTGGGGATTGGCTATATAATGGTTGGCGAATACCAGGGAATACTCGACGACACGCCCCAGAGGTTCGCAAGAATCGCCCTGAAAGCCGAACCATTGCCGGGCGACCTCGATTTCTGGCTTCCCGAACTCAGGCACATGGACAAAAAGCTTGAAGCCGGCACACAGGCCGGCTCCAGGTCAACTTCGTTCTCGCGTTTCATCGCACGCGCCAAGGAATACGTGCAGGCGAATCCGGGAGCGACATTGAAGGACATTGCTCTCAATGTGCAGAACCACTACTCGTCATACCATTCCTGCATAAGCGCGTTGCGTAAATACGCACTGGTCGGAACGATCGAGAAGTTCTGGGACGATTAATGCCATTTTATGGCGTCTTCGGCTTCGTCGATGAGTCGGCGTTTCAAGTGCATCATTGCATCCGTGTTGTTCGGCAACTTGTTTGCCGCTACCATGAGCTGGGTTCCGTATGGATTCGGAGTAGGACAGAAAATGATGCCCAGTATCAACAATGGCGCGAGGCTGAGAGATACCACAAAAATAACGCCGGCCAAAGCGGCATCCGCGCTTGCGTATATTAGCATTGAGAAAAATAACGACACCGCGTCGACTACAATCAAGGCATGCAATACAGCCATAGCGGTGTCGCAATACTTGATCTTTTTCTGCAACTTTATACAATAGTTGATGATGTTAGCTTCCCGCTCAGCTGTCGACGATTGTACAACAGGTAGCGATTTTTCCATATTTGCTGGCACCATAACCTCCTATTTGTTCAGCCGTTGCTGGAGTAGCGTCCACAAGTCCATATATGATTTCATCTCTTTCATTTTGAACAGCATTCCGTACTGTGACGTGATGTGATCCTTTTCCGCGCCGACAATTTCGAACCAACTTTTCGGGTGTATGTCCGTCTCACAGAAATATTCGGCGAGCACGAGCAAAGCAACCTTGCCCGTTTTCTTGGACACGGCGATGCCCTCGCGTCCATTATGCACGAAGAGGACGCCGTCGCCTTTACAGCCACGGTGAACGAACTGGATTTCATCGGTGTCCACTACTTGATTCGGTTTGATCGGGTCATGTTCAAAAACTGACGAAAGTCTCTTTACCGTTTCAACAAAAGCGATTTCGTCGTCAGGCTGTACAGACCAAGAACGGTGAAATTCCTCGACCCGCTCGCATCCCATGTCGTCATCGGAGACAATATACACGTCGGCGCCTTCCGGCACGGTGACGATGCGGAGACGGCATCCACCGTTGAGCCGGTCAAGCTCACTGAAATATTCGCTCGGGACGTACGCGTCATACACGGATTGCGTCATTCCCTGCGGCAACAAGTTTCTCAGGCAGTTGCTTGTGGGCAGTTGGACCGATGCGTCGAGTGGAATTTCGTTGAACGGACGGACTGATTCGGTCGGGGTCTGCTCCTTGTAGAGCTGATACCATTCCGTATACAGCGGGCTGGGCCATGTTTCCCGAGCGCCGGTATACCCAAGGGTATACTCCCTATACACGCATCCGTTGGATTCCGAATACTTGTTGTCAGTGCCGGCTTCGCCATTATGGTCGAGAATATACTCTAGGGCGCCCTTGGTAAGGCTTGCACCGCCTATGTCGGAAGATATCAGGAATTTTTGCATTTTAGATTTCCGTGCCTATAATCGGGTTTTGTGGAATCGGGTCGGCAGAAAGTACCATCGTGACAAGTATCTTCTTGTTGGTCTTCTCGTCGGTGATGGTTCGTTTGATGTATTCGCCAAGCTTGAAGTCGGCGTCGGTGTCTCGCTCCTTCAGGATCTCTATGGTGCAGGACGACTTCTCGACGAGCTCTTCCTTGACTTCCTTCATGGAATGGGAGAATGACGCGCCGACGAGCTGGCCGTCAAACTCGGTGATGTTCTCCAGTTCGGTACCGAAGCAGAACTTGAGGTAGATGCAGTATTCCTTAGTGTTGACCTTGTAGGACCAGTTTCCGCTGGTGGAATCGGTCGCCGAGATGACGCCGTCGACCTTGCATTCGGTCTGCAGGGCACGGGCGAAGGATCGTACCGATCCCGGAGAGGTTATCTTGAATTTCAGCTTGGTTACGCGGGTTTCCTTGATTACGGCGTCCTGCTTGGACACGAGGATTCCTTTGGTTTCAAAAGCGGACATAAAAGCTCCATTGATAATGGTTGTTTAAGAATGCACGCCTAAATATAGCATCAATCGGTTTAAACAGCAAATTGCTATATTTGGGCTATGATTAAGACATTGAAGTCCCGTATCGCGCTAATCAAGTACACGCTCGACCATCATAGGGCGTTGCAGAAGCTCGCAAAGGAAAAGGGGTTCTCGTTCCCGTTTCACGACCTCGACAAGGTCCCGATGTATATCTTGTTCGGCAAGCGCCTGACACAGGTTCTTCACCGGGCATGGTCAAACCACCATTATCACAGGAGCACCGGCGACATCAAGGACAAGGTGCAGGCAGCACTCGACTGGGAGTGCGCCCGATTTACAAAGCCGGATAAGCCGCTCGACGCATACGACACCTGGAAGAAGTATTATCCGGACGTCGATATGGAAGCAACACTCAAAATGTTAGGACTATACCATGAACAGCAACAACAGGCCTAGGGTCTACATAGGCGGACCGTTCTCATTCAAGTACGCCGAGTTTTCCGAGGAAAACATCAAGAAGGATTTCAGGTACTCGTTCGTCGGCGACCCGTTCATCGAGCAAAAGGGTCCGTCGGTCGCCATCGGCGAGGTTGACTACGTCGGTCCGTTCTATTACTACAAGCGTGGCTTAGGCCCGTCCGACGTGGTCGAGGCCGAGATAGAAGCCATCAAGGATGCCACCCACGTATTCCTCGTCTTCCCCGACGGCGTGGACGCGCCGGGTACGCTCGCCGAGCTCGTGTTCGCCGCGACGGAGCTGAAACATATCGACGTGTACTACGTAAAGTCCATTAGGAAAACAGAGGTAGACTCGACTGCGGTCGGCCTAGACGGCCAGATCCACCATCCTTATTGGTACCCGTTCCTACAGGCGAAGGCAATCAACCCGCAAATCAGGTTCCACGAGTTCGAGTCGGCGACAGCCGCCCGAGACGCGTGCCTGGACGAGCTGCATAGATTAAGCAGGGGAGTCGCAAGATGACATCGGCACAGGTCGAAATATTGGCTACGGCACTCGGGCTTGCCCAGGGAATCCTCGTTCTCATGAACAAGAGGTGCAACTGGATAGTCTACATCGTCCAGCTTGTCGCCCTGATCGCGTTCTCGTATATGAACAGCCTGTACGGCGACCTGGTACAGAACGGCATAATGGTAGGCATATGCGCATACGCGTGGTGGCAGTGGGGACGCGCCGAGTCGGCCATCAGGTACTGTACCGCGATTCAGGCAACGGCCGTAATAGTCCTCACTGTATTGGCGGTTGCCGTGGCGAGCGTCATCCTGCGCAACACAGACGACCCGTTGCCGTTCATCGACGCATTCACAACGGTGACCACGTTCGTCGCTCTCTGGCTCATGGCGCTCCGGAAGGTCGAAGCGTGGGTCGTGTGGCTCGTGAACGACATTGCTTACGTCGTGGAATTCTGGATGCTCCCGAACCAGGCTCTGTACTTGTTGGGCCTGTATATAGTGTGGACTGCGCTCGCCGTAGCCACGCTGGTGAAGTGGAACAAGGAGGCTAAGATATGAAGACGATAGTGATAGAAGGTACTGACGGAGTCGGCAAGAGCACCGTCATAAAGGCATTGGACGAGTATTTTCAAAGCCATTACATTCCGGTGAAAATCAAGGATCGCGACCGCGACACGATATCGGCGAATATGATGTTCGATATCAACATGGTCACCCGCACGAACAATATCCGTGAATACCTGAAGAACAACGACGTAATCGTCATCTTTATGGTCAACACGGATAGTGAGGAACTGATGCGCCGGATCCGAACACGGGAGAAGCCGATATCGGATTTCGACCTCGACGCGCCGAAGTACAACGGCCTGTATCTTGAGACGTTCAAACAGATGGACCAGTTCGGAATGACGGAGAACAAGCTCGCCATGGTCGACGTTACCGGCGACGACAAGATAGAGACGTTCAACAAGACGTTGACCGCCATACGGACGCTCTGGCCGGAAGCAAGATAGTTATGCAGCTAAAATATTCGCCGAAAACAGCAATATATTGCATATTTCGCTAAAAATACCCTGTCTAACGGGTGGCCGGAAGGCAAAAAAAGCAATATATTACAGTTACTAGAAATCATATAAAATGCTTCTAGTTATTTTAGGCCTGTCGGGGACTGTGAACTCCCGACCACGGAAATAGGATTTCCTTTTTCATCGAAGAAGCCTTCATTAGTCCAGAAGAATCCGAACTTCTTATGCAGCTTCCACGTGAATACGAGTGCGTGACTGCAGTCGGGCAGACCATTTGCATGGAGGTTGGCGTTGATTGCACCTACCTTGTCCGCATCGTCGATGTATCCGCATTTGCAGCAGCGGAATACGACTCCTTTCTTAGGTCTGTTCTTTACATGCACCCAGCCGTCCATTGGACACCGCAACGAATTGCATACGTTATCGACTTCCTGGAGTGGGACGCCCAACTCTTCGGTTGTCCGCATGTACAACGCATTGCGTATTTGTGGGTTGGAGAAGGCGGTAAGCATCCTGCTTGTTTTCCTTCCCCGTTTAATGTCGAAATGTCTTTCTAGGTTGATCAGCTTGTATACCGACCAGTCCACCTGCTTGATGGAATGGAATACATAATTTGCTCTCTCCTTCAGCGCACGCTGATATGCCTTTGAACCGCGCCTCTTCCTGGCTATCTTCCGCAGTACGTGCTTGAACCCATGCCCGTCATCAGGAATTACCGTGCCGTCAGATGCGGTAAGCATGCGGCGCACCCCCTGATCTAGACCAGTTATCCGTTCTCCCTTGCATTCGGGGACCGGACGACGATACCTTATATGTATCGCATTGTCGGACAGCAGGATGGACGGCAATATTTCGTGTTCACCCGCCCTCCATTTGTCGTCCATCTTCGTCCGCTTCAACGGAATCTGGATTGAATATCCTCTCGCGTACTCATCGCACGAAAACATCGACTTCAGTTCGACCCATATCGAGAACGTCGTATGCTCGCCGTCCTGTACCGAGCAGCATATCGAGTTAATTTCTGCGTTCGCCTTGGCAGTCCTAGGCATGCTAGGCTTGTGGTCGAGCCGGTAGGCTACACGCTTCGGGATTGCCTTGCCGGCCTCAATGCACTTCTGCCGGATTTCAAGGTCCAGCTTCCTGCGGCGAAGTGCCGCCTTCACCATACATAGTATTTATTTTGCACAATTATCGAATTATTTGCTATATTTCCATTGAAATGCTATGACACATTTCATAATTTTTTAGCAAACCGCGACAAGTCGATATTTAACGCCTGCAGTATGGTGTCGTCCATGTCGTTGTACTTGTACATTCCCAGCCGGCCGACAAACGTCATATAGTCGGGGCATTCCGCTAGATACTTCGCGTACAAGGCGTTGTTCTTCGCGTCGTTCACCGAGTAGAACGGCTCGCTGTATGTGTACATTTTGGATGGGTATTCCGTCGTGATGTACGTGCCCTTATGCTCTATGGACTTCTGCTCTTCGGCCGACATGAAATGTCTGTGTTCGATTGTCCTCGTGTAAGGGACTTCCGGCCCCGGCCAGTTGGCCACGGCAACACCTTGGTAATTGTCCGTCGGCTCGAAACGGATGTCGAAGCTAAGGCTCCTGTATTCCAGTTCCCCGTACTTGCGCTTGAAGAAGTCGTCTACCCGTCCGGAATAAAATACGTGGCTCGCGATGGGGATAAGGTCTTCCGTGTGTTCGAGGAAATTGACGCCCGTGATTATGTGGGCATCGCCGAACATATTCTTGATCCATTGGCTGTACCCACCGACAGGGATTCCCTGGTACGTGTCCGTAAAATAGTTGTTGTCGTAGGTGAACCGGAGCGGGATGCGCGTTATGATATCGGGGGACAATTCGGTACACGGGCGTCCCCACTGCTTTTCGGTGTAGTGCTTGATGAACGTCTCGTAGATGGTCGGGCCAACCATCGAAAGAGCCTTCTCCTCGAGGTTCGCGTACTCGGGCTTGACGTACGGGGCAGTTTCCTCATTGATGATACACTTGACTATGCAAGGGTCGGTCTCGTTGAACAGGCGTGCAAACGTGTTCATGTTGAACGGGAGGTTGTACGCGTAATATTTGCGGGGCAGAACGACCTTTTCCGAGGTATTTGCGCGACGAGGAGCCTGGTCGTGGTCAGTAGTCACCATAGCTACGGGGCTGTTGACAAATGGGGTGAACTTGGCAAACTTGTTTGCGAAATTCCATACGGACTCGTCCGACGTGTGGAAGATGTGCGCCCCGTACGTATGCACGTGGATTCCACCCATATTCCTTGTCGAGCAATTGCCGCCGATAGCGTCCTCCCCTTTCCGCTTCTCGACTACAAGTACGGAAAGCCCCATTTTCTGCAACCTGCACGCGAGAACCGCGTTGAACAGCCCGGCCCCGACAAGCAGGACATCATATTTATTGTTGAGTGTCGCCATACCAATACCAACTGAGTTTCTTCATGAGAGGGACTTTCGTCGCCGACCTCATCTTTTCGACGACGTCCTTGGCGTCGAAAGCATGCAATACCTGTTCGCTGTTGCTCTTCTTGCTCTGGTCGAACAGCACAGCGTATTTCTTGTATATTTCCACTTCGACATAGGCCGTCTGGCTCGTTTCGAATTGTATGGTCTCCCTCCCCGTCGGGAACACCTCCCACAGGGCGACCCACGGGCCGGACGACTTCATTTCCTCGACCACTGCGAGACTGAACGCGATGACCTCGGGGGGTATCATCGGGGCGTCGTATCCGTTCCATCCGCATTCCAGCTCGGCGTATTTCTTGATCTTGTCTACAGTACTGGCATACCACGCGTCCACTATGTCACGCGACCGTCCGGCGAAGTCGTTCCGAAGGGACAGCGCCAGCACGACGAATCCCAGAACGGCAAACACGACATAGAAGACTGCGGTAGCCATCACTTACTTTCCGACTTGAGGGTTTCGCGGACTTTCGTGATGACCTTACCGAGGAGATTCTGCCCCATCCAGTTCTTTTCGTCGTGAAGGCGGGCATCTCCGAGGCCTATCTTGATTCCCCAGATGTTGTCGTAGGGAGACGCCTCGACGAAGGTCTTGCCGTCGAACTTCGGGTCGAGCAGCTTGCGCTTCAGCTCATCGTTCTGGGAGAACTTGGCCAAGTTGACCTCGTACATAACGTCGAACCGCACCTTGTCCCATTCAGAATCGACGTAGTTACGGACTTTACGCCCAAGCTGCTTTGCCTTCATAGGCGTATCGACCATAAGGATGAGGGAGGCGGTTTCCTCGTCCTTGAAATACTTGGCCTTTTCCCACATGAACGCCTGCTCGGAACAGAAGAACTTCTGCCCCTTGTATTCGATGGTCGTATAGTAGAAGTTGGACGGCCACTCGGTGAAAAAGAATGCGTGTGTCTTTGTAATGTCGATCATGGTGCAAATATAGCAATTACGGTTGAACTTAGCGGAACGCGTCGCGAAGAATTTCAAGAAGCCGTTGCCACCACGGCAGGCGTGCAGGCGGTTCAACTTGCCGGACAGGTTCCGGACGACTTTCCACGGAGGGCGCCTGTTGCGGTTCGGCCTCCTTTTCTGTCTCTTTTTCCGGTTCCTTTTCCGGCTCTTTATCGGGTTCCTTTTCCGGCTCCTGTACGGGTTCCTGCGCCGGTTCGGCAACTGGGCTGGTGACGGCGGCTATCGCGTCCTTGATCTGCATCGCCTGTTCGGGAGGCAGGTCGTACTTGTCGCTGCGGACATGGCAGTGACAGAATATCCCACGGAACGCGAGCGCGTCCTCCTTGCTCTTGAACGGTTCGGACAAGAATTCCTTGAAGTCGAGCGGGATCCCGTGTTTCTTGGAGATGTACACGGCCAGACGCGCCACGGCTTCCTTCTGTCGTTCGGACATCTTGGCGTAGTAGTCGTAACCACGGAAGGACACCTTGTCTACGAGCGAGTCGTCCGTCGTATAGGTACTGCCGTAGACATCTTCATACTTGGCCCCGTTGAGCTTGAGCGGGCCGTAGTTCGAAATCTCGATACCGATGGACTGTTTCGACATAGCCGCGTTGCCGCCGACCGCGCTCGCGCCAAGATGGTAGCTCCAGAACTCGTCGGGGAATAGCCTGTAGATGTGTCCGAGGCGGTCGACCACGTACTGCACGGACATATGGTTGTTCGCCCTCGTCAGCGTGGCTATGTCCGACTGGATCATGCCGACCGTGAAATGGAGACATATCTGTGTCTTCGTGGTCGGAGTCTTGTAGTAGTACGAGCTGATGTTAGTGGTCAACGGCGTGATGCTGAATCCACCGCCGATGTCGATGGCATCGCCTGCGGTGAACTGTTTAGCGTTGGAATCGACAAGCTTCAGAGCGAACTTGGATTCCCTATCAGAGATGTTTTCCGGTGTCATGCGTGGTTCCTATTTAGTTCAATCTTATAAACTACATCAAAACGAACCGCGAGCCTATTATGATTGAACACATTGGGTGCAACATGCTTGACGCATTCGGTCGCATTTTCGAGCGTACCGGCGAACATAACCCCAATTCCATATTCGAGGACGCTACGCAGGCCCAGCAGGCTCAACCGGCTACGGCACAGCAGTCGGAGAATGACCAGGAGCCCGTACAGCAACAGGCGCAGACGCCAAACGACATATACAACGCGGCTGTGAAGAAATTTACCGAAGAATACGCCAACAGCATTCCGGCGGACTGCGACACTCCCCACATCACGCAGGAAGAAGTACGCGACATCGCGACGTCGTACTACATGCCTCTCATCGCCGACTTCGAATCCGCCGACGACGAGACAAGGAACAAGATTTACCGCTACATAGTAGCCGCCATCAACAAGCACGTACGTAGCCTGAAAGGCGAGCAAGTCGAAGAAAACGAACCCGATGTCGATGACGACGACATGGTGTGGGGCGACCTCGCGCCGGATCCGGATGAACCCGAAGGCGAAAAGAAAAAGAAAGAGAACGGGGAAAAGATGCAACACGACCACGAATGGGTTAAGCGGCAAGGCCGTACCGCCGACTCGCTGAAGAAGACGTTCGCGTGGTAACCATTTCTGAAGACGAGAACGGCACCGCTACTGCGGTGCCTTTTTTTTTAATCCTAGTCCTCTGGGCCGTCCCTGTATATCAGGGAAGTGTCCGGTTCTGCGGGCGGCTCCTCAGCGTGCCGTCTCGCCCTTGCTATAGCGCTCTGCAGCTTGCCCGGTTTGGACAGGAACCACTCGACGAACTTCGGAGACAGCCTTCCGTTCTCGTAAGAGACGTAGCTGTTCGCGTTGCCCTCGACCTGGCATACAACGACGCTCTCGTCAAGACGCTTTCCGGCCTCGTCGGCTTTCTGCATCGTGAAGAAGTTTCCGCTCTCGCCGTTGTCCACGTTGAACGACACGGACACTATGTTTCCGTCATCGTTTCGCGACACGTAGTTCTGGCTGAGCTTGTAGGTAACGTCGGCGTACGCTCCCTCGCCGGACTTGTCACGGAGCTGCTCGACCATCGGGCCGAACGTGTTGTCGAACGCCGTGCGGCAGGCGCCAATCTTGGCGATGGCGTCGGACTTGTCCACTTCGGGTTCAGCGACGAGACTGTTGCGACGGCGGCGCTCCAGCTCGGCCTGGGCCGTGTTCTTGGCGATTTCGCTCTGGGTAGGCTTGTTGCCGTACATAGAAGACGCCAGCACGGGTATCATGGTCTTGATTATGTCGTTGAAGCTGCCGTTGGACGGGTCGGTAAGCGCCTGGGCAACGCTTTCGTCGCCAAGCTTGACCTCTACCGGCGTACTTGCCGCGGCGGGTCTGTACATGAAGTCGACCTTCACCCCGCCTTCGACGTCGGAAACGATCGCGTCGAACACCATCGTCTTGTCGGAAATCGTCGAGAACAGGGTCATGACGACCTTCACGTTGTCGCCGACCTTGTCTATTTTCGAATCGGTGTAGTAGTTCGACGGGTCGATATGGGATATGTTTGCGCCTTCCACGTCCTTCGCGCCGGAATTGATGAGAAGCCTGACGAGGCCTCGTACTCCCTTGTCAAAATCGGTCACGAGCTTGTATGCAGGGACTAGCTTGCGGGCGAAGCTAACCGCACCTGCAACCGTGTTGAATGATTCCGAAGCGTATGCCGTCTTGCGACCGACGCGGGTCATATACTTCATCTCCGTACCGGCGCCGTCGTCAACAACGATGAAACCTTCTCCCGCGTGGGACGTGTCGCCGTCGACCGGGATGGATATGACGGGAAGCTTGGTACTGCCAAGCAGGTATACGACGGCGTGGTCGGTACTGTCGTCCGCCGTGTCGGCCACCTTGAACTCGACCGGGACATCGCTGACAAGGTTCGTGCTACCGGCGTTCGCCGACATCTCGACCCGGTGTCCCGCCTTCCTGTAGGCCGCCATGGTCGCGGCCACGTCGTCCGGATATTTTTCCGGCGGGTTCTCACCGAAATACACGACGAGGTTGCCCTTCGGCTTGTTGTCGATGTCGTAGTCGACCTCGTAGAGGGACTGGATGGTGGAATCGATCCACTCGTTCAGCGAATCGAGATCACCCAGGGCGGTAGTAGACTTGACCGAGCTGGTATTGACCTTACCGCCTTCGTCGGGGTTCGTGTAGCGCGTGAGAGCCAGCTTGCCGCCGTCTATGGTGAGACGGTAGAACATCGCCGGACGCTCGCCGCCCTGCAGGTAGCCAATGTCGACAGAGCACGACGTATTCTCGTTGAGCGGGGCGTCGAGAAGGGTGGAGAGCCGGCTTCCCGAGCTGCGCCCGAGAGTGACCGATTCACCGGTCTTCCTGTCGGAAACCACGATGTCGTCGGGATCGATGTTGGCGATTTGCGTCGGCGAGTTGAACACGTACTTGACCGCGTCGGCCGGAGACACCCCGGAGGCGACGAGTCTGGATAGCGCTACCCTGTTGTCCGTCAGGATTCCCTCGGCGGCTTCCTCGTCGTAGGCGCCCATCACGGTCAGATAGTTCTTCACCGCGTCAACGAGCTCCGGACTCGGGTACGACTGGTCGAGCAGTTGTCTCGGGGAAGCCTTCGGGAACTGTTCGAAATAAGGTTCGCCACGCTCCGACTGCATCGCGCCCTCGGCCGTCATGACGCGGGTCGCGATTTCGCGCACCGTGCGCACGTAGTAGGCGATCGCCTTCTTGACCCAGCCGAGGTCAACGTCGGATATTCCCGTGTCGGTAACATCGATACGTCGCCTGACGTTCTCGTCACGGAACACGATTTCCGTGTTGACCATATTGGACTTCATAACGAACAGGGGAGAGGTCGAGTCGGGTGTACGGAACTTTACGACGAATCCTCGGTCGGAAAGCGAGATGTCGTTCATATCCACCTTGATATCGCCCGCGTCGCACTCGGGCAGGCCTAGGATCTGATGGATAACTCGATATAGCACCTGCTTGTTGGTCGGCATAAGAAATTCCTTATTACTAACCGCAGTTTATATATTACGCCTCTTGGTACAGTATGAATGTCGCCAGACGGACAGCCATTATCACCACCCTTCTGACTTATAACCATATTCATGGCTCTTAATATCCTTACCGAAAATCAGGCCACCATAGAACACATCATAACCCTTCTCGACTTCCTGATAAGATTCGATTTTTTCGAGCGTAACCTTTTCCTTGCTGGTATCCTTTTCATAGCGTTCTCTAGCCTGGTTGATGGCGGCGGCAGTAAGAATGATGCTGCTAAAATTAGTCAGATTCGACAGCGTGAAACCTTTATAATTCCCATTCTCATCGAGAACCATCATAGCTTCCGCGTCCTTAATGGACATTTCCTTGTAGTTGGCTCCGCCATTGCAAATAAGATAGTTGTAGAAGAAACCGGTTACATTGTTCTGTTCAAGTGCGGCAATATCCTGTTCAAAGATCTTAACGAACTCGGGGTTGATCGGTTCCGCCTTCAAGTTTAGAGCCAGGTTCTTGGATGGCCTGCCCTCTTCCTTGAGGAATAACGTGATAGTCTTTTCAGGCTTTCCATAATCATTGAGGCCGTTAAGCCAACCACAACCGCTTACGCCATCAATGAGTTTACGACTGTATTTCAAAGTACATTCGGGTTTATGGTACATGAACCCAGTGACCTTAATGGAAAGGCCATACAGTTCTGCGATGTCAGTTTCCTTTATGGACACTTTCTGATTGATTGCATATTCTGTTACGGTTTTCATTTATTCCTCGCTTTAAGTGAATGAAAATTTAGTCAGGGCTCGGTTTCGAAAATCCCGTCGCGCTTCAGTATGTCCTCACGCGGGAGGAAGCCGATCCCGCGTACGTTCAGGCCATACCTGTCGAGAAGGTACAGGAGCTGTTCCCTGTGCGATTCGAGATAGTCTATGAACGAGTCGTGCTGGTACTTGTCGGATTCCCTCGTATGGAACTGGTGCTTGACCCCGCTGGGCCCCAGTGGGAGCGCAATGACCGGTATCGCCGTGTAGAAGCACTCCATGCCGATAAAGCCGTCCTCGCCTCCCCACGTCCCGTGGAAGTCGCTCAGGAACGTCTCCTCCCTTCCGTAGAGGGTATTGTTGATACCGCGCAACTTCAGGACGGCTTCCCTGTTCATGCCGAAGTTGCACGTCCATACCACGCCGGAATCGACGAAGTAGCATTCCTTCTCTACGGGAGTCGCCCGATCGAAGAACACGGATATCTGGCTATCCGGCCTTAGTCTTTGGTCAGCCCAGTCATGGATGAACTCCTTGCGCTGTCCCACCGACACGGCGGGCGAACCGCAGTCCAGCGCCGCGACGTGCTCCTTGACGAGATCCGGCTCGGGTAGGCAGTCGCCGTCGGTGAACACCACGGCGTCGTATCCGTTATCCAGCATGTAGTTGATGGCTAGTTCCCTGACGTGTCCGGCGAGGAACTGGGATTCCCCGTAGACCATCTGGGGATGCCCGATGCGATCAGGCATCTTGTTGACGATGACAAGCTCGACGGACGCATTTCCGGAAAGCAGCTTCCTGCATTCCACGATATCCGATGCGGGCGGCCTGTCCAACATGTAGAGGACACGATCGGGCTTTACCGACATCGCGCAGAGGTCGGCAAGCATGCGGGGCAGGTACTTCACCTGTCCCTTCGACGGGATAGCAAGGAGCGTCCTCATGGAGCTTCTTTCACGATCTCATCGACCGTGCTCGCGGACTTGGCTAGGTCCTCGGTGGCATATCCCTCGACGCCGGGCGCCGGCTCCCTGCGGAAGTCCAGCTTGGCCGTGTTCTTCAGTATGTTATAGAGCTGGTCTGACATTTTGTATTTCTTCTTGTGGATTCTGAGCGACTTGAAAATATTCCCGTCCTTCCCGCGTGATACCGACGCCGATATGTCGGCATAGTACTCGACAAGGTCGTATAGAGTCATCCCGTCGTGGAATTTTTTAAAGTGTTCCGGATGGTGCGAATTGTTCCTGTAGTGGTGGCCGAGGAACGGGGCCATCCTGACCTTGTTTTCCTCGTACGCCTTGGTTCCGTATTTCAGCTTCGCGAGGTCAGGCGTGTACTTGTCGAAACCAGGTTTTTCCGGCGGGAGGAGCTTGGTACGGTCGTGCAAGTGGCCGCGCCTGATAATCTTCGTTGCGAAATTCAGGAGGCGTTCGAAGACGGCATCGATGTGCTTCGTTGTCTCCGGCGTAGAATCGGGTACATTTTCCATACCGTAAATATAACAAATATACAGTGAATTGTCAATAGCAAAACGCCCCGCCGTTACCGGCGAGGCGCTTTGGCTTGCTATATGGACTACTAGCAATTCTGTTTACGCTTGACCAACCTACGGGACAAGAATCCGCCGAAAGACGCCAGTGGCCAGGACACTAAGGCCACCAGCGTCCCCGCGCATACCAGCAAAGAGTATAGCGCGAAGTACGGATGCGCGTAGCGAAATAGGTTAAGCGGACGTTCTTCCGAGTAACGCTCGTTGAACTTGGCGCACGACATGTCCTTCACGACAACGCCGTCACCATTGAGCGATATCACGGCAGACTGGATATACGTGCCGTCCGGCTGCACGATGGCTACGTCGGCTGTACAGGAGCCTCCGGTTGCCATACCGGTGAAGAACCGGGCCATACCGTAGACGGACGGCGCGACCAACGCGATATAGGCAAGCAGGCAGGCAAACAGGATGGCCTTGTTACGGCCATTCCGGTTCGACGGCGTTCTGTTTTCCATATCGTAAGCTTCGCCCATTACTGGTCTCCGTCGTCGCAAACGAGGCCGCGGTCGCGGACGAGCTTGCCGAGGCCGGCGTTCTGGTAGCCGTCGCCGACCGCCTTGAACGACCACGTCCTGCTGGCGTCGTCCTTGATGAGCTTGGCCACGAGGATTGCGGTATCTTTCGGGTAGTCATCAGGGAGGTTAAAGCGGAGCTCGTCTCCGGAGCCGTCTGGGTTGCCGTTCGCGTCGGTGGCAATAAGGCGGCAGTAAGCCTTTTTGACCATTCCGAACGTCTGGTTACGGGTCTTCCAACGGTGGATGGTAACCGTGATGTCGACCTCGGTGACGCGCCTGGGCATCTTCTCGAAATCGAAGAAGAGCGTCTCGTCGTCCTCGTCGCCGTCGCCGCCGGAGAGGCTGTCACCGCCGTACTTCACTGCGCCGGATACGTGGACCTTGTCGTCGCTTTGCATACCGTAGAACACGACATCGTCGTCGGAAGCGCACTTCCCGTTGGAACCGAGAAGAAACGCCGACGCGTCAAGGTCGATGTTCTGCGTACCGCACTGCCAACCGAGGCCAATCTTGGCATACTTGACTCCCTTTTTCAAGGAAATCACGTTGCCTTTGGAGAGAGTAAGTGCCATTGACAATTACCCCTTGAACGAAGTGGCGTACGCGCCGAGGTCGTTGTTGGAACCCTCGCCCACGGCCTTCATCTTCCATTCGTCATTGTGGCGATAGATGTCGGCCACGCGGATTGCGGTGAATCCGGAGTAGTCCTCGGTGAGGTCGAAGCGGAACTCTTCGGAGTTCTTTCCGCCGGTAGTGTCGACGAGACGCACGAAGGCGTTGTTGACCTGGCCGAAGTTCTGGTGGCGTGCGGCGGCCTGGTAGATGTTGACCACGATGGCAATACGGGCAATGTTGGCCGGCATCTTGCTGAAGTCGATCTTGATCTGCTCGTCGTCGCCGTCGCCTTCGCCGGTGAGGTTGTCACCGGAATGCACGACCGCGCCGGACGAGTGCTTCTTGTTGTTGAAGAAGATGAAGTCGCCGTCACTCGCGAGATGACCCTTGTCATCAAGGAGGAAAGCCGCAGCGTCGAGGTCGAAGTTGTCGCCTGCGCCGGACTTGATGTCCCAACCGAGACCGATCAGGGCCGTCTGAGTGTTTTTGTCGAGTGCGTGGTTTTCGCCTTTGGTAAGATTGATCATGATGATTTACCTCTTGTTGTTGATGAATTTCTTGAGCTTGCCGACCACCTCGCTCGGGTAATCGGCCGTAAGGGACTCGCCGACCGCCGTGAACACCCATTCGGAATTCTGGCGTTCGAGCTTGCCGAGAATAAGAGCGGTGTCATTGGGGCTCAGGTCGGTAAGGTCGTAACGGCAGAGCTCGGCGTTCCCGTCGGCATTGACAATACGGATGTATGCCTTGGTGAGGTCCTTGAAGGACTGCTTGCGGGAGGACGCCTGGTAGATGTTCATGAAGAACACGATGGTCTTGATGTTGTTCGGGACCTTGTCCAGACGGACATCGATGACTTCGTCGTCTTTGTTGCCGTCACTGCCGGTGAGGTTGTCGCCACCGTGCGCGACCGCTCCGGACGAGTGGTTCTTGTGGTTGAAGTAGATCAGGTCGGAGTTATTGCACCTGCCATCGAGGTTGATGAGGGCGCAAGACGCGTCAAGGTCGTATTCGAACGGGGAAGTGGGGCCCCTGCGCGTACGGGTGACGGTCTTGGTGACGAGCGAGCCGCCGAAAATCGAGCGGAACAGGTTGCCGATAGACTTGACCGGGACTTCCTCGGTGTAGGTCTCCTTGCTATTCTTGTCCTTGATAGCCCAACCCATGCCGAGGAAGATATGGGTGAGGCCGTCGGATTCCTTGGAGAGGTTGAGGGAACCGCCCTTAGAGAGTGAAAGCATATGCTATTTCCTTGCGAGAGCCAGCTTGGCAACGGATGCCACTGGGATGATTGTGAACGAGAGCACCGCGATAATCAACCATTCGGTGAAGCCGAACGGGATGCAGCTGAACATCTTGGAAATCGTCTGGCACACCGGGTTATTGAGCACGCCGACATTGATGATCAAGGCCTGCACAAAAGCGATGATTACGAGCACCTTCAGGAAACCCGGATTTTCAGCCAAACGCGAGAAGATGGCGAAGCGGTCGGAACGCACGTTGAATCCGTTCCAGAGTGCGCTCCAGATAAAGAACGCGAAGAATGCCGTGTTCATCTGGAGGACGGAGTCGAAACGGGTCGTGAAGAACGGAACCTTGAGGAACACGAATCCGAGAGCGATAATCCAGACAGCCGGAATAATTACGGAGCCGACCATGGACTTGTCGATGATGGAGTCTTCGCGGTTGCGCGGCTTCTCTGTCATATACTTCGGGAGAGCGGGTTCGGAACCGAGCATTATGGATCCGAGGCCGTCCATCACAAGGTTAACGAAAAGGAGGTGGACAACGGTAAGGGGAGGTTCGCAACCGAAGAGCGGTGCGAGGAGGGTCACACCGACTGCGGCGACGTTAATGGTAAGCTGGAACTTGACGAACTTCAGGATGTTGTGAAAAATCGTACGACCGAACCACACTGCATCCTTGATGGAGTTGAAGTTGTCGTCGAGGATGATCAGGTCGCCCGCTTCCTTGGCGGCTTCCGTACCGGAACCCATAGCGAAACCGACGTCGGCACGCTTCAGTGCGGGAGAGTCGTTGACGCCGTCACCCGTCATACCGCAGACGAGGCCCATTTCCTGGGAAATGCGGACCATGCGGGACTTGTCGGTCGGGAGGGCACGGGCGATAACGCGGATATCCTTGAGAATCTTCTTGACATCGTCGTCGGACATCGTGGCGAGGTCGGAAGAAGAGAGGACTATATCCTTGGTGCTCTTGACGAGTCCAGCGTCCTTGGCGATTGCGCGGGCCGTCTCGAGACGGTCACCAGTAATCATCACGACCTGGATTCCGGCGTTCTGCATGGCCTCGATAGCAGCCTTGGCTTCAGGGCGGACGTCGTCACGGATGGCGGCGACGGCGATGAGAGTCAGGTTGTCGTGGATGACGTTTTCTTCAAGTTCGGCGTCGCAGTACGCGAAAGCGAGCATGCGCATAGCCTTGTTGGCCATTTCATCAATCTTGGCGTTGATCGCATTCATGTCGACGTCGTCAATGTTGCCGTTCATGTCCATGAACTTGGTACACTTGGCGAGAATCTTTTCGGGGGCTCCCTTGTACACGAGGGTGCCGTCGGCGAGCTTGGCCTGGGAGAACTTGTTGGCGGAGTTGAATCCCTGCATGGCGGTAACACCGACGGAGCATCCGTGGTAGTTGTCCATGCCGATATAATTCATAAGTGCGTGTTCAGTGGCATTGCCACCGATGACGGCGCCCTTGCGGTCAAAAGTGGACTGGGTGTTGCGGGCGATGCAATTGATGAGCTTATCCGACATCCCAGTGGAATTTCCCTTGCCGTCAAAGAGCTCGACAACCTCGAGGTTGCCCTTGGTAATGGTTCCGGTCTTGTCGGAGAACTGGATATTTACCGCGCCGGCCGTCTCAATGCCCTGTGCCTTGCGCACCAGGACGTTATGGTCGAGAAGCTTGGAGGTATTCTGCATCAACACGAGGGAAATCATCAACGGCAGGCCTTCGGGCACGGCGCATACCACGATAAGGATAGCGAGGTCTGCTGCACGGATGAAGGTGTTGAGCACGTGTTGCCATCCCATATCGACGAACTCGCCCACGCCGCCCGCGCTGAGGATGCCGGTAACGAGGTAGAGGATAACGATAAGAGCTGCGGAAATGTAGCCGAAAACGGAAATCTGGTTAGCGAGCTTGGCGAGCTTGGTCTTGAGTGGGGAATCCGGTTCGTCGCCGGACATTTCCTCGGCCATCTTGCCCATCATAGTCTTGAGGCCAACTTTCTGGACCTTCATGAAGCCGTCGCCGTCGTACACGATGGCGCCACGGAAGAGGGAAGACTTGTCGACGAACGTGTCGCCGGTAATTTCTTCGGGAATTACGCCGTTCTCGTCGGCTTCCTTGTGACATTCCTCGGCTTCACCGTTGAGCGCGGAGTTGTCGACGCGAAGTTCGCCCTGAATGAGGGTGCCGTCTGCGGGAATCTTGTCGCCGGACTGCAGGTGGACGATGTCATCGACAACCACGTCGTCAAAGTCGACGGTCTGCGTGGATCCGTCGCGGATCACCTTGGCCTTGTCCTTTTCGGTACGGTTCTTGAGGTCGCGGTACTTGCCGTCGGACGAAACCGCCGTCTTCGCGGAAATCGTCGCCACGAGGAGGACTGCCACCATGGTGCCGATCGGCTCGTAGATGGTCTGCTCGATGCCGGCGTTGGGGAAGATGAACTTAGCCACCCACAAGGCAAGCATAAGGCCTGCGATGGCGAGGAGGATACGAATCATCGGGTCGCTGAAGGACTCCTTGAACTCCGCCCAGAAGGTGGTCGGTTCCGTATCCGGAATCTGGTTCGTGCCGAATTTGGCACGAGACTGAGTAACTTCATTCGAAGTCAATCCGTTAAGCTGCATATTGTATATCCATATAGTTGTGGCGGCCGGGGTTGGACGCCGCAATAATTATAGCATACAAAATCATCATCGTCAATAGCTTTTTGTAAAAAAAAATAGAAAAAAGTGTCGCCCGGAGGCGACACTTAGGGGATAACGGAGTTTCCTGCCTGATTAGGACAAGCTGTCGATGAAGTTCATGACGTCGGCATCGTTGGCGACCTGAGCGGTGTCGCGGCCGTTGACGATTGCGTCGACGCGCTGGGCTGCCTGCTGCTCGTCCTGCATCTTCTGGACAATGCCGTCGATTTCGCTGAACGTGTTGTTGATGTCGATCATGCCAGATTCGCTGATGAGGGCCTGGTTCTGGTACATCGTGATCTTCTGACGGAGCATGGTGGCCTTCATATTGATCACGCTCTTGTTGAGCTTGAGATGCTTGAGGATCTTGTCAACGCGCTTGATCATGGTGTCCATGCTTTCCTTCTGGTTAGCCATCTCGTCAACGAGCTTCTTCTGCTCGACGTAGGTGGCTGCGGCGAGCTGCATATCCTCGTCTTCGTTCGGGTTCTTGCCTTGCTTGACAAGATTGTTCTTCAGTACTTCGCACGAGGTCTTCATGCGGGTAAGTTCCTGCTTGGCCTTGTCATAGTTGCGGTCGAACTCGATCTTCGCGGCGTTGAGCTTCACAGCGTTCTGGGCCTGCTTGTCCAAGGCGTCGATAGTATCCTTCTCGACCGCCTTCAGCTGGAGTTCAACGCTAATGAGTTTGTTGAGACCATCATCGACGACGACCGCGCCGATGTGGAGAATTTTTTTGAGGGTATTAAGAATTCCCATAGTGTTTTTCCTTTGATCAAAGTACGGCACCGTTGCCGTCCAACATAAATTATAGCATTTTTCAAGTTCGGCGACAACAAAATGACTAATTTCAAAAATATGGTCTACAATTTCGTCGTCAACGTCAACAACAGGCCCGACCTGGTCCGTCCTACCGACGGGAGCCACTTCCACGTGTTCGAGGGAGTTCCTCTGTACCTGGGCTACAAGCAAAACGAGCACCATTGGACTACCGAGTTCGCCTGTACGCAGGCGGCTCCGCTAATGCTCACTACGGCCGGCATGGAATGGTCGTCGAGCCACTTCAGGAAAGTCGACTACCGGAGCGAAGACGGCAAGCACGACCTGTCGTACTATACATTCGACCGCCCCTGCGTCATCAGCTGCAAGTCGCTGTTCACCGGCAGGGAGAAACACGGCGCCGATATGGAATGCCTATTCGGCGGCGCGATGAGCGTCCCGACGACGGCGTATCACCAGATTTTCTGCGGGTCGCACACCTGTTGCGTACTCGATAACAGGGAATCGATCACCGACAAGGTTCTTATCCTGAACACGGACTCGGAATCCATTCCGCTCGTCAGGGTGCTCCTCGCCTACTACAGGACAGTCTACTATATGGACAACCGGACGCACGTCTCGCTGAAGCATCACATACGCCCGTTCTGGTTCATGGACCCGACGCAGGTCGACTTCATGTCGCTGATGCTCGACATAAACTGGATTGCCGGCAAGCTCAAGCAGAACTTCAGATAGGAATTGAATATGAGCATATACGTAGTCGGGTCGTCGAAGAACATGTTTCCCGAACTGGATGCGGGGCGCGAGAAGTTTCTCGTGGACGTTCCGCACGACGGCGACAATATCGACTTTCTCAACAAATGGTACTGCGAGCTGACCGGCCTTTACCATATGTGGAAGCACTCCACGTCGGAAATAGTCGGCCTCGAGCACTACAGGAGATTCTTCGCCTCCCCGAAGCACAACAAGACGAGGATGACGCTGGACGAGGCGTCCGAAATATTGAAGACGCACGACATCATAATGTGCAACTACACCCACGTCAAGGGTTTCAGCGCGTACAAGTATTTCATCCGGGCCGGAAAGATAGACGACCTGCTCGCCTGGGCGGACATACTTGACGAGAAGTACGACGGCCTCGGAAAGATGCTGTTATCCTACATGGGCGAGCGCACTCTCCGGCAGTGCAACATGTTCATCGCCCGCCGCGAACTGATGGCCGAATACTGCGAGTGGCTGTTCCCAAAACTGCGGCTGTTCGACGAGTTCCACGGAATCGACGAGAGCAACTTCCGGATAGACGGGTATCTGGCAGAACACATTTTCGGGCTGTGGGCCCGTCTCAGGAAGCTGAAGGTGTATACCGCGACGAAGGTCGAGATACACTATATGGTCATGTCCGGGGCAACGATTTAGCGTTTCGCCGACAATATAGAGTCGACGCTTATCGACTGGTCGCCGATGGAGAACTTTTCGCCGTCGAAAGCGACGCCGACGCTCTGGAGCATAGTCTTGAGCGGCACGTAGGCCTCCATCCACCAGGTGTCCAGTATCTTCGCACGGCAGACCAGCTTCAGTTTATTCGGGCATTTCATCGTGTAGCAGAAGTCGTCCAGCTTGTCCAGGAATACGCCTTTCATTCGGTTCCTTTCCTTGTCGAGATTCCGCTGGTAGCCGGCCCTAGTGTGCGATCGCGACACGTGCTTGTGCTCCCTGATGTAGATTTTTTCGATTGCGTCGAAACATACAGCAAGGATATCCTCCACGGTAGGCGCCTGCCATTGGTCGACCAGACGCTCCTGTTCCTTCTCGTGCGCCTCCTCGGCACGAATCTCGGCTATGTCCCGGCCGAATAGCGATTCATAGTCGAGACGCCCGTCGCGGTATCTCGGTAGGTCCAGTCGCATCAAGCGTCGCATAAACCTGTAATCTCGCCGGAATTGCTCGAAACATAACCGCTCGCTGACTTCGTCGTCCTCGGGTACGCTCGCTATGCATCCTCCCATTCGCCAGGTATTCCTCGGTTTCATATTTCTCGGCTTCAACGTGGTCATGTCCTTTTCGCCGTCGATGACCTTGTCGATGTAGTCGGGGTCGGGCGGTTTCGGGCTACGGCGCGGTAGGCTCGCCTTGGAACGTTCCACGTACGCCCGCTGCTCGGGCGTCATCTCCGATATGCACTGCGGCAGGTGGGGCATCGACCCCCATATTTCCTTTTCCATCTGGGTTCTCCTTTCTCTGGAACACGTATTCCTTATTCTTCCTGTAGCCGTAATATAGGAATCCGTAACGTTCCATGAAACGGCACAGGTCTACCTGGCCCTGCGTACGCATGTAGATAGTGAAATAAGTCTCGTCCACCTTGTTGCGCTTCGCTTCCGAATCCACGATGCGCATAAACATCGAACCGATGCCGCAACCGGATTCGGATATCTTGAACGTGCATATCTTGAGACGTCGCTTCGGCGGCAGGTCGCCGATATCGGAATAATCCTCGGTTTCGTCCTCGACCTTGGTATGGAGGAAACCCGCCAGCTTGTTGGATGCGTCGAAAACCACGTACGCAGTCGCGTCCCGCTTTCGCTCGAACCACTCGTTGAAGCCGGGGTAATCCTCGCGCAGGGAGTCGAAGAACGTGTCGAACAGGTCGATATTCTTGAACGGGGCCGGGAGCGGGATGAACCTGCTCCAAACCATGACGTCGTTTATCCGCATGCACACGGGCTTGGCAATGTTTCCGACTTCGCGGATGATGTCGCTGCCCAACGTCCCCAGTACGTCGCAAAGGCGGTCGTTGTCAGGCATTCCATCTCGGTCGTCGACCTTGAGCTCGATTGTAATTGTCCTCATGCGAATCAATATAGCCATGGGAAATTTGAACTTCAACCATCTCGGATCTATATTTTGGCAACACTTTCGGAAGGACTCCAAAATGCCACATTACTGCCCCGCCATAGAGAATTATCTGAACAGCCAACCAACCGCGACCGCGCCGTACTCCGGCGACCCGGTTCGCGTAGTCGAACTCTTCGCGGGAGTCGGCGGGTTCCGCATCGGTCTCGAACGTGCGTCCGACCGGTTCAAGACTGTGTGGAGTAGCCAATGGGAGCCGTCAACCAAGAAGCAGGACGCTTCCGAGGTGTACGTGGCTCGTTTCGGCAAGAAAGGCCACTCGAACGAGGACGTATGCAAGGTCGGCGTAGACCAGATTCCGGAAGCCGATATGGTCGTGGGAGGTTTCCCTTGCCTTACCGGTGACACCTTAGTCTGGACAGATCGTGGACAGATTCCGTTAAAAGTAGTTGTAGTCGGTGATAAGGTGTTGTCGCACGACAAATCCTATCAGCCGGTTACAAAAGTATTTGATCAAGGCATCAAGAAAGTATACACCCTAACTTTGGATAGCGGAATAACCATCGTTGCGACTGGCAATCACCGATTTGCCACGTTTGGACTAGAATGGATAACGGTAGATGAAATTAAATCAGCAAATAAAGATATTTACTTGTCGTGTGTTGACGACAACCAAATACAATATTTTGACAAGGTCGTAAACGTTGTTGAATCTGGCGAAGCCCAAGTATACGACATTGAAGTAGAAAATACTCATTCGTTCATCGCCAATCATATGATTACCCATAACTGCCAAGATTACAGCGTCGCTTCCACTCTCAACCGCTCCGGCGGTATCGAGGGGAAGAAGGGTGTACTCTGGTGGGAAATCTACCGCATCCTCAAGGACAGCAAGCACAAACCGAGCTACTGCATATTCGAGAACGTAGACCGTCTCCTCAAATCCCCGGCAAAGCAGCGGGGTCGCGACTTCGCGATCATCCTCGCCTCTCTCGCCAACCTCGGCTACGATGTTGAGTGGAGAGTCATCAACGCGGCCGACTACGGGATGCCGCAACGACGGCGCCGGACGTACATGGTAGCCTACAGGAACGACGGCGACCTTGCCACGAAGATGCGCAGCCAGTCGGCCGAGGTTGCCATATATAACGGCGTGATCGGCACGGCGTTCAAGTCGAAGCCGTCGGCAAAGTCCAAGATGAACGCATTCTCCCTCGATGATGATCTCGTCAAGGTCTCCGACGAGTTCAACAAGGGGAAGAAGACCTCCCCGTTCCTCACGGCGGGCATACTACGCGACCGCCTTGTGACCACCGTGGATGTCGACTCGTGCTACGTGGGGCCGAGCATAACTCTCGGCGACGTTCTCGTGGACGAGAAGGACGTGCCGGCCGAGTTCTTCATCGACAGCAAGGACCTACCGAGATGGCAGTACCTGAAAGGCGGGAAATGCGAGAAGCGAGTGACTTCCGAGGGATACGAGTACAACTACACCGAGGGCCCGATGGCGTTTCCGGACAACCTAGGCAAGCCGTCCCGTACTATCATCACCGGCGAAGGCGGTACGGCGCCGTCCAGGTTCAAGCACGTAATACTGACCCCGTCGGGTCGCTACCGCAGGCTGATGCCAATCGAGCTGGAGCGGCTCAACATGTTCCCCGACAACCACACCGAGGGAGTGACGGACACTAAAAGAGCGTTCCTCATGGGGAACGCCCTGGTTACCGGCATCGTCGAGAAGATAGGCCGGTCGATGTCGACGTGGATTGACGCGGCAACGTAATGCCGGCGTCCACAATCCTGTCAATGCTACCTTTTTGCTATCGATTCCATTTTGAGGGGAACCTGCATTACAGGGACACGCAGAACCTTTTCCCGCACCGAGAAACATTCCTCGTGTATGATCTCCTTCGGCTTGCACTTGGACACAAACTCCTGGCGTACCTTCGCTATAACGTCGTCCGACGAAATGTGAAACGAGGCTATGCGGGTTATAAGCAGCTCGGCATCTGCCTCGCTAGAGAACTTGGTAGCCTCGCTTATGTTCTCGGTGGCGTAGAGCGCGTGTTCGGCACTCGGCTCATTGAACGATTCGGCGTAGTACCTGTCGTTCTCTCCGACCAGCACGTAGATTGTATCCGTTTTCGAATATAAAACTTTCAACTGATTCTGATACAGGTTATTTTGCATAATGTCTCCATTTTTCTGCAAAATATAGCAAACCGAACAAAAAACGGCACCGGTGACCCGGTACCGCTTTTGAAATCAGTCGACCGGTTAGTTCATGAGATTGTCGATGTTGATCTTCATCCAGGATAGCAGCTTGGCCGTGTTGCTGGGTTCCTTCGTCTCCGGAAGGTCGGACGGGTCAACCCAGGCGAACTGGCGGAGATACGTGCCACGCGCAGTCTTTTTGGACTTGACAGTCACGATGTTAGTGAGGCGGTTGAGCTCGACCGTGATGGTGCGTGTATCGTGGGTGAAGGACAGAATGATTCTTCTATCTTCCTCGGTTTCGTCGGTTTCCTCGCTGTCTACTACCTCGTAGTGCCACATATCGGCCGGTAGGTGCATGATGAGGTCGATGAGACCGGACGGGAGGTCGTTATTGTCAATACCGGATTTGCGGTCTTTTTCCTCGGGTACCGGTATGTGATGCGGCTGAGCATACATCGGGCACGGCATTGCCGGCGGCGGACTGAACGGAGTCGCCATCGGACTAAATCCCGGTTTAGGTTGCTCGGGGGTTTTCAAGAAATCCGTGTTGAACTTGCTTGATGCAATGCTGGTTTCCGAGACCGATTTAGCGTATTCTTCCTGGGTGAGCTTGCGGATTTTGTCCGTCTGAAAATCGACCACGAGTTGGGAATCGACGTCCACGCCCTTGCCTTCGAGGACAGGGTCTACGCCGTCCTTAGTGAAATGGATATCGTGTGCGGTGACGTAGCGCCTCACATTGTCAACGCTTGGGTTGTCGAACTCGTTCGGCTCGTCATTATCGGCGTGCCAGTCGACCCGTTTGCCGCCGAGGTCCTTCATATAGATGTCTTCAAGCGGGCTCTTCACTTTGGCGCGGGATTCCGACTTCTCCCTGGCTGGGTGGATGTCGTTTTCGACAGGTTTGTCGGGGACGTTCTGCAGGGTGGCGTGCAGGTCGACATTGGTTTCCTTGGCGAACCGCTCGAACATCTTAATGAACTCCTCGAGCGTGTCGCGGTTTACGCGGATCATCGCCTCGCAAGTCTTGTTGTCGACCTTCGAGCATTGTTCGTCACCTTCCCATCTCAGCGTTTCAATGGTGCTGGCAAGCAGTTCGATGTTGGACTTGATGTTGGAAATCATCGTTGCGGATACCCACACGTCGTTGGTGTTCTCGGCAACTTCGCGCTCGTTTGCGGTGGCTGCGTTGCGCATCTCGTCGAGCTTTTCCGCTTCGTCGTCCTTTTTGTAGTCTGGCTGTATCATTGGGTCGTGTTTCTCCTGTGTGGTTGGTGTGCATTCGGGTTTCGTTACCCCGTACTTGATTGTCATGCCGGCATCCCACGGCGGCGTTTCATACGTGTAGGAGTGCAAGCCGTCGCGCTTCTTCGGGGGTTCGGTAAGTTCGATCGAAACACCTGGGGCGAGCGGGCTCCTCATGGAACCCATAATGCGGGTTTCCATGTTTTTGTGCAAGCTGTCAACCATCATCTTGGCATGAATGCCGGACAGCCTATCATCTTTCACCTGAGTCTGGCAAGTACCCCACGGACTGAATCCGTCGGGAAGTACCGAACTCATATTGCCGGCCATTTTCTCCTTGGCGACTGCTGCTTCGTACGCCTTGATGTTCTCGTTGTAGGCCTTCATAAATTCGGCCGACGCCTCTACGGGCGCCTCGACAACCGGAATTTGTTCGGACGGCGTGTTTGGCGCGAGGTTCAGGTGGTCGTCCGACAGCCGTTCGTTGTCATTCGGCCGTTGCGTGGGCTTGAGTTCAAGCGCTTGCTTCTTGGTATACCACGGGTCAAACGACGCCCCTGTGGCCTGTTGGAGTCGGTCCGGCCAATTCCGGCCGATATCCCCGACATTGACGCGCAAGGGGGCGGGTTCCGTGTAGTTACTGTGTTCTGTCGCCATGCGGCTTCCTCGGTGTTTGGTTTAACATCGAGGAAATTAGTTCATTTGTCCTTCGGGCGGAACCTGTGTATCAGCCACAGAATCCATGCGCAGAATACCAGCGCCGTCCCGTAGTTGAAATACAGCTGGTATTGCCACACGCCGGTCGTTAGGTTGTTGTCCAGGACGAATAGCCCGCACCCTATGTTGGCGCAGAACGACATGAGCACGTACGGGAGGGATACCCCCTCCGACGAGCGTTTGACGTAAATTTGTATGATTATGGGCAGGTTGCACAGGGCGAATAGTATGGCGCCGATAGTCCCGCCGTAGGGGGCGACCGCGCCTAGAAGCGGTCGAAGGAGTTCTGTCATGCGAGCAGTTTATGCTTTGCCGGTAGACCCAAAACCGCCCCTGTCCTCGCCTTCGAGGTTGCCGTCGACGAACGGGAACTTCGGCTGAATTTCCATGAGGCGGAACTGGCAGATACGGTCTCCCTTCTCAATGACGGTGTCCTCGGTGGCGTACACGGGCATCTTCCACCAGTCGTTGGGGCCGCAGTATGTGTGGTCGACCACGCCGACCGAGTTGGTCTGGATAATGTGCCAGTTCTTGAACGTGGAGCTGCGCGGGGCGATGTGCGCCTCATATCCTTCGGGAAGCTGCATAGCGACACCAAGGTGGATGGTCTTGAACTCTCCCTTCTTCAGTTCGACGCGTTCCGCCGCACTGAGGTCGACCCAGTCACCCTTGTTGGTGTATTGCAGACGCTTAACCGTGTCGTCGAGATATTTAACGATAATCGATTGTTGCTTCTCTTCTATAGGATTGCACATAGTTTTTCCTTTTTGTTTAAATGTACAAAATAATTAATAGATATACAAGAAAGGCCGGTCCCAACCGGCCTGTAAATTAAGGATTCACGAAGTGGAGGAAGTAATCCTTGTTGGCGTCGTAGTAGTCGTTCCACATTCCAATCACCAAGTCGAGGGTGTCGTCATCCGTATCGTCCATCGGGATCGACTTGTCATAATGCGGCGACGCAACGGCGAAGTTTTCTTCCCCGATGTCTTTCATGACGATATAATCGTTGCTCTTTCCGGCCCTAGCGATCCAACCCGTAAGAAGATACTTAATCCACGATATTAAAGACTGGTTCCCTACCAACGTATTCGGCATGTCCATTCCGGTATTGAACGACAATATCCGCAGATGACCATTGTATTCCGAGCACTTCAATCCGGCGTTCAGGACGGCCACGGGACAGTTCGCCCAGAGTCCGCCGTCCGCGAAGCTCTTGCCGTCCTTGACAATAATGTCGAAGAACGTAGGGGCGGCCGTGCTGGTGAGGATGGCGAAAGACTTAGGGACATCCTTGTCACCCAGGTCCCATACCTTCTCGACGCTCTTGCCGTTAGTATACGTGGTCGGAATGAAAATGGGTTTTTTCCAATCGCCGACGTTACCCTTGAACTTTTCTTCCAGAATCGACTTGAGGAACGTATTGTCGTATGGAGGGCACGTTGGCTTGACGCGCTTGTACCACGGGTACTTCGTGAAAATCTTTTTCAAGTTGTTCCTGTATAGGTCGAACAGGTCGTGGGCGGAATAACCCTCGTCGAGACCGCCGGCAATGATCGCACCCGTCGACGTGCCCGCGAACGCGACGGCGCAGTCGCCGAGCTTCTTTCCGATGTCCTGTTCGAGTCGGCACATGAAGGCGAGCGGGCCTATTCCGAGCGCCCCACCGCCGTTAATGCTGATAGCCAGACACGGGCTCATCGGCGAACCCCGTGTTTATCATCGTCTTCGAGCGTCTGTGCGGCGCTATTGAATCCGTAGCGGGCATAACACGCCGTGTTGAGGGTATCTTCGTTAAGACCCCACCCGTTGGTAACCAGCACCAATTCGGGTTCGGTAAACAAGTTGTGATCAAGCAATTCCTGGTACAAGGCATTGACGTCCATGGACTCATAATCCTTGGCCCCATACCCATATCCTTCGAAACAGGCCTTGGCGAGCTGGCTGACTGCCTCGGCAAATGCCGGGTTGTCGGTGCTTGACTTGGCGATGTCGGATACCTTGTCGGCAAGGGAAGCGTCGGGCTCGTTGAAGTTCGGGACAATGTTGATGTCGGTATATCCCTGTCCCTGAAGTTCCTTGTACAGGTCGGACTGCTCTGGGTTTAACATGGGCCGGCAACCTTCGATATAGGCCGGTTCGGCGGTAGAATGCTGGCCGACATGGGAATAGCAGCCCAGGGAACCATCCGGTCGCGTGTCGTCGAGCATGACGGCGAGTTCGTTTCCGTCGTCCTCGGTGCAGAAGAAGATATTCGTCTTGTCCATCTGAAATGTCCTTTTTCGCTTCCAACGCAGTTTATAATCCTGTAATAGTTCATGGTTTGCTATATTTGAGGATATGGAAAAGAGTTGCGGATTCATAATCGTAAAGAAAGGCACGGGCAAGATCCTAGCGTGCCACCCGACCGGACGGCAGGCGGGCGAACACTCGATGGACATACCGAAGGGACACCTGGAGAACGGGGAGACACCGCTGGAGGCGGCAAAGAGGGAGCTCATGGAAGAGACCGGTCTCTCTATACCGGCGGAAACCGAAATCTTCGAAATAGGCGACCGTCGCTACCAGTCGAAGAAGCGTCTGCACCTGTTCTCCGTGGAAATGGACTTCGACCTAGAAACCCTGCACTGCGACGCCACTTTCGTAGACAGCTTCGGCAACGTCAAGCCGGAGAACGACTCGTTCGCCCTGACCGACTGCCCCGAGATGTTCTTCAAGAACCTGTCGCCCTACGTGAAGGAGGAAATGGAGCGCAGGCGGCTTCAGACGACGTCCTTCTCGACCGACTGCACTAAGCCGAGCCGTATGGCCGTGTCGACGCCGAAATAGGTGTCCTTGGCCATAATGACGTCCGCGTCGTTTGGGTCGACGCCGGCCGACACCAGCAGTTCCTTGAACATCCTGTCATAGTTGTCCATTTCCAGGAACATCGTCTTGAGGTCCTTGGCCGTGTACGGCGTATCCTCCTCCAGCCCGTCGTAGCGTGCGCTGTGAGTCATTATCCGTGCGCTGGGGTAGGCGGTGCGCTTGTTCGCCGCGAGAGCTATGTATATCCCCATGGAGTAGGCCTTCCCCGTTATGACCGAGTGTACGACCACCCCCCTGGACTGGATTATGCGGATTGCGTCGATTAGCCTGAAGCCTTCCTCGATGGACCCGCCGTAGCTGTCTATGACGAGCGTGACCTCACTGGTCTCCGGGTCTAGCCGGCCCAGTTCCTCTATCACGGGTGAAATCGTCTCTTCGCTTATCTGACCTACAAGCCTTACGATCTGTGTTTCCATGGGCCGCCTCCTACCTGCAGTTTAGTCCAATGGCCACTCGTATCGACGCCTGTCCCGAAAATTTGCCGAATTTGAGTCCAGAACGCTGTTTTGCTATCTTCTCGGCATGTTCAAGTGTTGTTTTCCGGGGTGCCCCTACGAGACGGAGCACCGCGCCCTGATCGATTTCCACCACATCCACCTCCGGGAGCTCGGGTCCCGGCTGGGTTCCGACGTGGCCATACCGCTCTGCCCCACCCACCACAAGCTGATATACCACCCAGAGGCGACGTCCGGACAGCATTCGAGGAAGTTCGCGCAGTCGATGGTGGTGAAGCAGGTTACCGATTCCACGAACGGGAAATGCGTCATCTTCGAGGACATGGAAGGCAAGGAGCACGTGACCTTCCTCGACAGCCTGCCGACGGAGGAGGTGAACTACGTGTCGTGGGACATCCTGAACGGTGTCAGGAGGGGGGTCGTCGATTCCCTCGACGAGGCCGTGATGGACAGGATAAGGCGCGACGGGATGTTCGACGACGGGAACAGGGTGCTATACTGGCCGGAAAACGAGGCCGGCGCCACGGCTACGCTGATGGCGTACATCTCCGCATATATGAAACGGGCGAAGTCGGAATTCGACTCCGCCCTGGAAAAGGCGCGTAACGACTGGTCCCTGCTAAAACAGGGCGCGGGATCCGTTCCCGTAGTCGGCGGCGAGTAGCGGCTTCTTGCCGGCGCTCGCGGTTTCGACGGCGGCGTTCGTCCCGTCGGGGAGCGCGTCCAATACGCCGTCGATGTAGTCCACCGGGGATACGCCGGCGACGCTCTTGCTCTTTACCGTGGAGAGAATGGTCCTGACCTTGGAATCCTGCATAATAGCCTCACAATTCGTACTCCTTGCTGGCGGAGGCCCTGTTGCGGCCGATGTACTTGACAGCGTAGAGTAAGTCTCTGATGTTATAACGCAGTTTATCACCTTTCTTCCGGCGGTGGATGCGCAGGATGTCGTAAATGTTGCCGAGGTCGGCAAGCGTGATCACCTTGCGGCGCATGTACCAGTATACCGGCTTGAACCGTGACGAGGTGAAGTCCGTGCAGTCGTCAGGGTCCTTGATGGCATTGAGGCGCTTCCCGTAGATGAACGTTTCCGGCAGTCCGATCTCGATGACCTCGTCGAAGCGTTCCGAGCGTTTTATCACGGAATTGTCGAGCAGCTTCGGGCTGTTCATCGTGGCGACGAGGGTGAACGTCCTCTTCGGTTCCCCCGTTTCCTTGTCGAACCCGCCCGGACATGCTCTGTGAAGGGTATCGAACAGTTCGATGAGCCTCTGGCTCTTGTACTGCGGAGTGAGGTTCTCGTCACCCTGCACTCCCTTGTCGAAATCGTCCAGTACAATGAGGACATTGCGCAACGGGATTGCCATAACAGTCTCGCCAATCGAACGGATCAGCGAGTCGTTTACGCCCCTGTCGGAAATGTAAGGCCTAATGACCGCCGATTCCGGATGGTCTCGGACAATCTTCTTCTGCAGGAAGGTCTTGCCCGTTCCGGGAATTCCGACCAGGGCGAACGCTCTGGAGCAATTGAGCTTGATTGAGTTCGATATGCGTTCGATGACTGTCAGCGCATGGGTATCGTATACCTCGTCGACTGTCGTATCGAAAATGGTTCGGTCGAGCTTGTATATATCCCCTTCGCTTGTCAACCCGATGCAGTTTTTCTGGAAATCGAAGGTAGACATGGGAAGTGCCCTGAGTATGGCTGTGTCCCTATATCCCTCAAAGTCGTCTTCCGACTTGTAGAACGCGTATATCGAATCCGGAGATCCCATAATAAGGCGACGGACAGTAAGGTCGCTCCGGTCGCCTGCGAGCGACGGGGCGAGCATTATGAACCGGTTGAGTTCAAGAAGTTCGCAGAGAACGATGGTTTTGTCGGCCGTTGCGCTTTTCAGGTACAGGCCGTACGGGTCGCGAGATAACTCGTGCGACTTGTACACGATTCTGCAGTGGAGCGTATCCGTGTACATTCCGTCGGTAAGAGGTCTGAACCGAAATGCAGGTGATTTGAGCTCTATGACGTCGCCGACCTTACAGTCCGAAATCGTAGCGAAAAAGACGAACAGCATACCGATCTGCCCGTGCTGGCGGATGTAGAAGTCGTTCGGGTTGAGGGGAAAATCCTTGAACTGCTTCAGCAAGTTCTTCAGGTCTTCACCGGCCCGCAGGTTGCCGCTCAGGGAAATCTTGCCGATGGTCGAGCCGACCATGCTGTCGAGGAGTGCTATGTTGCGCATCATGTTCGACGCCTTGCTCAGGATGTGGTTCGGGGCGAGCAGGGACACAATCGTATCGAACGCGAAGATGTACTTGGTGGCGTTGAACGACAGCAACGACGTGAACAGGGTCTTATACCCGCCCTTCTTGAACCGTTCCTTCACTTCCGAGATGTCGAACAGGTCATCCAACAGGTCGATAATGTTACCCTTCCCCGTCAACCACAACTCGGGCAGGTCCTCTACCGCTGACTGAATTTGCCGGATTATGTCGGTGGTGTTGGACGATTTGCCGTTCGAAGACTCGTTGGCCTCCTCGGCCTTGGGTTCTTCGGCAGTGTTCTCCAGCGCACATTTGTTACGGGGATGCGCGACAGGCAAATGAACATTTCCAAGATACGTCGAAGCTTCGCTAATCCTTGACATTGTGAATCCTGACAATAACAGCCATTACAATCCTTACGACCATGACGGAATATATCACGGTCTTACATAATTTCCATATACCGGAGCGCCGGCGCGATTTTTTCGCCATACTCTATTCCGTGATGAACAAGTTGGACGGGATGAACAGGTTGGTATTTGCATCGGGCTTCACGAAGTCGCCCTGCTTGGGCTTTCCGACGGCACACGTGAACGCATGCATATTGAACGTAGTCGTCACGAGGTGGATGCCGGACTTCGACGGCAACCTCGCAATCTCATGCGGTTCCGGGTTTTCCTTGGTGCCGCACTTGGTCGCGATGATGTTGGAAAGCGTGTCCGCGATCTCGGTAATCGAACCGAACCCCGGCTTCGACGGGTCTACCATGTCAGGGTCGACGTCGACGATCCACTTGCGGGATTCCGACGCCTCGGTATTGTTGCGCCCGAGTGCGCTGCTGTACAGCTTCGAGATGGAGAGGACTTTCGGGAAGGTAGGCTTTTCACCCGTGCGGAGGTGCTTGCGCATGACGCGGTTGATCTCGATCTGCTGTTGGAGCGCCTCGATTTGCGCGATGATGTTGGCGTCCCACGTGCTGCGCTGGTTGAGACGGATGTATGCGCGGGCGCGATACTTCCTGCAGAGATCCTTGATATCCGGATATTCCTTGTCGAGATGCTCGATGCTGTGTATATGGAAATCCTTGACGATGAGGTCACGACCGCCGACGTCCTTGCCACGAATCTGAACTTGGACGAAGTAGGTATCGCCCTCGATTTCAAAGTGCATCATCTTCTTGATAGCTTCGCTGTTGTCAATATCAGCCATACTAGATCTCCTTTATAAGTTCATCGGATCCGATTTCTCGGGTCCACTCGTCGGGCTCCATGTGGGCCGTCCTCCAGTCGATTTCCTTCTCCGTAGTCGAGCCAGGACCGACGACGACCTTGTATATGTCGGAAGCCGTCCCGAATCCGCTCTTGGAGATGAAATTGACTTCTACTTTCCTGAGTTGCTTCTTTTCTTTAGACACGGATGAAATATAGCTTTAGACTCATAAACTGGCAAGCATGAGATACGGAATTATCTACATAGACAAGAGGAGCGGCCTGTCCGGCTGCTCCCCCGATGTGTTCTCGCCAATCACCGATCAGATTGAACTTATCCGATGGTACGAGTCTAGGCACAAATATGCCAAAGTCTGCGCAGTAGTCGAAGACAGCGGCCAAGCGGCGACCGGTCTCTCTGGACAGACTTGATGAACCCGATAAGGTAGTCGCACATCTCCGCCTCGGACGGGCCTTCCTCAGGCAACCCAGAGTTCTTGAACAGGCCCGTCACTTCTTCGACCAGCTTTTCCGCGTACGAGATCAGGTCGTCGTACTTCCACGCGCCACTCTTGATGTTGAGCAGGAAGTCGCGTTCCGCCTTCCGGCTGACTACGACCGTATGGGTCACTGCGATGTCACGGGCCGTGAAGAGGAGCCGCACGCAGTGCATCATATTTTTAGCGTCGTAGCCCTGACCATGGGCGATGGTCGTGGCATAGCGCTCGGGATTGCGCTTCTTTTCCCATTCGACATACTCGGCGTGCTCCTTGCACGCCTTCGAGTACGCATTCTTGTTGTATGTCATGAACGCGAGTACGCGTTTACCTTGCGGAATAGAGTTGAGCTGGATCTCGCAGCTCGTCTCCTCGTTACGGACGATTCCGTAGGCCCATCTCCACTCGTGCTCGTTGAGTCCGGGGACGTTGCGCTCGGAAACGGGTTGCCCGTAAATGGCGAACCCCATGTCGACATGGTCAATGGCGGCGACGGCGTACCACTTCTGGTCGTCGCCGTACTCGTCGTCCTTGTGGGTGGCCAGCCACTTCTTGACCGGCACCGCAGTGCCGTTCGGCATCATTACGTAGCAGAAGTCGAGAATCAACGGCTTGTCGGCCGCCTTCGGGTTGAACACCTTCTTGTTCATGCCCCGTGCGCGGGCAATCTGGCCTTTCGCGTACTCGACGAAAGTCTTCTCGCATCTCCGGGTGACAAACTTCATGTCGCGACGCAACTTCTCGAGATACTCCTTTCCCTCGAGGATGCAGCTGTCCGGAGAATATAGCATCTCGAGCGCCTGCGGGTTCGCCTTCGCGAGCTCCCTGAAGAACTTCGAAATTTCCCAGTAGGTCTCGTCATTGGACTCGTCGGCGATCTGGTCACCGACGTACGGCCTGATGCGGTCTTCCCACGGAAGAATGTATACGCCACGGATATCAAGGTCCGAAGTCGGCGTATTGAGCCCGAACGCGGTCGAGCCGGTAATCACTTTGAAGAGGAGCGTTCCTTTTTCCCGAACCTTTTTTTCGGTGGCGCTCCTTTCGTTCGCCTTGAGGTTTGGATTTGACATTTTTTCCTCATTTGTTTAAACTGGTTGCACGTTTCGCCGAGGCGTGTCAGTTCGTCGGACACGCCATTGACCAGAGCATCCTCGGTCACCCCGTTTTCATAATCGAATCCGAACTCAACACTCTGGACGGCACCGGAAATCACGTAATGCCTGTGCTCGGCATTCTTGATACAAAGCGAGCTCGCCATTATCGGGGACGGAGTCCTGATACCACTGCAAATGATGCCCCCCTTGCCGTTGTTCCTGATATGCACGCTAAACGTGATGCCACTAATCAGGAATGACGAGGCCGTCGGGTCATAAGTCACGCAAGTGACCAGCATATATGCCGTAGTCTGCGCGAGGCCCATCCACTTGACACGAGCAATATGTCCGGGTCCGTGCTCGATTAGCCACTTGCGGGCGTCAAGCTTCGCGGCGAGCAGGTTTCTCCGGTCGGCTCGGTCCAGCTCCTCCGTCAGACGGTTATTGACGACCACGAGAGCGTTTTCCAGCTTGCTCTTGATTTCGGAGAGGCGGTTGACGTCGGCCGTGCCCGTTCCTTCGGTCACGATCTTGTCTACAGTGTCCACCCATGTAGTAGCGAGCGTGCTCTGCGAACTGGGAAAGACAACCATCCCCTTCGTCTTGTCGATGCTGTCCTTATTCTTCCTGATCGGTTTCCTCATGCTTACCTTCTACCATATTCATGAAATCGGACAGCGTGTCCGGCGTGTACACGTCGATCTTGTACCCTGCCGACTTCAGGTCCTCGATAGCCTTGACTTTTGACGGGCCCGCGCCGTCGCCCATAAGGACGAGGTTCGTCTTCTTGCTTATGCCGGAACAGACAGTACCGCCGTTTGCCACGACAAGCTCTTTGAACTCGTTCCTCCCGAGCTTGTCGAATACGCCCGTCATGATGCAGACACGTCCGGCGAGCGATGCCGACACTACCTTGTTCTCCTTGTGCGGGAACGTCACCCCCGCGAAGACGAGGTTGGCCAGCACTACCTGCTGGTTGACCACGAAATCCAGGAAGGCGTCCGCTATCATGGCGGAGACGCCAAGCGTGTCGGCGTACTGCCTGAACTCGGTCGCCGTCGTACTGAACGTCGGGTTGGCGATGAACTTTTTCATCCCCCCGCAACGGTGGACACATTCGGCCACAATAGGCGCCGCCGTGTGACCGAGCCCGGTGATGCCAAACCCCTCGATCCACTGGTGCAGGAAGTTGCCCTTGGACTTCTCGATGGCGTCGAGGATTTTTGCCGACTGTAACGCCCTGGATTTCTTCCCGTGGCGGTCGCTCGCCTGTTCGATATCCTCCTTCTTGAGCCTGTACAGGTCGTCGAAGGTACGCACCTTTCCGGAATCGAAGAGCTGCTGAATCGAGCTCTCGCCGAGGCCACGGATGTTCATCACCTTGCGGTCTACGAAATGGCACAGCTTCTCGACCATCTGGGCGGGGCACTCGGGGTTCTTGCACACCCAGGCCACCAGCTCCTCGTCCTTGTCGTTGACGTCGTGCCAAAGCACTGACCCGCAGAACGGGCACTTTTCAGGACGCCTGTAGAACTCCTTATTGGTGATCAGGCGCTTCGAGTACGGCATTTCCGCGTATACGCGTGGCTTTTCATGACGCTCGTTGACCAGGATGTCGTAATCGTCCTTGGACACCCCGGTCTCGACACATTTCACCAGTTCGGGGATGATTTCGCCGGCCTTGCGAATCCTTACCGTGCAACCCTTGAACAGGCCGAGGTACTCGACGCGGTCCCAGTTGCCGAGCGAACAGCGCTGGACGACTGTCATCGCGAGGTTGACCGGTTTGAACACGGCCACCGGCGTGATGGCGCCGGACTTTCCAATCGAGTTCTCGATGTCGATAAGCTCGGTGTCCTTCTCCTCGGGCGGGAACTTGTAGGCCTTGTAGAAGTTCGGGGCCTTGGACGTATATCCCATCCTGTCCTGCAGCTCCTTGTCGTCCACCTTGATGACGACGCCGTCGATGGCGTACGGCATGTTATACCTGTTCTCCCGCATCCTCTCGGCGACCTCGCGGAAACGTTCCAAGCCCTCGTCGCCGGTCACGTCTACGGTCTCGTGCGGGGGGACTTCGAACCCTTCGGACTCGAGGTATTCCACGTCGCCCGTCTGCGTGTCGCTTTCTGAACCCTGTGCGACGATGTACGCCACGAAGTTGACCTTGCGCTGTTCCACCTCGTCGGGGGTCTTCAGCTTGAGCGTGCCGGCTACGCCGTTGCGCGGGTTGGATATCTGCGGCTTCCCGAACTGCTCGAGTTGCTCGTTGTACGCGTCAAACTGCTCGAAGAACCACAGACACTCGCCACGGATTTCCACGTCGCCCTTACGCTTGATGCAGGTCTTGACGCCCTGCATACGGACGGCGTTCTCAGGGACAGCGTCACCCACGTTGTTCTCACCCCTGGTGACCGCGTCGACGAGTGTACCGTCCTTGTATATGAGGGACAGGCTCGCGCCGTCGAGCTTGTTCTCGAGTTCGAACTTTCTCGCCCCGTACTTGTCGCGCATCTTGCGGACCCAGTCGACCGCCTCCTCGATCCCGTTGGCGTTCGTGATTGAAACCATCGGTATCTTGTGTTCGACCTTGCGGAACCCGTCCGTGTTGGATCCGTAGACGCGGTTCGTCGGAGAGTCATCCAGCTTCAGGTCGGGGTTCTGGAGTTCATAGGCCTTGAGCTCGCGGTACTTGGCGTCATAGACGGAATCGTCGACGAGCGAGTTTCCGTCGTCGTAGGCCTTCGCCAGTTTCTTGAGCTCGTCGCAGAGCTTGCAGTATTCGCCGTAAGTCTCGATCATTTGGCTTTCCATTCCTTGATGTATGGGTGACGACCGCATCCCTTCTTCTCGACACAGAAGCACAGGGCGGGATTCATATACTTGTACTGCTCGCACGACGGCACGAACAGGTTCTCGGTAATCCAGGCCCATTCCTCGTCGACCTGGGCAATGGTATTCTTGAGCGCCGTGGCAAATTCGCGGATTTCTTTCAGTGCGCGGGTACACAGGCGCCTGTTGAAGAAGTTCACCAGGGCGCGTAGATTGATCTTCCACACCATCTTGGACTCCATTCCAAGGGGAAGCTTGTTAGCCGCATCTTCGCGGGGTACGCCCAACTCGATAAGCTTTCCATACACTTCGGCGTCGTGCTGCATAGCTTCTTCGTAGATTTCCTTGACGCCGTCCTTCTGGCAAGAAGGCGGAGTGTAATACTTGAAATCCTTCTCGTTGACATAGCGGGTGGACGACTGCAGACGGGTCGGACCGCCGCCGATGTGGGTGTAAAGTTCGCGCATCATCCTTGCCGACGGGCCATCGATGACAATGGTCATGTCGGGAAATTCAAGCACGCGACCGTGGTTGCTTTCGATGCACTCTTTGGCCCGCTTGATGTTTTTATCGGGATCGTCGACGGGAGCGTCCCAGCAGATTCCGGCGCAACGACCGATGAACTGGAGCGGATTGTTCGTAATTGATAAAATTTGAATACTCATATTCTGAATATAGGAATCTTATCGCGAGTGGTCAACTCATTTCACAAAATAATCGGCCAGGAAGATGCCACCGACCGCGAATAGCGGTCGGGAACCCTTTAGGGTGGCATAGGAATGGCCGCCTCCAATGAAAATATAGCAAAATATATTGGAATTGAATGAAATATTTTTGTAAATTGTATAAACTTTTAATGTATCGGAATTATTGGCCTTCTTCTGGTACTTGATAGGATTTTAGATGCTCGGTAGATACTGAAGGCCAAAATAAGTGTCTACCGGGCATTGCTTGCTTTATGGTGATTAGTTATAATGCAGTTCTCAAATTTCCTAATACGGAAACTGAAACAAGATACAAGGAAATTCTCGAAGCTGAGAAGGATTGCTATAACTATCTTAGCCAGATATTCAGTAGAATAGACTTTAAGCACCATAGATTAAGTCGATACGATGTACAATCGGAATACTACAAGGAACTGAGGGAGCAATTTCCGCTATTAAGCAGCCAGATGGTCCTGAAGGCTATATTGGAAGCCGTAGGCAACTGGACTACTTGCATAGCAAACGAAAAAAACAATTTCGAGCCGCCTATCAAGAAGAACCTTTCTATGGTTCTCGACAAGCGATTGTACAACAATTTAACACATAATGCCGTCGATTTGACTGTACCCGGTTTCAAGCGAGTCCGCTGTACCTTCGATTCATACAAGCAACTGAGCAAATTATTTGAGCTATACAAGCCGCAGAACTGCAATATTTTCTATCGAAAAGGTCAGTTTTACTTAACCATCCAGTTTGATGTTCCGGAACTTGAGCACACCGAAGGCGAAGCTCTCGGCGTAGACCGAGGGATTCGCCGTATTGTGACCTGTTCCGATGGGACCGGGTGGATTAACCGTGATTTTAACCGAGAAAGAAGAAAGCTCCGCTATCTACGCCGTTGTTTAAAGTCAAAGAATACCAAGTCTGCTAAGCGTCATTTGAAGAAATTGTCAAGGACTGAACAAAATCGTTCGAAGAACGAAGTCCATAGGGTAGTGAACTGGCTTCTTGCAAAGGACTATACTACCTATGTACTAGAAGATTTAAGCAAGATTAAGAAGTGTACTTCCAAGAAGACCATCAAGATAGATGGGAAGCACACGGAAATCAAACGAAAGAAGCATAATAACCGGTTTGGACAGGTTCCTCTGAAAGAAATCCAGACCACACTAGAGTACAAGGCACCGCTTCTCGGGAAGGAAGTGGTAACAGTTGAACCAGCTTATACATCCCGTCTCGACTACCGAGGATTGCTTGAAGGCAAACGGCTGGGTACTCGTTATTATGCCTCAGACGGAGAATTGCTTGATGCCGATAGTAATGGCGCTTGCAATATCGTCCTCCGTCACCGCCCCGACTCAATCGTAGTCAAGCCAACTTATGGCTCTATGGTATTCTCGGGCAGGCCGATGTCAACCGGCCAATCGTGGTTGCAACTAGTTCAAACGGTTGCAACTACAAGCTCACACCCTAAAGGGTGTGCGTAGTTGACTTCGATACAGTGATATATCCAAGAACCGCGCTTTTGATTCTCCTTGGCAAGGGATTCGCCAGCCGCTAGGCAGTTTTCCTTGGATGAGAAGCCGGGAATATTGGTCATCATAGTTTGCGGTTCGGTAAATACCGAACCATGAATAGCCAATACGAGAATTAAAGTCCACATAGAGCCTCCTACTGTAAAAGCGACCTGTATGCGTAGTATTTTTCCATCACCATGCTGACGTAGGACACGGTTTCCGGATGCACCTGTTCCTGCGGGATTTCGCCGTCGATCCACTTCTTGTACTTCTGGGCGCCGAGCGGGCCCCCGTTGTAAGCCGCCGCGACAAGGACGTTGGTCTGGAACATGTGCTTCAGCTTGCCCAAGTACTGGACGGACAGCTTAACGTTGTATCTCGGGTCGGTCAGCAGGGCGGGCTTGAAGGACATCCCCGCCTGCCGTGCCATGGATTCGGCCGTGGCGGGCATCAGCTGCCCAAGCCCCTTGGCTCCGGCCGGCGAAACCGCGTCGGGGTTGAACCGTGATTCCACCGCTATGACGGCCAGCAGGAACGGGTATTCGACGCTGGAGCTGAATTCCGACTCGTCGTATATGATTCTGGCCAATTTGGCGGCAAAACGAGGTTCTATGTCTTTTTTCGCGGAAATGATGATTTTCGTTCCGGTGGCGATTTGCTGGGATCGAGCCCGGTTGGCCTCCGTTATCTCGTGCAGGGCGGCCACATGGGCGTCCAGGCTGTCGAGTTTCGCCGCTATCGCATCCGATGTGGACTGCGCCACTGACATAGTCTCGTCGATTTTTTCAAAATTGTTCTTGTATGAACCAACCAGGTAGGAACCAACTGCGACAAGCAGGAAAAGGATGATTGTCTCCACCGTCATGAACACTCGCTTGACGCGCCGACGGTTTTTGTGTTTGCTCATTTTTCTCGTACTCATAGAAAATTTGCATTTCAAATTAGAAATTTTTAACATAATGGTCAACAAACCCCATTCGATATAATTTATCGAGTAAACAATTACAAAGGACAATCCTGATGGGAAAAGCCTCCAAGTCGATTCAGCGGGTCATTGGAAAGCCAAAGGCTCGCACAACCCCGACGCTCGTCAACAACGGCGGCGTGGTCAACCTCCTGAAACACTTCAACCTAGACCCGTCCATCGTGAAGGCCTACCAGCAGGAACTCGTAGAGGCCGGCTGGATAGAGCCTAACATACCGGCCGACAAGTTCAACCGGATTGTCGACCTGACGCTCGAGAACCTGCTGAGACCGGTTTCCACCGAGGGGACCTTCATCCCGCCGAAGAACCCGAAGGACAGGCTCCCGCATTCCGAAACGCCGGACGAGGATGAAGACCTCATGTTTGGCTACAGCGAGGACGAGGAGCACGGCAAGGAATATTACTACCGGCGCGAGCTCAAGGCGACGGAGAAAAAACTCAGGAAGCTCCAGGAGGAGGCCTTCGTCGGCAAGGAAAAGGTCAACCGCATGGCGGAAGCGGCGGCTTCCGTGAAGCCGGCAAACGTCGAGCTCAAGCTGGTCAACGCCGGCAAGAAGGGCGGGCCGCACTACAACGTCCTCCCGATATCGGATCTCCATTTCGGCGAGGTGGTACAGCCCCAGTCCAACTTCGGATTCAACAAGTTCAACCCGGAAATCGCGTTCAAGCGACTCACCAAGCTCTTCGAGGAAAATTACAAGTTCGCGACCATCTACGGATGCGACCATCTCCACATCCTCATGCTGGGCGACCTCATCTCCGGCGAAATCCATGACGAGCTCCGCGCAACGAACGCATACACGGCACCCAAGTGCGTCAGCGTCCTGAACTCGTTCCTCACCGGCATCATCCTCAAGTACGCGAAACTTTACAAGACGGTCAAGATTTCCTGCGTCGTGGGAAACCATTCACGCACCGGAAAGAAGCTCCAAAGCAAGAACCGCAGCTTGGACAACTTCGAACATATCATATACAGCACCCTCAAGGACAGGTGCGAAGCCGAGGCGAAGAACATCACGGTCGAGTTCGACGACGAGGCTACCGTCCTCGTGACCGAGATCGGCAACCAGCGCTGGATGCTCGAGCACGGCGACCGCTACAACGGCTCCACCGCCGCTGCCGGCGCGATCAACACGGTTCTCCGCAAGATCCGCACTGACCTTATCCACAACCACGCCGACGTGGCAATTATGGGCCACTGGCACGTGGGCGCCGAGGGCGCGATCGACGCCCTTGAGGACGGCAAGATGACCAAGGTCTACATCAACCCGAGCATAGTGGGCCCGGACGAGTTCGCCACCACCGTGCTCCACGCCTACTACCCAGCCGAATCAAACATTTTCGTCACGGACGGAAGCGCCGTCGTGGCCAAGGTTGCAATCCCGCTCACGGAAGTACAATAATGCCGACCATCGAAACATTCAACGACCGAGTCTTCGACGACGTGAAGGCGTGGCTGGAAGACAAGTTCAGGGACCGGAAGGACCTCGACGACGCCTGCATAGTGGTAGCGCTATGCGACACAAACATGTACCCCGAGGCGTACCGTTCTACGCACCCGCACAAGAGGGTCATAGTCTACAATCTCGAGCAGATGTTCCCTGGGGCAACCTGCGCCAACCCATTCTACCTGGACTGGCTCAGGAAGGCCGACGACGTCTGGGACTATGACATCGACAACATCAACTTCCTCGCCACGTTCGGGATAAAGGCGAAGTACATGCCCCTCGAGTACACTCCCGCGCTGAAATACAACACGAAGGCGCCGGAGGTGAAGGACATCGACGTCCTGTTCTACGGGATGCTGACACAGCGCCGGTTGCAGATACTGCAGGCATGGTCGACGATGAGCCACAAGCACGCCAAGACGGTCATCCTGACCGGAGTGTTCGGAGACGACCTGATACCGTATATCCAGCGGTCGAAGATTGTGCTCAACCTCCACGCCTATCCGAACTCCGCGAGACAGGAACAGGTACGGCTCGCCCCGCTACTGGTCAACAACGTGTGCGTGGTGTCCGAGGACAGCACCCACAATGAGTTCGGGCAGTCACTGGTGACGACGGACACGAGGAACATCAACAAGACATTGAAGAACCTACTGAAGACCGACGCGTGGAAACAGGTCGCCGCGAACTCGGCGGACGCCTACCGTGCCTACTGCGCCTGTCGCGGTTACTAAGGTATCGACTAGCTTAATCGTTCATAAGCCGGCCTTCGGGCCGGCTTTCTACGTTAAACAGAAAAGGGGGCCGGCCAGAAGGCCGACCCCCCGCACCCAACAAAGAAAAATCCTAGTGCTTCTTCCTGGGGACGCAGCTGATGGTGAACGTGTCACCGGTCGAGTTGCTGGTCTCCTGCCCGACTGTGCCCTCGGTGATGCCTTCGGCGATTTCCTCGCGGAGTTTCGCCATAGCGGTATCGGAATGGGCGTTCTCGCGACCACGGAAACGGATGTTGATGTCCACCGGGTGGCCGTCCTTCAGGAAATCGTTCGCCTGGTTCAGTATGCGGGCACGGTCGGCCTTTGACGCGTTCGTTGTGTCGGAGGTCATCTTCAAGTCCTTCTTTTCGCAACCCCTCGCCGCCGCCCTGCTCTTCTTCTCCCTCTCCTTCTGCGCCTTCTTCTGGTCGTAGATGTACTTGTTGAGGTCGCCGATCCGGCCGATAGGCGGGTCCATGTGATTGTTGACGGCTATGAGGTCCAGGCCGCGCTCGGACGCAATGTGCTTGGCTTCCTCCGTGGATATGACGCCGAGCGACACTCCGTTCTCGTCGGAGCAACGGACCTTGTCTGCGGTCACTACGTACTGGGAACGGCCGTCGTCCGCCTGACGAGGCACGAACTTCTGCCGTGGCCTGACGGTGTAGACGGGCGGGTCAACCTTCTCGTCCACGGGGAACAGTTCCATTCCCCTCTTGCGTGCATATTCCTTGGCCTGTCCGGTGGGCATCTTGCCCAGGTCCTTGCCACCCTCGTCCTGCATCAGGACGAAATTAGCCTTGATAAATGCCATTAAGTCTCCTTCATGGATGTTTTCCGGCTTTAATATAGCTCTTGGGAGCCTTTCCGTCAAGAGTTTCCAGGTTAGACTGTGCCAAAAGCTTCATTGCGTTGAGTATCTCCGCATCAATCTCCTTCGTCAGTTCCGTCATCAGGTCGTGTACCGAGAGACGGCATAGGTGCTTCATCGAATCATCGCGTTTCACGCTATACCGGCTCGACAAGGGGCCCGTCGGATATCTGGCGGAATCGAGAATGCGCTTCTTCATCTTGCGATATATCCGGTACGCGGTCGCCACCGCCGTCGCGCAATACAGTATTCCGGCTAACATATCAGCTCAATACGTGGAGCTCTCGGGCGGCACGGGTGAACGCCGTGTATTTCAGCTTGTTCCTGAGCTCGGCCTCCGAAATCCGGTTGATGTTGCGTTCCACTACGAAGGCGTTCTGTATCGTCGACCCCTGCGCCTTGTGCGAAGTCAGCGCGTAGATGTAACCCAGCCACAGGTGGAACTTTTTGAAGTCGGAATACTCCTTCCACGCCTCCCTCGGGGTGTAAACGGGGTGTCCGCGTGTGTTGAGTTCCTTCTCCTTCTCCCTCGCGCCTACGGCGAGCTTTTCCTTCAGAGACATATACTGGTCCGTCCCATCCGGCGCCACTACGTAGGCCACGGTCGTGGTTCGCCCGGACTTCTTCTTGACGCAGTTAGTGGCCTTTATCTTGTAGCAGGGGATCCCGTAGGCCGGGTCGGCCGTGTCCTCGACGTCGTCGACGCGCAGGCGTTCCCCGATAGAGTACACCACGCTGAAAATGGACGACTTTCCCCTGTTGATGATGTTGCCGTATGTCCGTTCGACCCGGACAACCTCCCCCGGCTCGTACATCCGCTTGCTGTCGGGATAGAGCACCCCGCGAACCTTCTCGTTGATGGCGTCCACGGCCTTGTTGGTATAGGCGAGCGCCATCACATAGTTCGGGTCGTCCTTGTACTCGGGTCGACGGAAATAATCCAGCATAGTGTTCATGAACGGCTTCTGCAGTCCGTAGAAGTATATGCCCGTCCCGTCCTCGGCCACTTTCGTCTCGTGCTCGAACAGGTCGGTCTCGCTCTTCATGTCGGCACGCATGGCGGTTACCGCGCCGAGGATAGGGTTCTCCGTGGCCGTGCGCATCACCTTGGTAAGCTCGACCTGCAGGGGGAGCTGGAAGATGATGGATTCGAGATTCCCGTTGTTGGCGTCGTCCACGGGAGGAATCTGGCACCTGTCGCCCACGTAGATGATCTTCAGGGCGGTGTATATTCGCAGCTGTCGCTGGATCTCGTTGAGAAGCATGAGGGACACCATCGACGCTTCGTCGACTATTATGAGGTCGTATTCGTGAAGGTGGCTTTCGTTCTCCTTCTTCAGCCGGGGACGGCCGTCGGAAAAGTCCACGAGGATGAGTCCCAGCAGGGAGTAAATGGTACGATCGAAGTCACGCCCCGTCTTGTCGGCAATCACTTCGACCGCCGTGTTGGTCGGCGCCGTGCAGTAGTACACGGGGGAGTTAGCGTCCTCGTCGAGTTCGTCGAGAAGGACGTTGATAAGAGAAGTCTTGCCAGTTCCGGCCGCCCCGTACAGGACCATCTGCCTTCTGTCGGGCGAGTTGATGAAGTTCTTGATAAATTCAAGCGCGTTGAGCTGGTCCTCGTTCAGGTCAGCCTTCGTAAGTCTTTTGGCCATATGGATTCTCCAGTGGCAGAAAGATAGCTCAGACCCGTTTGAAACTCAAATTCGTAATAAACTATGGGTAAATCATCCACGGTTACGCAATGTCTGAGAAACACGCTATCTATCTCGAAGGTCTCACCAAGCTCGCCAAGATACACCCCGAGGGCAAGGAGGTCCTGAAGTGCATCGCCAAGTGCTACATCCTCAACGAAGGCCTGATGGACGGCATCAAGTCCGCCTGCGGCAAGGCGAAGGAGGCCGTGTTCGGCAACCCGGCCAAGATGGAGGAGCCCGCCCCCAGCGCACACCGCGTCACCAACAGGGACTTGCGACTGAAGGAGGCCGACCGGAGCACGTTCGACGCCGACTTCGTGGACTTCAAGATGAAGTTGAACGAGCTGCTGACCTACATGACCAAGTTCGGCGACGCCGCCTTGGTGGAATTCCTCATGTCCCCCCAGTTCAAGGAAGCCGAGGAGAAGGGCAGGTACATGGACATGCTCAACAGGGACTCGGCGATGAACGAGTCCGCCGAAAACGCCATGGGTTTCGTGGAGGCGATGGAAAAGCTCGTCGCCGAGGAGCCGTCCTACGGCAACATCGTCACCGAGGCCATAAAGACCTACGTCGTGGTAGAAACAACGTACGGCAACCCGGCCGTGTCGGTAATCGACGGCCAGTGGAAAGGCCTTACCGAGATGGTACACGACCAGTCGTGGATGAATGAGTTCAAGGTGGCTACGGAGCGCCTGAAGGCCGAAGTGTTCCCGTGCATAGCGAAGTTCATCGCGACACACGGTTATTATTCGTGGGACCTGTTCACCAGGTCCAACGCGTTCAAGCTTGCCCGCCAGAAGGCGGAATCCATGAGAAAGAGTTAAATTCGCCGGTCACCCTACCCGCCACGACACAATATTTTTCTTATGCGGTTAGTTGTAGCTTTACGGCTCCCCGTTATGTCCGTTTCAGCGTGTCGCTTCCTAGAATAGCGGCAAAGGTCGACCGTTCATCGGCATCGTCGGCGGGAATATGGTTCCCGTGAACTTGACGCCGTAGTCGTTACGCTGTTTAGAAGTCGTGTACATGGTCGCCTCCTTGCAAGCGAGGACGGCCTTGATCGGACTCCGGCAGGACACTCGCAAATGTAGACCTGCCGGCCTGGCAACTATAGGGCCCGGACTGGCGCCCGGCATGCAATCTCCAAGTGATGTCCGTCGTCACGGACACTTCCCTGTGGTGCGGGACGCCTTTTGTTTTCAAAGGCACGGTGCGTTCGTTGTTCAGGTAGCCGCTGTCCTACGTTAGACTATACCCAAACGGGCAACCGGCGTCGAGCCGATATTGGCGGCCTGGTGTTAGAACAAAAGTTGATTGCTGAATGCACCGTTAAGCTCATTTTAAATCTGCCGGACGCGTCGCGCACGTCCATATTCCAAAATATAGTATTCCGTTTTGCAAAAGTCAATAGGTACTTGAATAAAAAACTATAAACGGCTATTATAGAGGCAATTCAGCCTCAACAACGGGATTCGCGATGCAAAACTTTTGCGGCCAGGAAATCATCAGGGACAGGCATAACCGTCCCATCTACACGAAGACGCAGGGACAGGACAACCTCGTCGAAGCAATCAAGAAGAACGACATCATTTTCGTCGACGGGCCGTCGGGCACCGGCAAGACGGCCATCGCCACCTGGCTCGGTATAGCCGGCATGGACAGCGGTAACTACGAGAAGCTGGTCCTTACCAGGCCCGTGGTAACGGGAGGGGAGGAACTCGGCTTCCTTCCGGGCTCGCTCGACGAGAAGATCGCCCCATACATGCAACCCCTCTACGACGCCATCTCCCTGATCAAGGGACGGCGCGTCAAGCCGGAGGAACAGGTGAAGCAGATGCCGACCCTGACGGCCAAGGAGAAGCGGGCCAAGAGGAAGGACAAGAACCTTGACGAGATATTCTCGAACAACGACTTCTATTCCAAGGTACAGGTGTGCCCGCTGGCCTACATAAGGGGTTCCACCCTGCAGAAGAGCTTCATCGTCTGCGACGAGTTCCAGAACACGACAGTGTCGCAGATGAAGCTGATGCTCACCAGGCTCGGTCGCGATTCAAAGATGGTCATATGCGGCGACGCGCAGCAGTGTGACCTTGGCGACAGGGCGGACTCCGGGTTCGTTCACGCGCTGGGACTGCTCCGTGGGGTGCCGAGGATAGGCTTCGTGACACTCGGCGTGGACGACATCGTCCGTCACCGGCTCATCAAGGACATCATCCTGAAGTACGAACGCCCCGGCTACAAGCCGTCGGGCGACGCGGAGGAGTTCAGCAAGGTGCCCTCGCACACATGGGAAAGGGACGCAAAGGGTTACGACTTTTCCGAGGACGAGGAGCCCGACGAGAACGCCGACGACAGGGACTACTGTCCCGACTGCGGCGGCACCGGCGTCGACGACAGCGAGCGGGTGTGTTCCACCTGCAAGGGTACCGGCCTCGTCGACGTGCGCTAGGGCTGATCAGGCAGATTTTCCGCCTCGTTGATGGTGCGACACCCGTACACGTCGGTAACGATACGGCCTATCTTGAACTCGGTAGGCTGCTCGACCATTCCGGAAATTAACGGGAAGGAAAGCATCGCCACATAACGCAATCCTAACGCCGGCTTGACCGGCGGGTGTATGAACGTACTCTGGGCTTTGTATGCCTCGTCGACATTGATCACCTTGCGTGCCTCGTAGATATCGATCACCTTGGCCTCCGAGGCTATCACGTAGGACGTGTAATCCGTACGTTTCGCCGTTCTCGGGACGAGGAGCTCGGCGATTGCATAGCCGACGGTTGCCTGGTGACGGTTCTCTACGCGACATGGGACGTACATCACCGACGCTTTCGTCTCCTCCCCGAATCCGGAACTGTTTATCGATGTGACGGTCGGGGGAACGACGCCGTAAGTCGTATTGGCGCTCGCCGAAGAGCGGGCCTCCAGCTCGGTCACGCTACCGTCATCGATGGAGAGCTGTTCGATAACGGAATACGCCACGCGCATCTTGGGGATGCGGGATATTTGTACGCCGAGCCTGTGTACTATAGACTTCATGACATTCAGTTCGCCAAACGAGCAGGAAAACACTGTCACGTAGCTATCCTCGCCCGCACCTGTAATCGTGACCACCGGCCTGCCGACAACCGCGCTGAGATCGACGCCGTGGGCGTGCCTGATCTTGATGCTGGATGCAGGCGTCAGTTCCGCGCTGCATATGGCCACGATTCCGTGCCAATCGATATCGGTCGTGGCCAACAGGGCCTTGGCGCAGCCGACGAGCGACAGGGTGTGAAAATGAGCCGAGGACCCGGACGTGTCGGTCACCCGGAAGGGGGTGGCGGCCGAACAGTCCTTCAGCGAAAGCGAGAAATCCGATTCCAGGCGGCACTCACCCATCGAGCAGTTTTCGAACTGTACGGCGGGCACCTGGATGGCGCCCGAATGGATGCGGATAACCATATTGCCGTCGAACTCGCACTTGTCAAACCGGAAGCAATTGACCTCGGGACTCGAGTCGCAATCCAGTTTCAGGAACGCACAGCCTTCCTTCCTCTCGAACTTGACGTTGCTGATGACGAGCGCGTCGTCCTCGCGACGTCCGTTAAGCCGCATTACGTAGACAAGGTCGACTTGGTCGGCGAGCTCGATCGTACGCAGCTCCGTGGCTTTGTTATTCCCTTCTTGCATGGTCAGGCTCCTTTTCTGTTACCGGAAATATAGCAAAGGGCGGGCTGCCCGTCGGCCCGCCCCCGGTATAAACTGCGTTTAAACCGCATTTCGAGGTCTGAACATGGCGCATCCGCTAGATATCGGCACCAAGAAGGGAGGGGCGTGCCCGCCTCCCCCGCCAAAGAGGGCACCCGTAGCCAGGCCCGCCCCGGAGCGCCCGTTCACGCCGCCACCGCCGCCACCGCCGGCGATGCCCGGCCCGTGCTGCCCGTCGACCAACACGGTCGTGATGCACGACACGGTCATCAAGTCCGACGACGGGACGATAGAGGTACATCCGGGTTACGACCACGGCAAGCCGGCGTACTTCCTCAAGGTCAACGCCGAACTGGTCCGTCCGAACATCTACGGGGAATACCCGATAGAAGTACACGAGGGCACAGTAGCCGGAGAACCGGCCGACCTGATAGTCATAAGGGAGATGGCGGGCGCGACGGCGGACGCGGACGGAAACTACGGCATTCCTCCAAAGCCGGTGGCCGGAGACCAGGACAAGTTCCTGCGAGGAGACGGCACCTGGTCGGAGCCGTCCATGGAAGACCTGCCCGTGTTCACCGGCGCCACGGCGGAACGGGCCGGCGCCAAGGGTCTCGTCCCCGCACCCGCGACGGGAGACCGGGGCAAGTTCCTGAAAGGGGACGGCACGTGGGCGGCTGTGCCCGAGTCATATACACCGATAGCCTGCAGTGCCCAGTTGATGGACACGTGGCTTGACGCGGTTGATGCAGAAGACAATACACCCGAGGTAAACGGCAATGGCTAATTTTACGTACGTAGGCGAAGAAGGCGCGAAGCAATTATACCGTCACATCAAGAGGAAGATTCCCATTGTGGATACGGCACTCGACGAGCATTCGGGCAATCCGATTAGCAATAGCGTCGTTACGGAACAGTTGAATATTATCAACGAGCGTCTAGCGAACTTCACTAGCTACGTAGTTGTTGATCCGGTTCAGGATGACCCCGACCGCCACCCAGACGTACCAGTAGGCGACCGCTCAACGAAGTATATCTATCTCGTCCAAGAAAATGAGGGAAGCGCCACCGAGGATACGTTCGCGGAGTGGATATGGTGTGTACCCGGCGGCCAGGCGGAATCGTATTGGCAGAAAATCGGTACGACTGCAACTCAGCCTGGGGTGCTCAACTCGTGGATGCAGTGGTCGATTGACCACCAGTCGGTTGGCTATTCTGATTCCATATACATAGGTCAGCGCAACACTGCCTACGGCCATTCAATCCTGTTCGGCGAAGACAACTTGACCGACGTCGACGCCGGTGCAAAAAATCATGCTACCCTAGTCGGATTTGGTAACTATTCCACAAGTGACTTGGGTTCGTACACGGCACACACGTTAATTACGCCGGACACTGCGCCTGAGCTGCGCAATGATTTTTTTGATGGCTTTCAGAGTATTCTCGTTGCCGCAAGGGATTTCTTGCGCACCACCAACCAGTACACACAGGAACAGATAAATGAGTGGTACGATTCACAGCGTTATGAAGTATCCAACACTTTGTTTACTGGCGACGATGGTTACGAGCCATATCCATATCTGTATAGCGATATTGCATCTCATTTAGCAACCGATTATATCGGTGGTGAGTATTCGTACTCTGATTTTTTGTGCTCACCGACTGGCATGATGGATTCGGAACACCGCGATTCGTTTGTATACCTCTTCTATGGATGGGATGAGGCTAATGAAACGGAACGCAAAACAATAATATCAACCTTATTGGATACGCCGGAATTAATCGCTTACTTTAGCAATGACTATGTGGCTTTGTTCGAGAAATTCGTCGATGTCGGTGCGGCAAACTTGGCCACCTACGAAATGTACTTGCTCGAACTGGCCTCTAATCTGATGTATTATTGGAGCCCGTCGCTTGATGAGTCCACATTCACTGACGCAACCCAAGCGAAGACATTCTTCTACTATGCCGCCGCGATAGAATACTTTAGAAAATCGGCAGAAAACTACCGGCTTGATCGGATTATCCGTATACCGTTTAGGAAAGCCGGCGTATGGTGCAACTCCATCCTGATGGGTGTTGGCAACGAGTCATACCATCACAACTCCATCTTGCTGGGCGCATACAACCGTTCTTTGGCACCTGTTGACTCACACGGCAAATCCGAGAATACCGACGATGACGGATTCGGTCTTGCAATCGGTAACTGCAACGTGGTCGGTCGCAACTACGACATCGCACTGGGCTTCAACTCGATGGCGAATGGCGGTGAGAACCTGGCCATTCATCACTCTTATGCCGGCGGGTACCGCAACGTCTCGATGATGAGCTCGTACATTACCGGTACGGCTAATATGGGCATAATCGAATCCAAGTTGAATGCCTATGGCATCGGTGAAACCGACCCGTACTGCGCTCGAAACTTCCTGGTTGCATCCGAAGTGGATTACGATACGGAAACCGACAAGAAATCAAAATATGCCGGTTCGAGTGTATTGACTGACAACATGATGGTCGGTGCCCGTATCGAGTTCGGCACAACCGAAGATGGGTATGGCGCATATTCGCGCAACATAGTCATGATGTCGCCAGCTGGATATAACAGCTACACCACTTCGATATGCGCACCTTCGGCAAACGATAACACCCTGATTGATCCGTTGCATAACACTCCGTGGGACCAATATTCCACTTATCCAACATATATCGATGTCAGTAATGCGTTTGATCGAAACACGATACTACATGCGAGAGTTGATGCCGAATGGTTTAGTAGCGTAACTGACAACATATTCATCAATTCAGTAAACTGGTTCTGGGGTGATGATTACCAGGATGATAATTCATATCCACCAAACCGTACAGCTGCCGGAAACTTGGTAATTGGGTCTATCATCGACGCAGAAGTGTACACGTCGTATTCCATCGACAATAACGTGCTGATGCAAGGATCGATGTTACATGTAACGAACAACGAGGAAATTGAGTCCAGCGCACCATCGGTATCGAAAAATGTACTGATGAACGGAGCCTACCTAAAAACATCCAGCAACGAAACCGTTGAAGCAAAAAATGACAACCCATATTGGGGAAATGGCTGGGATTATGCCAAAAATACGGTTCTGTTTGGTGCATATGGCGAAGGGTTGCTTGGGTGCTTCTCCCACAGCGAAAATGCTGATTGCAACTCGGACGACTGGTATTATACCGATATCAGGGAGTACATTCCGGATATCATGGATGCCATGACACTGGATTTACCTTATTACTTTACACTCGACGCATGGATGGTGAACTCCAGGGCTACCGTGAACTTCGGCGATAACTTCGTCGGTGATGCGAATTGCTCGTTCGTTACCGGTGAAAACAACGTTGTGAACGGCGTTGACTATGCAAACATCCACGGCAATAGGAACCTGGTGAACAATGCGGACGGCGGTGGAGTAGTTCGTATTCCGCACTTGACCATTTCTGGTTCCGAGAACAAGGTATACAATTTGTACGGCGCGGATGGCGACGAGTTCTGTGGGAATACTATATCTGGGCGACGCAACTACTTGTGTGGCGTAGCCATCATGGACTCGACGGTGACCGGGCGAGAAAACGACCTGTCTGGCGTCGATCCGGTTCGTCTCAGTGTCGAGCAGATTATCAACTATCAGCGTTCGTATGCATTGTCGAACCAGTCGTCCTACCCCAAATACTTCATTGCGACGGAAACCGGCGAAGTGAATCTATACTGGTTTGGTGAAGTCAATCAATATGAGGTAGACGGGGAGATATATACCGTCAAGTGGCGAGTGTTTGCCGGCAAAATCTATAAATTCATACCAGATTATTACGATTTCAATACAAAACGTCTGAACGTCATGCCGGATCAGCGATATGACGTACATGACGAATACTACAATGATGACGGCGATAACATGTATGAGTATGACCAGGCGCTTGGAGACTATATCACCGCCTGGACAGAAAATCATTTCTACGCCGAGCCATGGGATTACTACGTTTACTATCTGCCGAAATATCGCCAGCCGGACAAGCACATTGATTGCGATATGGGATACCTTATCGACCGTGCCTTCGTGGTCGGCCAGCAAAACCACATCGGTTCGTTCAACGTCGGCCATACAATTTTTGGTTCCAACAACAGGATAGTTAATACTCTGTTCGATATTAACAAGTCCGGTGAACCATTCTGCTTGAGCAATTCTTTTATCCAAGGTAATGACAACTGGGCCGAAAATGGAAGCAACCAGGTGCTCATGGGTAACGGCATCGTCGCATACGGACACAACTCGGTCGCTATCGGTACCCAGCTCGTGTCCGACCAGTGGCAGACCGTTCTCGGCAAGTACAATGCTCCGAAACCCGGTCCGGCTCGTATCAAGGAATTTTACCACCAAGAAGATTCGTATGACCGTTCCGATGTAGTGTACAAGCAAGACGCTAGTGGAAAGATTGGAAAATTCTACGAAGCACAGGATGACATTGAAGCTGGTACCCCGTGGGATGAATCCCTGTGGAAAGAAATTCCATCCCCAGATAGAAACAAAGCACTGTTCATTATCGGCAATGGCTATAGCGAACGTGACGATCTGATGTGGCAAGACGAACAGTACATCAAGCGCTCAAATGCGTTCACCGTGTATGCGGACGGTACTATTGAGGCTCGCCGGTTCGTCTCCAGTGAGGATGACGCTTCGTTGACCGAAGGAGATGGTATCAGCATCATAGAAGACTCCAATGGCGTGACCATATCTATCAAACCGCCGACCAATCCGGAACGCCGGCACGTCCTCGAATGGGATCCGGTCGAACGCAAGGTCAAGTGGGTGGAAGTGGGCATGTATAGCCCAGAGTAATGGAGGATATCTGATGTCCGACCAGCCGTATATCACCACGCCGCGCGGTAGACGTATCCGCATCGGGGACAAGAAGAACGGAATGCTGCTCAGGAAGCACCCACCGTCACACACGGTCACATTCGTGTCGAATTGCGAATGGGCAGAAGCGAGCGTATCTTCCGTACACGTATACGATGGGGGCTCAGTAACCGTCCCTCTCGTACTCACCATGGGAGCCGACTACACCTATGTCGGCGCTATCGGTGGTACAGTCAGCGAGGCTGGGGTGACGGTGGAGAATGTCACAAGTGATGTTGAAGTTACGCTAGTCCCGGCAAAAGAACCGTATGTGATTTCCGTCGAGTCATTGTGTGACTGGGCGTCTACCGAATCGGAGAGTTACTACGGATTCGAGGGTCATACGGCTACCATCCCAGTGACACTTATCGACGGCGCAGACGAATCTACGATCTCTGTGACTGGCGGCGTACTATCCAATAATGCCATCGTCATCGCCGATGTCCAATCCGATATCAACGTGACAATCAGTCCGGTCAAGGTACAGGTTATGCCAGACTTGTCAAATACCGAGTCAATAATTGCGATTGTTCCTAGCGTAGCATATGCCACGCCAGGTGCGACTACTGAATTTATTGTGACCTATGCGGAAGGGTGCGGGGCGGATGATGTCAAGGTGGACAACGGCACATTCAATGGCAATGTATTAACATATATAGTACCGGTTGATACCTGGTCGATACGTCCGGCCATTACGGACAATGTCTCCAATATCGAGGTATTAATTGGTTCCGGGGAATCATCCAGAAGTGACATACCACTTAATACGTATTATAAGTATTCACTTACCGAGCAGTTATACGAAGCGGCTGAAATTGGTGCGATTGGAACAATTAAAACGATTGCCTTCTATATTGTTACACCGGATTCATCGACTCGTACTATTGACATCTACATGGCCCATACCAATAAAACCGCATTTAGCAGCTATAACGACTGGGTATCCATGAGCGACTCCGACAAAGTATTTAGTGGAACCATATATTGCGGTACGACCGGTTGGCATGAATTAACATTGACAACACCATTCGAGTACGATGGACATAGTAATCTCCTTATAATGGTTGATGATAATACGGGTTCGTACACCAGTTCCGGATACTTTGCCACGTTTGACGGAAGCAATGGTTCTACGTTGTATATATACAATGATAATACCAATTATTCCCCAGAATCCGCGGCTACGTATGGTGGATCGATAACAACCTCCAAAAACCAGCTAAAAATGGTTATTTCTGGCGAACGATTATATACAATCACCATCGACAGTTCCGCATGTCCGTGGGCATCTACAGAAATAGACAGCACCATTGCAAGGCTTGGCGACACAATCAGTATACCGGTTACCCTTAGTAATGGCGCAGATTTCTCCACCATTTCAGTAAGCGGCGGAACACTAGTCAACGGTGCGATCGTCATAACTAACATCCAATCCAACGTCAACGTCGTGATTAGCCCAACGAAGGTGCAAATTATACCAGATATTTCCTCGACTGACAGGGTTATCGCAATTACGCCAAGCGTTATATATGGAGTTTCTGGTGATACGGCAACCTTCACGGTCACTTATGCTGACGGATATGGCGATGAAGACGTGACTGTACCAGGCGGCAGTTTCGACGACAGTACAATGTCTTACTTAGTACCAAGCGATGTATGGTATATCTACCCGAAAATTGAAGATGTATACGACAATAGAGAAATAACTATTGGCAATGAATCTAGTTCAACAGGGTATTATCCAATAAGAAATGGATACTACTATACTGCTTGCGAACAAATAATTACCGCAAACGAAATTGGAACCGCAGCCACAATTAAATCGGTTTCGTTTAAGGTGCCTCAATATTCATCTTCATCACCTACAATCAGATGTGTCGATTTATATATAAAACATACAAATAAGACGCAGTTTAGCTCAACAACTAGCTGGATAATCCCATCCGACGATGATAAAGTATATAGTGGACTGATATATATCGGTGCAACCGGATGGTTTGAAATGCAATTAAATAAGCCATTTGTATACAACGGTTCAGACTATTTACTCATAGCATTAATTGACAACTCCGGGGAATCCTTGGCGGGAATTTATTTCTCGACGATTTCATCTAGTTCTAATAAGGTGTTGTATGCCAGCAATAACAATGACCCGTACACACCGGAAAACCTTAGCTTGACCACTGGCACCCGTAGTAACTATCGAACATACTGGAAAATGATACTCAGTAACAAGCCAGTCGATAGAAGCGAAACCACTATTGGTGTGGGTTTCGGCCCAGTTATACATTCTCTGTATATTTATGCCCAAGTAAGTCGTCAATATGCGATAAAACAGCAAATTATACTTGCAAACGAAGTGAATATGGCTGGCCCGATAACAAAATTATCGCTGTACGTGTCCTATGTATCCAGCGGCAACCGCAACGTTGATGTATATCTAGGTTATACAAATGTTTCATCGTATGCAAGTGCATCCGATATGATTACTCAACCAGCAGGCAATAAAGTATTTAGCGGAACGATAAATATGTCCCAAATTGGCTGGCTTGAAATACCCTTGGATACTCCATTCAACTACAACGGCGTAAATAATTTGCTGGTTACAATTAACGACAAGACCGGCACAGGTCTAAGTACGGACGCTCGAGTATATGGATATCAGGTTGCCGGTAATAGCAGATTTATTTCTAAATATAATTCAAGTGCATATGACCCAGCCGATAGTAATACACTACGCTATGGTACAGGTTACACCAGTCAGTTTTGTATGGTCACAAATCTGACGTGCAAAACCGACAGTCCGGTTTATACTGTCTCGATTGAAACCAACTGCACGTGGGTATCTCCGAGAACAACTCACATATCGACCACAGAAGGTAACTCGGTCACTGTACCGATTACGTTTACTGAGGGGGCCGATAGCTCGACTATTTCAATCAGTGGCGGAACACTCGTTAACGGAGCAATTGTTGTATCAGACATACAATCGGATGTAACGGTAACAATAAACCCGGCCAAGGTACAGGTCAATGCCAGCTTGCTAGACACTAACGTAATCACGGCTATATCGCCCACTCGCCAGTACGTATCGCCGGGGACACCGCCCAGATTACATGCACGTATGCTTCGGGTATGAGTGCATCTGATGTGACGGTCAGCACGGGAACCATAACCGGTAATACTTGGTATATTCCAACCTCATCGGCTAATTGGGTTATATCCGCTTCGGCGTACGCTGCTGGCAGCGGTTATACCTATTTCAAGCTGGACATTACCGCCATTCGTAGTGGTTCCATTGTGCAGCTCTCCGAACTTGAACTGTATAACAACAGTGGTAACAAGATACCGCTCATATATGTAGCGGGAACCGGTGGATATAGCTATTCCGAGGGCGGCGAAAATCTATATGACGGTAATACAAGCACCAAGTTCTGTGCATCATTCCCGTCTGAAGGCGTATACCAGATATGTCGCACGGCAACACCAGAACTTGTCGCATACTACACCCTAACTACGGCCAATGACACCGCATCCAATTCTGGTAGAAATCCGAAAACCTGGACGCTATGCGCTACCAATGAACCGACCTCGTCACGTACGGACAGCTCGTGGGTAGTAATCGACAGAAGGGAAAACGATACTACAATGCAAGCGGTGAACTACACGCCATACACGTTCACCGTGAACGGAGGTTAACGTGCGGATCGCAGTCGCCATACCTAACCACAACCAGCACTCGATGGTGCGCGAGACCATTGCTATGCTGTATGCTGGTACGGTCAGGCCAGCCGCGGTCTACGTGATGTCGGATGCCAAGCCGTATTGGAACCTTCCGGGTGACCAAGGGAACGTCATTCCGCTCAACAATTTCAAGAAGTTTCTGGGTCGCTGCGGTAACCGCAACTCCGTAATCGAGCATTTCCTTGATTCCGGATACGATGCGCTGGTATTCATTGACGGGGACTGCTATCCGGATTCCCCCGACTTTCTTGCCAAATACGAGACGCTATTGGAAAACCATGACCTGGTATTCGGTACGCGCCGGCACGATGATGTGTCATCGCTCGCCATGCCACCATCGGACCTTCTAACGGCCAACATGGACAACCTGTGGGCCGGTGCCCCCATCGACTACCGGGACTTGAGACTTGTCTCCGGCGCGGTGGAAGCCTGGAATACATCCAAGACGTTCTCGGAACGTCTCGACCTCATGCTTACGGGAATGATCGGTTGGAGCTGCAACTTCGGGATGTCACGCAACGGCCTCGCCAAGCTCAGGATTTTCCAGAAAAAGGTCTACGGGCTCGACGAAGGTATCTTCGACTCCGAGGCGTTCGGCAATGGGTGGGGATATGAGGATGTTGCGATGGGGCTGGATGCACTATATGCTGGGCTGGACATATCCATAACAGACTCGGTGAAGGTCGGCCATCGTTCCCATGACCGCTCGGACGGCCTTTTCGACCACGTCAAGGGGCGTCACGCCATCATGGAACGGGCGAGGATGCTGGGGCGGTACGTGGCCTCAGGGCGCATTGTGGCGAAGGTCGCCGCCGTAGCCGCATCGTTCTTCATCGGTGGCTTTGTTACGGCCATCTGCGCATTCTTCTAATATCGCTGATTATATAAACTCCGATTAAACGTAGTTTTAACCGAGAGCCACCTATGAGCGATATTAATAACGAGCTTCCGTCCATGATTGACCGATTTGGCGATGACAAGCTGTTCGCCGAATGTACCAAGTCAGACAAAAATGGCAATTCGCTCGAACTGGGTATATCCGAGGATGACAAGATTATTACCATCGGCGGACGCCAGATAGCCGGTGTCGGCGGTGGCAACATGGTCGTACTGGATGGCATAACATCGACATGGTGGGACATCGCACGCGCTCAAGCCGAGGGAAAGACGGTCTACCTGAAGTTCGGCATTCCTGGCTATTTCTCGTCCATCGTCGGTCCGTTGAAGCACGCCCTCGGCACTATGGATGACGGCAACAAGATCCAAGCCATCAAACGTGCATGGTACGCATCTCAATATTTCAGCGAGCTGAATAAGATTAACCTGGCCTATCGAGCCCCAGCCGGTGAAATTGTTCCCGAAGAAGAGGGCGTGGAGCCGACTTATCAGGAAGAATTCGTCCCGTTCACCTATGACGAGGCTCTGCAGCTGGCCTATGGCAAGCTGCCTCTCGAACGGTTCGACCTCTACATGTACGGTAGGGGGTGCGATATTTATCCTGGGGACGAATACAACAGCAATACCGAACCATACCGTACATATGAATATCCGGCGGTTCCAAAGAACTTTGATCCGAATACCGACGCAACGCTCGATTTCTCTGATTATGTGTCCGGTCTGGACGACCCCACCACACGCGACAAGGCCCAGATGGATTATGACCGCTGGATCAAGGACGCTTCCGCCGGTGGCCTTCTGTCCATCACCGACCTAACTGGTAGCAGCCGTCCGCACGTCATCAAGGACTACACTAGCACCGACGAATATATCCGTCACTTGGTGGGTTACTACTTCGACGAGATTCCGGAAACGATTGTCAAGAAATATTCCGACCGGATGAACCAGTTCAACATGGCCTACCGCGCACCAGCAAATACGATCATACCAATAACGGAAGAACCGGAATATCAGACGAATTACATCCCGTTCGAGGAAGGCGATGCGGTAAAGCTCATCACCGGCCAGCTCACTTTGGAAAAATTCGTCGTATATTATTTTGCTGATCATTATGTCGATGAATTTTACAACCCAGAGACCGACCCGACCCTCGATTTCAGTGAATATAACCTTCCCGACTTGTCAGATGATTCTGTGCGCAAGGCTGTAGAAGAAACCTACGACGAGTGGGTTGCCGAAAATTACGAGGACATGATAAATGACATCTATGGCCAAGTGCTTCCATCCATTTTAGGCGTCCTCTATGATACCTTGCTCCCGTACGAAGTCGACCTTGACATTACCCTAGCCGGATTTCTCCGTGTCGGTATAGGGCTCGCCTACAAGCGTAGCATGCCTTTCATCACGCCGCGCTACATGGCCATCGGTCTCCCGAATACGTACGCGGTCGACTTGTCATCGTTCAAGGATGCTGGTGCGGACCTTTCGACCCTGGAAGGCGTAATCGAGACGCTGGGCAACATCACCAGCGGCAAGCTCGTGGACACGCTGAGCGGCCTTGGAAACGGAGAAAGCGGATCTGGAATCGGCGGAATTCTCGGCGGCCTTATAGGCGGTTCCGAGGAATCCGATAACAGCGACGTGACTATCGAACCGCTGAATAGCGGAAGCCTCAATAAAGGCGGCTCTGTCCGTCTGGAAGCCACCCGTGATGGCGATATCTCCGATAGCGGTGACGATCCGAGCGGAGACAATGACGATGATTCTAACGACAATGATAATGCTAATCCGATACTAGACTTGCTCGGAATCGACCAAGAACAGTTGGCCGGCGTGGTGGCCGGCATATCCGAAGCCACATTCGGACGTGATGACGACATATTCTATCTTTTTGCCGTGGGCATGGATGTTAATCGCCGCTTGTCGACAATTCCCGGATTGGAAGACATTCTTGGTCCAGACACCGACATTGAATTTGACCGGCACAAGGGTTTCATAGTCGACGTTAACGGATGGAACATATTTGCACCAATTTCAGGTGACGCCTACACCGGTATCCAACTTGACACACTGATCGAGTATGTAGAGCAAATCGAGGATGTGATTGAACGACTCGGTGATACTATTCCGGGACTGGAATATATTCAAGGACTTATCGACGCCATAGGCGACTTGCTCGGTATCGGAATCAGCGTAACCCGCATCAAGGAACTTCTCCAACTCATCAACAACATGACGATGAGCTTCTCTACCGTATTGAACCAACGTGCCGTCTATCACCTTGTGGAAAAAGGATGGCCGGTATCCCTGCTCAAGTTTGACAAGGATGCGAAGCGGCTGTATTCGACACAGTGTCTGGCCAAGGTGGCCGGTGCTACCCCGTCCGCATCGGTCATTAACGTTTCGAACTTCAGTGGACTGATCGGCACGGCGATAGCCGAACTGTTGATTCGCGCACTAGGTAACTACAACGTGGAGATGCTCGTCGAGCTTGTTCTTGGGATTACCTCCAGCGTATCTTCCAATACGTTCAACGGCGCTGACGACGCAATCAAGAATGCGTTCGAAAAATATGTGCCACTGTACGGACTAGAGTGGCATGGACTGACCGAAATCCCTATGGGCGCTGGCGTATTGGATGGCCTCCCGCATGACCTCGCCAACATCCACGTAAAGGCGGGAATCACGTTCCGCACTGACGAGGACGAGGATGGCGGCGTTACTGGGTCCGGTGTTGGCGGCGTATTCAACCGCACCAAGCTCAGCGTTGAGCAAATTGACACCGATTTCCTACGCTCTTACGTCAAAATCAACGAAGGTACTTCCTTCAACGAAGTGTACAAGGCCGCCGTGCTCGGCAAGGGCGTGCTCTATGAGAACGTACCGAGCGTATCCGCAGTTGTAGATGTTTCTTCCACCGAAACCACTGATGGTGAAATAAAGTCGGCGAGCACCGAGCAGGATTCCGGCGACACGGCAATGCGCTCTTGGGAACTGCACGGAGAAGTGGTACCTACCGTGTACGACGGAAAGAAGGCCGTACAGATGCGCATAGGTGCCGGCGATGGCTCCACCATCGACTTGGTCGGTGTAGAGAACACCGAGAACGTGCCGGAGTACGTACCGATCGAGGGAGACACCGGACCGGAGAGCGAAACATTCGACAACAGAATATTCGAATACGATGGCAACAACTTCTCCGTTGCCGCACAGGTATATCATAGCGAAGATCTCACGCCGGGTAAAATTACCTCCTTGAAATTCCATTGCGGACCCGGTACCGCCGATGATTATGTCATTCAAGTAGTAGTGAAGGAAATTAGCAGAGAGTTTGAAGAATTTCCCGATGAACCAATTAGCTTGTCAGCCTTCGAGGATTACTTTGATTGGGACATTGACGATCTCATATATAGTGGAGTGGTCAGATTCTTGCCGTATGGTACCGTAAAGATTCCAGTAACCAAGATTAACCTTCTCGATGATGATGCTGAGCCAGAACAGTCCGCCGTTGAATATAGCGGTTACGGCAATCTGCTAGTAGTTATTATCAGTGTTAAGTATGACCCGACCATAGTGCGAAGCGAATTGCCGACGTTCTTCTACAAAACGGACGGTTCCTATACAAATCAACGCTGTTCAATCATTGGTGGCGAACAAATTCAAATCCCGCCAGATCCAGAACCCAATCCTACAATGACGGCGCAGTACGGTGTAGCAAATATTACATTTGGCTACAATGAACCATATTCTGTGCCGAAATATGAGTTGCCGATTACCATTGGTGACAAGAACTCAGGCAGGGCTGATGACCGCATATTCGGTATAGAAGGCAAGTCGTACTCGGTTTCATATCACATAATAAAAGCCAGTGATATAAAATGTGCTGGCAAAATATCATCAATCAAATTCTATTGTGACGAAGGAACGGAATGTACTCGCGAAGTATATGTATATCTGAAAACGCTTCCAGCAGCAGTTGACTATTTCCCCGACAACATCACATTAAGTATGTTGGCAAGTGACCCACTCGTATCTTGGAGTGATTGCGTATATTACGGAAAGCTGAACTACGTGCCAAAAACGACAATAGACATCTCGATTAATACGCTTGATGATAATACACAGACGATTACCCCTACCACATTCGAATACAACGGCGAAGATAATCTCCTTGTCGTGATCGAAGATGGTGGCAATGATGCTATCAGTGGAATGGCACCAGAATTTTACTATACCCCATCGGATTCTGAAGATCCGCATAGCTCATCGTTGTGCGTAGTAAGCGACAGTGGCTATCTGGATCCGTGCGATCCGGATAATTTTGCCACCGTTGGCACGCTCTCCTTAAAGGATGGCGCACCAACCATAACATTAACATTCGCGGACGGTGTCCGATACGACACCACAGCAAGCGAAGTACCAGACGAGGGTTCTGGAAACACCGGTCACTATGGACCTCTTCCGGTCAACTCCACTGACGCCGTTTGGAACGCTTCTCCGGTCTCCGAATCGCACATGATATATCCCGCCGAGTATATCCAGCGTGGCGGACTTATCACTGGAATTCGATTCTACTACTCGCCTTACTGGGACACCAGTGATTACGGATACCGTAGCATGACTCGGCATCTCAAGGCATATATTCGGTACACGCACTACACTGCGTTCACCAGCAAGACAGATTCTGTCGAACCGCCGACTACAAGTAACTTGGTGTTCGATGGCAATGTATTGTTCGAGGCTCGATCCAAGAAGAATGACCTCGGCGAAAAGCACTGGTTGACTCTCGAATTTGATGAAGGCGTATCGTTCGTCTACGACGGTTTCCACAGTTTGTTGGTTTCCGTGTATGACTATGGCGAAGCCGAAGAACCGCCAACGGAGAAGCCGCCGTATGAAATATTCTCTTGCAGCCTGATGCCGGACACGAAGAACATCATGTCCATCGGCTCCAAGGTCAAGAAGGACTCGGACACTAACGAGAATGTGTCGGTTCCATTCAGCTACAACTGCGTCCCGTTGTGCAATTTCGTATTCAGCGAGGACGAATCGGTTAATCCGGAACCGGAGCAGATAACCGACACCGACCCGATTACTCCAGACTGGGAAGCCAACCGAGTCGAGGGTGCCGAGCCGGTCGAATGGAAGATAGTGGCAACAGAGACTCGTGCAGTGTACGTCAATACTATCGAGGACGCCATCAAGAACTATGAATGGTTTGCCCCACAGGGCATCGATGTATATCTCGAATACAAGGTTAGTGAAGAACTAAGGAGTGCTAGTTTAAACAATGATTACATTACCGACATCAATGACTTTATGCCGCCATGGTATCCTTATTTTGGTGGTAAAACCATACGGTTCAAGGTAGTGGATGCGTCGGTAAAAAATGAATCCATCTTTGCTATTGCTGAATCGGAGGAACTGATTAATTCGTATTCCGCCCCGGTTAACTCAACTTTGCAAGGTCGCTCCAGCACAAGCAAGGCGCAAACATCATCCGGTCCGAATTTAACAGTCACGGTTAAATATTACCTGGTTGCCGAGATCGGATTGTTCGCTACCGTGCTCTCGTACGTTCCTCGGCTGACCATGGATGCAAAAAATGACGAATGGTACAGCGATTCTTCGTATTACTACCGCCTATTGGATCCGATATATTTCTATCGCAATCACTTCTGGGCTTACTCATTACAATATACGGAAGATGATTTTGTTGGCAATTACTACGAGACTGCAGATCTATCGGCAGAGTTTGTGTTCATGGCATTGACCAAGAATATGCTCACCATTGATTATAAGGACGATACGACAGCATACCAACTCTATGAAAACAATGCTGATAGTTCACATGAGCCAACAGTCTCTTTTACTAGTTTTGAAATTGGTCGGCACGGCATCGAACGTTGCTCGATGGCCCAAATATTCCTTTACAGCAATAATGACAATGAAGAGGTCGAGATCAATAACAATACGGCGGCATTGTTCGAAACCCCGTATTCGATCGGGCTGTACACTGACGCAGTCGAGTGGCCAACGCCCCAGTCCAAGTCCTTTGATGAATTGATTACGGAAACCTTGGTGTCAACATATGAAACCATTCCCAACCCAGGTGAAGGCGATCCCATTGAACGAGAATACTATGCCATTGCTGCTGAGTATGACATAGACATCCGCACCAATTCGGTCAACGTATTGAACATCGAAAACTACACCGACTCCGATCCAGTCACAATCGAGGACGGCAACGTATCCGCAACCTTCGTGGTCGGTGAGGCACCCGTTCCACCTTCGGGTATTCCTTCCAATATTAATGAAATATATGTACATGTGGAAGGCGATGGTACGATGTCCCGTGTATTGCCGGAATCCAAGCTCTATATCTCCAATAATAAAGTTGGGTGCTTCGACAATGATGGCGGCAACATCACAATCCTTGATTCAACTAATGTTCCAATCACGATCTACCTCAATGACACGGAGATTGGAACCATATCGACTGGCGAGACGTACATACTCGAACTGGTCGGCCCAACATTCGAACTCAGGAAAGTTGCGAATGGCGGTATGTTCATGGAACCGCCGGACTTGCCTGAGTCAAATTCTGGAGACATAGTCGAATGATAAACAAGTTTAAACAGGAGTATAATATGCAAAATCAGCAACCTAAAAAGCGGATTACCGCCGAGGAACGCAAGGCCGTCAACAAGGCTCTCTTCGATTCCATCTTCCGGAAGGCTCTCAAGGGTGTCGACAAAGCCCTAAAATCGGGTAAGGTCCCTCTCGAAACCGTAGACAAGGACGGCACCAAGAAACCCGTCGACAAGGAGAAGGTCAGTACCTTCATCGAGGGTCTACTGAAGCGCCAGGAGACGTTCCGGAAGAACTTCGATGAACTCCGGAAGGAAGGCATCCGCCGGCACCGCGAAGCCTTCGGACCCCATTTCCACCACAAAGACAAGGCCAAGGAGGAATCTAAGGCCGAGAACGTGAAGGAAGAGGTCAAGGTCGAGGAAACCAAGGCCGAACAGGCCGGCGACAAGAAGTAATTTTCCGCCCATACGAAAAACACGCGGCGACCACCGCGTGTGTTTCTGTGCAAACTGGCCGCAACAGCGGCTATTTCTTTGTCGTGAATTTGTCCATCATTTCGGTGACCGCGCTGTCCATCTCCTTCCGGAACCGTTTGAGCTCGTCACGCACCTCTTCGTCAGTACATACCTTCGTCTTTGGGCCGAGCTCGAGCGAATTGGTAACCTCCTGACGGTACAGGGCGAGACCGTCACGATACGTGAACGAGAACTCGCAGTCACACACGCAATATATCTCGGGGTCGTGTCCTTCCGTGATGTAGCTGCTAAAGTTCACTCTCGTCAGCTGCTTTACGTGATAATATCTATGAATGTCGCAACATTTAACGTGAACCCACTTTTCTTCGAATTTTTCGGCAGCTTTCCTCACCACGACATCAGCAATCTGTTTCTTGAGGTCGTCCAACTGTCCGAACAGATTCTTTACATCGTTGTCCGTCTTGGCTACGGGCGTCTTCTTGAGTTCTTCAACCATGTTTATCCTCGTGTGCTATCTGTACCAGTGTAGTCCTCATTTCATCATACGCCTTGCATATGGAATCTATCAGCAGCTTCGACCGGTTGAAGAAGTCATTCTCGGTGCTGTACCTGACCAGGGTGAAGTTCCGGACGGCCTCCTTTACGGCATTCGCGTTCGGCGCGGTGGTCGGCACAGTGGTCGGCACGAACGGCACGATGCGGTTCGGGTCGAACTGCATGGTATGGCCTTGCGGACGATAGCCGAATGTAATGCGCACTGACGGGCCTTTCAGCAGGAAATGGGGAGTCCCTCCACCCCATGGCCCGACTTCTACGTCCTTGACGAAGATATAGTCCATGTCTTCGCTCTCGATGTCCCTGTTTCGGTAGTTGTACGTGACGAACTTCCCGACGAACATTCCCTTGACAATCCCTGTCGCCCTGTCGAGCTTCGCCTTCAGGGTAGCGCGAATGGTTTCGTTGAAATCATCCACCGATTGGCGCAACTTAACGACACCCTGGAACATGCGTTCCTCGTCCTCGTCCCTGTTCTTCATATTCTTCAGCGTGTAGTACAGGTCGTCCTTCGGCATTTTCTTGAACGGCTCATGATGCCGGAGCGAAAAGGTATAGTCCACTATGGCGGTTTGAAGCTCTTCTGGCGCTTCCATATCAACCTCCTGCAAAATAAGATAGTATCAGATATATGACGAAGCACAGGCCGAGCACGGCCACGTAACCGGACACGTACCCGTAACTTGGATTCTCCGGCATCCGGCCAGCTGCTATTTCGGCCTTGTACCGCTCCCGGTAGGCGTCCTCGACGGAGCGGCACGGCTTTCCTCCCTTATCGGAGAAATAGGAATTTCCGTCGTAGAAATACGGCCTGTCGCGGGGCCATTCAGGTATCTTTCTTGCCATATTCGAAATATAGCAAAAAACCCGGACGGATGTCCGAGATTTGATGTATTATGGATTAATTAGATAGTCATTGTACCGTTACTCTTACCACGCACCGGCAGCACTTCGTATGTATTGTCTGGATGAAGAATCATACCGATACCAGCGCAATAGTTAATCCAGTTTCGGTTATCGGCACTGCTGTTACCGGAGAAGTCGAAATACTTATTGGATGCCATTACGGCCAGCGGCAACGTGAAGAAGTCATGCGTGTAGAACATATTCAACCTAGCCGTCGATTTGTTCAAGATTTCCTTGCAGACTCTTACGTAGTCGTTGGACAGCTTTTCCTGGGCCTCGGCGGCGGAGCTTACCCCGAAGTAATTGCTGAGTTCCGAGCTAGTCAACTGCGACGGGTTAACCGAATACTTCCTAATCAGGTCGCTATTACCGGAAGATGCCGGCTGGTAGAAGAACCTGTACTGGTTGAGCATATCGGCTTCGACCGTTATCCCGCTATAATCCGATGCGGCAAAGTCGGTATCATAACGCGCTTCGGCGAATGCCTGGGCGGAATGCTTGCACCTCAAGTATTCTGTAGAATAGTAAGTTGCATCGTTCGCCGGGAAATTGTCAATCCGGTAAGTTGTGCCACCGCTGGACCAAGAGGCGTTATTACGTACTTGTTCACCCATAGTGGTACAAGTCGTCACACCCGTCGAGTTGATGTCCCCATTCACACTTGTGTCGTCACCGCGTTCCGCGTGGCGAAGGACGAAAATCACCTTGTCGGTAGCTGTCTTCGTCCCGGCCATCACGTAACGGTACGAGTTCCAAGAATTAAGCGGCCAAGAAGTCGACACCTGTACGAACCGATCGAGCGCATGTTCAGCCATGAAGTCAGCGTATGCGGTATCCTTGTCCGTGTACGGCCAAGCGTCGTACGCCTTGATCATGTCCATATACATCTCTCGGCGAGCGTCAGTGATGAATGCGGTACTGGTCATCTCGTTCAGTAGCAAGTACGCATTCATGGGCGAGCCGGTCATCAGCAAGTCGAACAGCTTGTCCATATCCTGGTCGAACTTGATGATATCGTAGGTCGGATGAGAGGACATCCAGAAATCGCTTCGCATCAAGTCGATGATCTGGCCACCAATCTTCCTGTTATATTCGACCGTGCCCGGAGTCTCGTCGATGTTGGCGATGCGGTAACGATTGCTGTCGTACTCGGCAACGAAGCGAGCCAAAGGTACGCCGTTGCCGCGATAGTCAGTAACAGTCTGGTTAGCATAATCAGCAATGATACCATCTACGGTTGCGGAATCGCTCCAGAACGTCTTGTCGTTATACACGCAGTCAGCACCAACGTATACGACCCTGGAAACCAAGTCCGGCTGGACTATCAATCCACTGGCACCCGCTACCACGCCCCCGTCCGGCCCAACAATCGCGCTAACCGCATGCGTGGAGGGGTCGATTGCGATGGTGGAGCTGCCGGTAACGTTGAACAGGCCATCGAGCTTCTCCTTGTCACCAGAACTTAGCACGCCGGGCTGGGCGGGAACCGCAGCCGTAACGACTTCGTTATTCTGGTCGATGACTTCCGGAATGGCGGAAACGGCTGTCGGAATAGTAATCGTACTAGCAGCCGACTGGTCGACCGTGAACGAGCCCACAGATCGGTTAGGCGATGATGCCGTGCCGGCCATGTCGATCGTGACTGTTGCGTTATTTATCGTGATGTCGACAATGTGGTTAGCGTCTGGTGTCAGCGCCGTGCTATTCACCTTGACACCCTGTATTGCGGAATCCGCCTTGCCCAATGATGTCTGGACTGCGGAAGCCATATCTGTCGACGGCATTCCGCCGGAGGGCAACTGATATGCAGAATCGGCCAAGGTACCCTGTGCAGCGGTAGCGAAGTCGCTGGCCTTGCTACCCGAATCAGTAAGGTTGCCATTGGCATCGAGACCGGCAAAGTTGCCGTTTGTGGCACCGCTTACCTTATCGGCTTTACCGCTGATGTCCTGGTGACTCTGGAGAGCGGTGTCCGCCTTTCCAAGCGACGCTTGTACCCCAGAACTGAGGTCAGTATCGGGAATGCCACCGGATGGCTTCTGATATGCCGAATCAGCCTTGGCACCCTGTGCAGAGGTGGCGAAGTCGCCGGCCTTGCTACCGGAATCGGTGAGATTTCCGTTAGAGTCAAGACCGGCAAAGTTGCCGTTTGTGGCACCGCTTACCTTATCGGCTTTACCGCTGATGTCCTGGTGGGACTGCAAAGCGGTATCTGCCTTAGCAAGCGACGCTTGCACCCCAGAACTGAGGTCAGTATCAGGAATGCCTCCGGATGGCTTCTGATATGCCGAATCGGCCAGGGTACCCTGTGCTGCTGTAGCGAAGTCACTGGCCTTGCTACCCGAATCGGTGAGATTTCCACTGGAGTCGAGGCCAGCAAAGTTACCGTTTGTGGCACCGCTTACCTTATCAGCCTTGCCGCTAATATCCTGGTGGGACTGCAACGCGGTATCTGCCTTTCCAAGTGATGTCTGGACAGATGAACTGAGGTCAGTATCGGGAATACCCCCCGACGGCTTCTGATATGCCGAATCAGCCTTGGCACCCTGTGCTGCTGTAGCGAAGTCGCTGGCCTTGCTCCCGGAATCAGTAAGATTGCCGTTACTGTCGAGGCCGGCAAAGTTGCCGTTAGTTGCGGAAGATACTTTATCGGCTTTATCCGAGATTGCGCTTGCCACAGCGACACCGGACTGGGCATTGACCGAAGACGCATCATATGACTGGTCAACGGTCGGAATAGTCGGCAGATTATCCAAGTCATTATAGTCACCACTGGTTGCGACGGTGGCCAGGCTGGATGACAACGCATAACCAGACAAGTCCGGAGTGTTGGAGAGATCAGTGTACGACCCACTGGTTGCAACCGTGGCCAGGTTGCCCGGTTGAACCGCCGTATCTGCTTTTCCGAGCGACGCTTGTACCCCAGAACTGAGGTCAGTATCGGGAATGCCACCGGACGGCTTCTGATATGCCGAATCAGCCTTGGCACCCTGTGCAGAGGTGGCGAAGTCGCCGGCCTTGCTACCGGAATCGGTGAGATTTCCGTTAGAGTCGAGGCCGGCAAAGTTACCGTTTGTTGCACCGCTCACCTTATCGGCCTTATCCGATATTACGCTTGCCACGGCAACACCAGATTGGGCGTTGGCAGAGGTACCATCATACGTTTGGTCGACCGTCGGGATATCAGGTGTATTGCTTAGATCGGTATAGGAGCCGGAGGTTGCGACAGTGGCCAGACTGGATGACAACACATAATCAGACAAGTCCGGAGTATTGGAGAGGTCAGTGTATGACCCGCTGGTTGCGACAGTGGCCAGGTCGCCTGGCTGAACCGCTGTATCTGCTTTTCCGCCTTGCGCCGCTGTTGCAAAATCGCCGGCCTTGCTCCCGGAATCGGTAAGATTACCGTTACTGTCGAGGCCCGCAAAGTTTCCGTTAGTGGCACCACTGACCTTATCGGCTTTCCCGCTGATGTCCTGATGACTCTGGAGAGCGGTGTCCGCTTTTCCTAGTGATGTCTGAACAGATGAACTGAGGTCAGTATCAGGAATACCCCCAGACGGCTTCTGGTAAGCGGTCGCTCCGGCAGATGCGCCCTCACGAATAGTCTGCAAATCACTAATAGTATCCTGCTTACCGCTTATGTCTTGGTGGGCGGTAAGAACCGTCGCGGTCAATCCCGTCTTCAATTGGATAGTGGTTTTGTCCGCATCGGTTCCTGTTCCCGCCGTCACCGACATTTCGGACTTTTCTGCATATAGTCCGAGATTTGGCTTATTAAGGATTTCCGCTACACCCGATGAAGCATTCCAATCCGAGTTGACTTGTGCAGCCGGGACTGTAATATCGATCACCTTGTTTGCATCGGGTGACTGGGAAGACCCATTGACCTTGATTTCCTGTATGGCAGAATCGGCCTTGGTACCCTGTGCAGAGGTAGCGAAGTCGCTGGCCTTGCTGTTGGAGTCAACGAGGTTGCCGTTGCCATCCAGAGCAGCGAAGTTTCCACTCGTCGCCCCGCTTACCTTATCAGCCTTGCCGCTAATATCCTGGTGGGACTGCAACGCGGTATCTGCCTTTCCAAGTGATGTCTGGACATCCGAGCTGAGATCGGTGCTGGGAATGCCACCAGAAGGGAGATCGTATTTAGCATTCCAATCACTCTTGTCCGACGATGTAACATGAATATCGGTATCGTCAATGTGGGTATTGTAGTTGCTCACCGCAGTCGCGGTGATTCCGGAATCGATAGCGGCCTTTTCAGCAGCGGTGAACGAAGAGTTGTTCAGCGTGTATTCGTAGGCCCATACAGTTCCGTTGAACTTGAACCGGCGAACCTCGTCATCAATGCCAGTGGTCTGCGGGTCTTGTATCTCCACGTACACGTAGTCGTTATTGGTCGGCGTCGTTCCGCTCGGCCAGGTATGGTTGTCGAGAGCAGTCGCAATCTGCGCATTGGTAGCGCCGTAGGACAGGCCCAGGTTGGTCAGCGTAAAGCTGCCAAGGAACCTCGCCGTCGCCGTGGCCACGGACGAATTGACAAAGTTGGCGACCGCCTTGCTCGACGGATATTCGGTTTCCGAAGTCGAGTCAATGCTCTGCTTCTTGTTGGATTTCGACTCGGTATTGTCCGTAGTGATGTTCACTGCGGTGACCTTGCCGTTCGCCTCGGTAACCTTGACTTGCACGTTCGTGCCGTCGGATGACGTAACTTCGGCATCGAGAGCCTGTACAGCAGAGCTAACGGTGGACTCGGTAGCAACCTTGTTGGACGATGCGGTGTATGTACCGTCAAAGGAGAGGGCATCTTGCTTATGGTCCCAAGTGTATTTCTCGCCGGTCGTAACCAAGGACACATCGGTTCCGCTTTCCGCAGCTGTCTTGCTTTCATAGGTAGTGTCAGTTTCGTCGTCCCATTCGACCGCAGTAGCGCCAGCGTTGACTTTCAGCACCTTACCGCCGTTTCCGGTAATAGATGGCAGCTCATCGGCCGGCTGGTCCACCCAGCCAAGCGAACCACTCGTATCGGTAACTCCGAGCACCTTGCCGTTGTCGCTCGACTGAGTAGACGGAACCTGCCGAACCGTGCCGATGGCTTCCGCGACTGCGGTACCGGACTGCGCATTAGTGGAAGAAGAGCCATATGATTGATCAACACTAGGGATCGACGGCTTGTTAAGAATTTCCGCAACGCCGGAAGAAGCATTCCAGTCGGAATTTACTTGAGCCGCAGGAATCGTCGGCTTATTGGTTAAGTCGTTGTACGAACCCGACGTGGCCACCGAAGCCAAGGAAGGTTTATTCTTGATATAGTCAACTTCGCTAGAATCATCTTGCTCCCAATCTGACTGAACTTGAGCCGCAGGAATCGTCGGTTTGTTGGACAAATCGTTGTACGAACCCGACGTAGCCACCGCAGCTAAGGTAGGCTTATTGAGAATTTGAGCAACGCCAGAGAAAGCATCCCAGTCGGAATTTACCTGAGCCGCAGGAATCGACGGCTTATTGGTTAAGTCATCGTAATCACCGGACGTAGCCACCGTAGCCAAGGTAGGCTTGTTAAGAATTTCTGCAACACCAGAAGAAGCATTCCAGTCGGAATTTACCTGGGCGTCCGGAATTAACGGCTTATTGGTTAAGTCGTCGTAATCGCCGGACGTAGCCACCGTAGCCAAAGACGGCTTATTGAGAATTTGGGCAACGCCGGAAGAAGCATCCCAATCGGAATTTACCTGAGCCGCAGGAATAGACGGCGTATCGGTCAAATCCGTGTACGAACCCGAAGTAGCCACCGCAGACAAAGAAGGCTTATTGAGAATTTCTGCAACACCAGAAGAAGCATTCCAGTCGGAATTTACCTGAGCCGCAGGAATTGTCGGTTTGTTGGACAGGTCGCTGTACGAACCCGACGTGGCCACGGTCGCGAGGTCACCCGGTTGTACGGCGGTCGCGCCGGCGGAGGCCCCGCTACGGATATCGGATAAGTCGCTTATGACATCTTGCTTACCACTGATATCCTGGTGAGAAGTCAACACTGTCGCTGATGTTCCGCTCTTCAACGTAATCGTCGTCTTGTCCGCATTGGTTCCTGTTCCGGCAACCACCGACATCTCAGATTTATCGGCCTTTCCCGAAATATCCTGATGCTCTTGCAACGCGGTGTCGGCCTTTCCTAGCGACGTCTGGACGGCGTCTGCCATATCCGCCTTAGGAATGCCACCGGACGGCTTGTCATACTTAGCATTCCACGCAGTTTTATCCGAAGTGGTGACATGGACATCCGTGTCCGACACGTGGCGATCGTAGCCGTCAACCTTGGCTGATGTAATCCCGCTATCGATTGCATCCATCTGTGTCTGGTTGAACGATGGAATCGTCGGTTTATTCTTTATAAAATCGTCGGCGGTATCATCAGTCTGGTTCCAGTCGCTCTGAACGTTGACCTCTGCGCCGGCGGCAATGCCGGCGAGCTTGTTCTTGTCGGCGTTCGTGTAGTTATTGTCCGTGTGGACGTATGACGCATCGGTGACGTAGTTACTAAGGTCCGGCGTCCCGCTCAAGTCTGAATATGCACCCGATGTGGCCACCGCCGCCAAGGAAGGCTTGTTAAGTATTTCTGCAGCACCCGATGTCGCATTCCAGTCGGCGTTTACCTGCGAAGCCGCAGGAGTAACCCACCCGAGCGTTCCGTTCGCATCAGTAACCCCGAGCACTTTATTCTCGTCGCTCGACTGAGTAGACGGAACCTGTCGAACCGTGCCGATAGCCTCAGCAACGGCGGTACCGGACTGCGCATTGGTGGACGACGCGCTGTAGTGCTGGTCAACCACGCTCTGGGATCCACCGCCTTCCGATTGCCAAGCATACGAAGCAACCCCATTGTTATACGACGCCTTCAGAACCTTGCCGTTATCGGTACTGGTCACCGTAGGGACTTCGTCGACTACGACGTCAACTACCTTGTCCGCGTCGGGCGTCAATAACGAATGATTGACCTTTACACCCTGAATCGCGGAATCGGATTTACCTAAGGACGTCTGCACAGCTGATTCCAAGTCAGTCGCCGGAATCCCACCTGACGGTTTTTCATATTTGCCCGATACGGCACCGGACACGGCGACACCCGATTGGGCATTGGTCGATGTCGCATCAAATGCTTGGTCGACCGTGGGAATTGTCGGCTTGTTAAGAATTTCGGCAACGGTTCCGCTTGCGTTCCAGTCTGCCTTGACTTGCGCGGCGGGAATCTCAGGCTTGTTCTTGATAAAGTCGTCGGCGGTATCATCGGTCTGGTTCCAGTCGCTCTGAATGTTGACCTCGGCACCGGAAGCAATACCCTCCAGCTTAGTCTTGTCGGCGTTCGTGTAGTTGTTGTCCGTATGTACGTACGAGCCGTCATGGACCAAGTTGGCCGACGCCACGCCAGAATCGGACAAGTTGCCGTTGGAGTCAAGCGAGGCCAAGTTACCGACCGTCGCGTTAGCCACCTTGTCAGCCTTTCCCGTGACATCTTGGTGCGTAGTAAGGACGGTGGCGGATATACCAGACTTCAGCTGAATAGTCGTCTTGTCAACGTCCGCGCCTGAACCAGCCGTTACCGACATTTCCGATTTAACCGCGTATCCAGCGAGGTCCGGCTTATCTTCGAGGTCATTGTACGACCCCGAAGTTGCCACGGAAGACAAGTCAGCAGCTTGGGCATATACGCTCAAATCCGGCTTGTGAAGAATTTCCGCAACGCCTTCAGTAGCCGTCCAGTCCGCATTTACCTGGGAAGCCACCTGCGATTCAACCCACCCGATCGAGCCATTCGCGTCGGTCACCCCCAGTACCTTGCCATTGTCCGACGATTGAACGGTAGGGACTTGTCGCACGTTCTCGATTGCGTTCTGGATTGTATCGAATGCGCCAGAAAGGTCAACTATGTCGTTATTGTTTGGATCTGGAGAAATCGTGGTCGAGCCGTCAACTTTGACCGCGCCGACCGCCTGTACGTTCTTACGAGCCTGGTGCTGTTGGTCAGTGCTCAAGGTTTGTTTTGATGTCAAAACGTGCGTAGTAATCTCCATAGTTCTCCATCCGCGTTCGCGTTCACCCGTCAGTTTATCAGAGGATCAAAGGAAAAACCTTATAAACTACGGGAGACTGACACGAGGGCAGACATGAAACAGAACGAATATGACTTCATCGCAGCGTTCCGCAACGGCGGGTGCTTCATCTTCGAGGGTGAGGAAGGCGCGAGCCCGTTCAAGGACGAGGATATGCCATCCGATAGCGACGCCGGACCTGCGGAAGCCACGGACGACTCGCTGGAGGCCCCCGATGTACAAGCTACCGGCGAAACATCCGGCGATCCCGAAGCCCAGCCCGAACAGCCGTCTGAACCGGTCGACCAGTCAACTGAGCCGTCCACTGAAATCTCACCTGAGACAGCGGCAACGCCCGAGATGCAGGCCGACGCCGTCAACAGCGACTCGGTCGAACAGGGTCTTCGCCCGACCCCCGCTAAGCTCGTCGAGGACTTCAAGAAATCCGGGAACCTGCTGAAGACCGCACGATACGCGCTCCGGACCCTCGGCGTCACCAACGCCGCACAGCAAGTCAAGCTGGATAAGTTGGTGCCCTTCTTCACCAAGGCGGTGACCCAGTTCGCGATGAAATCGGGCGACAACTACACGGTGAAGGACATATCCAAGGCCGTCCTCATCCTAGTACAGTCCTGCAGTCGCGAGTCCATACAGCGTGCGCAGGAGGCGAGCAAGGCCAAGAAGGCAGCCGTGGCAAAGGCCAAACCGCAGCCGAAGCCGGCGCCTAAAACCGAGCCCGCTCCGGCTCCCGCTCCCGAAGCGCCGGAGGAAAGCACGGACGACCTGATCGCTCCCGACGTGGCTGCAAAAGCGAAACAATAATTCGGAACAAGTATTGACAAGACGGTCATGATAATGTATATTATGGCCATTATGAAACAGATCACATACATAGCAGACATCGACCAGGACGTCGATGATTTGATCGCGGCAAGGTATATGTTCGACAAGGGGGTCCTTGCGAACGTCGTGCTCGATCCCAAGCCGGCTTCGGAAGTCGGCAAACAGAGAGTTGAACTCCTCAGGAATCTCGGCATCGAGGTGCTCGACGAGATTCCCGAAGGAACCGACACCATTTTCATCGGGGGCGCCCTCACTTCGGTCGCCCGCTACGTCAGGAACCACAAGCTGGAGAACCTCGTGATGAACGGCGGTTTCGTCGGCGCGAACGTGGTTCCCATCCCGCGCCAGCTCGATAAGTTCAGGGGCAAGTCCGAAGTCCGGACTTACAACTTCAACTGCGACGTAAAGGCGACCGAGGAAGTCCTCACGAGCGACAACATCAAGCAGATCATTCTCGTCGGCAAGAACGTGTGCCACAACCAGAGGAACACGACGGACGGCATATGGGCGGGGATGAGGCAGATGATCGAGGACGAGTACGGGGTGCGTCGCGGCAAGCTACAGCACGACATGCTCGCCTGCCACGAAGGACTCTCGCTTCTCCGTCTCCACGACGAACCTGCCGAGTGCAAGTACAGCAAGCTTTTCCCGTACAACACGGGGCTCTGCGGAAACATGACGAAGTGGGGAAGCCGGATTGAACCGTTCAAGAACTACAAGCCGGTCATCGCCGCCGTCGACTGGATCATCTAAACATCAACCATCAACAAACAAAAGCCGCTGGGAAGCGGCTTTTTTGTTTTTCGCAGCGGATTATCCTACATATACAGGTCGGCGTAGGTCTCGGTTTCCATCTCTTCCGGCGACAGGGTCTCGTTGAAATTGGCGAGCACGGCGTTCAGCTTTCTGTACTCGTCCACGTATCGGCTCTGTCGTTGGTTGTCCTTCTCCGTCACGTAGGTGAGCCTGGAGAGGTTCATGTTGTCCTTCAGGTCCATCAGCTTGACCTTGGTAGCGAGAAGGTTGGTGGCGATGGTGTCGATATACTTCGACCTCTCGTCGGACTTGCCCCTCGTCAGGAGCTCGACCGTCTTCCAGACGGCCACCGGGAAGTAGGCGGCTAGGTCGCTAACGGTGAAACCACCGTCCTCTACGACATCGTGCATGTAGGCTATCGCGGTGAGGTAGTCGTCATTGTAGGCCTCGGCGGTCGACTCGGCGACCCGCGTGGGGTGGTAGATGTAGTTCTGTCCTCCCTTGTCGAGCTGCCCCGCGTGGGCGAACTCGGCAAAAAGCTTCGCACGTTCGACAATACCCAAATCCTTGCCTTGCACATCCTTCAGGAAAACTTTTATTTCATCGCGTGAACGCATTAAAAATCCTCATATTGTAGTTAAAACCGAAGAACGGGCCGTTGTCCCGCCTTCATTCTAAACTAGCTCATTTGACCGGGAATGTAATAATTTATAGTTTATAATCCAAATTCGGGGTATTTCGATGATTTTCGAGTCCGAGAACTTCAACGATCTATTCGCCAAGCAGCTGTCAGACGCGATGTCGTTCGTGTTCGAGGCGGACGCCGAGGTGGCCGTGGTCGAGACTCATTCCATCAGGAAGGTACTGCACACGGAGACTATCGGGTTCTCCGGCGAATACGCGGCAGGCGACCTCTACGGCAAGTTCAGGGGCACGTACTCGTCCAAGGACGGCAAGGCCAACGTCGAGCGCGTGTTCATCACGATGGGCGAGGTGACGGCCGAATCCACGTTGCAGTTCACGGGCGAGTCCAGCCTGTTCCGTTCGCTCACCAACGCGCACAGGCTCTACTTCACGCGGAAAGACCTGGCCCCGAAACAGTACGACATCATCAAGGACGCCTGCGAACGCCTGCGGAAGAAAGCGTCCAAGCTCGACCCCGACATCGCGGGCGGGATCCTAAGCGAGGTAGACCTGATCATGTCGCAGGTGCATATAGACTTCGACATCAGCAACGCGGTCGAGAAAGACCCGGCGCTCAAGCCAGCAACCAAGGAATGATATGTCTCCGCTAGAACTATACAAGCAGGCCATAACCGACAGGCTCTCGCTCACGCACGAGATAGCACGTGACGACGGTCACAGCATTTCGATCAATCTCACCGACGAGAAACTGAGGCTGGAAGGTAGCGTTTCGGTAACGTTTTCCAATCCGGGCGGCCACAAGACCATCAGGGTGGCGTTCGTGAACTACGCTGGCGCCAAGACCGACTCCATCACGCTCAAGGATGCCGCGCCGGACGCCGCCTGCGGACAGATAAGCGTCTACGTGGCCATCAAGGAAACCGAGCTGGTAAAAGAGAAGAACGCATCCGACGAGAACAGGAAGGCGCTTACCGACTTACTGGTCGGCGCCGGATTCAAGCGTGACTGCGAATCGAAGTACATGTCGGTGTTCAAGAACGAATCCATCATGCTCAACTTCAGCTTCGCCGACAGCACCACGTTCAAGCTAGGCATATCGAAAAACCGGAAGAAGATCGTGGACCGGCCCATCGAGCTCGCCGGCAAGTTCGACCAGAATGGAAATTGGAAAGAAGTCCTGCTGACTTGCATAAAGAAAGCGGGAGAGCAGCTTATGGTATCAAAATGACCGACGCCGACCTCTATGTATTGATGATATGCTCCCGAACAATGGTTTGGGCGATCTCTTCCGTGTTCGGACCAATTATATACGGTACTTCAACCTGAAGGACACAACGATATGTTTCCAGAAGTCAACTACCCACGCCCTAAAGGGCGTGAGCTTGTACGGCTCCCATTGTTTCCGCAGGGAGACTGATGTACGATTGGGTGGTTGACTTACACCCTGCCCTCCAAGTTTTCAGAGTACCGTCTAGGGGCATCTTGAACGAGAAGGGATGTTTGCTCTTTTGAGCGATATTGACTGCACCGTTCCAGTCGGCATCCAATACAATTCCGTTCTTGCAATAGAATCTTCGGTTCTTGCGGATGCCGTCCTTTTTGCCCGTGGTGCAGTCGGTCTGGCTTGTCATAAACGGAGAAACTGTTTCTACCCGCTTTCCGTGGAGTAGTGCCTTGTATGACAAGATTTGCTTGAACTTGTAGAATGGAACTTGCCCTATTCTACGGTTATGATTTTTCTTTTTGAATCCTTCCTTGGACTTGGAAGTATTCTTCTTGATATTGCTCAAATCTTCGATGATGATGAAACTATCCGTTGTGCTGTCGATGATTGCGTTTGCTACCTTGTAGCACATATCCGTGGACTGGTTCATCTCCTTGATGGATAACTTGCCCTTATGCCGTCTAGCGGACTTAGTTCCCTTCTTCTGCAAGCAACGCTTCAAGTAGCGGAGTTTGCGTCTACGGGCATTATATTCCCTGTCGTTGAGCATGATGCCATCCGATGTAATCGCAAACCTACGCTCACCCAAGTCCACGCCTATGCAGTTGTCGTTCTGGACAGGAATTTCCGGTGCATCAAACGGAATGGACAGATAAAACTTGTCATCTCGTTTGAAGATAAGAGGGTCTTGCGTCGGATATTTCTTGAACAACTCAATCAATTTAGGAAACTTAACGATTTCGGCAACCGCCCGTCGGTTGGATTTCTCCGAGCAGAGCGATATTCCATCAATACTCATTTTGGAGTAGAGCCGCTTGTCCAACCGCATAGACAGGTTCTTCTTGGTTGGAATCTTGTGTTCTATATGTCCATTGGAGTTGATTGAACGGAATGCCGATATGCACTCCTTGTATATCTTGATGATGCCTTGAGACGGTATTGTTGGGAAATCTTCTCTCAAGATATAGTACACTGCATTGTGTACGGACTTCAAGTCCAAGTGTATCTTGTTGGAATCAAGTATGTTGGCACATTCATTATACGCAAGTCTGGCCACTTCAAGAAGACTAGACCAGTATTCTTGGTCTGCTCTATCCTTGAAGCGGAGTTCTGCATTATAAGTTATCGTACACATACTTTCACCCGTGTTCACATTAAAGTTTATAAAATTCTTGTGGCAGATGCAACTATATTGTACTCATTTCTCATCATGAAACCTTAAAAGTGTTCCCAAACTGTTCTCGTGGGCATTCCTACGCCACCCTAAAGGGTGGCATCTTCCTGCCCACTCTTTTGTGAACAACACGCGCTGAATAGACATAACCAAACAAAAAAGAAAGGCGACCTTTCGGCCGCCTTTCCCGTTTTTGCGCGAATGAGACTTCTTACTTTTCGGGCTTGCCGTTCTGCGCAAACTCCTTCTTCAGGTCGATTGCGCGGGAGACGAATTCCTTGCTTTGTCCGATTTCCTTGGCGATTTCATCGACATTCATACCGGCGTTAAACATGGTATAGATAGGCTTGAGAAGCTTCGCCACGGACTCGTAGTGATGTTGCGGTGCGTTCCTGCGCACTGCGGGAAGGTCAAGCTCGAGCTGGTTCGGATGCTTGGGGTCGATGCGACGGTCAAGCGCGACGGGAACCTTCAGCTTGTGACGGGCTTGGTAGACGGCGCTGGCAGTGCGTCCCTTAGGGAACCCACCGGCCATAACGAGCTTGATCTCGTCATCCGTCCACGGGTTCTTGGTACGCTTTCCGAACTTGCTGCGCAAGGTGTTGATAGCGCTACGCGTACGGCCGGGAACCGGCTTTCCAGCGAGAGCAAGCTTGATTTCGGTGGAGTTCCATCTCTTACGAGAAACTTTTTCCATAGTTGTGTCCTCTTTGTTAGGTGTTTGTACACTTAATATAAGTAAAGAGGACACGATTGTCAATAGCAAGATTAAAGATTTTATGCAAAAATAAAGAAACGATCGTATTTTAACGGGACAGGCTCGACAATATCTGGTCGGCAGTCAGGATACGCTGATTCGCACTTCCCCGGAAACGGAGCGTCACATCCCTCTGCTCCTGAATAAAAGGCCCGTCAACGAGCACGTCGACGAGTCTCAAAATCGGGTAAGTCACGCCATCCACGTACTTGCGCTGGCCTTCCAGCAAATCCCTGTCGAGGACGTATCCAGTGAACATCCACAGCGTCCTGTCCGGGCATTCCTTCTTGAAGCGGGCAAGAAAGTCGAGCAGGGCCGTCTGGTTCTCCGGCTCGAACGGCTCGCCCCCGAGTACCGTGAGACCGCTGACGTGAGACCTTTTGCAGGCCTCAATGACCTCGTTCTCTTCCACCTGGGTGAACTCGTCACCATACGAGAAATCCCAGGTTTCCCTGTTGAAGCATCCTGGACAATGGTTACGACAGCCGCTGACGAAGAGGGACACGCGAAACCCGTCCCCGTCGACAACGCTGTCGTACTCTATCTTGCCGTAGCGCATCAGATGTTCACCCGACGCTTCAGCTCGCAGAGCTTGCCGTCGCCCCACGACTCCTCGATGGACTGGGATGAACGGCCGACAAGGTAGCCGGTGATTCGCCTGATACGGAGGATGTTGTGGCCGTTGTCCTTCGTGTGGCAGTGCGGGCACTCGTTTCCGATGATGCCAACATAGCCGCACTCACGGCAAGTGTCCTGGTCCATGGACAAGGTGCCATAGCCGATTCCGGCGTCGTACATCGCACGGATGGCCTTCTTCACCGCCTCGATGTTCTGACGAGGGTCGCCATCAATCTTGTAGTAGAAGATGTGGCCACCATTGGTAAGCGCGTGGAACGGGGCCTCGACCTCGAGCTTGTGGTCAAGGGTCGTCTTCACGTCGAACGGCATCATATGGGAATTGGTGTAGTAACCCTTGCCCCACAGCTCTTCCGCCGGGACGTGCAACTTCTTGTTGGAACCGAATCGCTTGGCGTCGATCTGCGCGAAGCGCCCGCACACGTTTTCCGCCGGCGTGGCGAAGGTTGTCCAGTTCATGTGGGTTTCCTTCTGCACGGCGTCGGTATAGTCGCGAATGTGCTTGACGATGGAGTAGCCGAACTTGGTGGCCTCCTCGTCGACGCCGAACACCTTGCCGAGCAGGGTAAGGCACACCTCGTAGATGCCGATGTAGCCAATCGCGCTGGAGCCGTTCTTGATAGCCTTCTCGATAGTCGTACTGACCGGCGCGTTCTTGTCGGAGCCCATATAGAGACCATTCTTCATAGGGAAGTAGAGGTTCGCGTAGGTGCGGTTCCTGATCTGCTTGAAGCGGTCTTCCATGCACTGACGACACATTGCCAGCTTCTCGTCGAGCTCATTCCAGAACGAGTCGATCGGGGTGTCCGTCATAGAGGCACGCACGGCAATCGCCGGCAGGTTGATGGTCGTGAACCAGAGGTTGCCCTTTCCGGTCGTCACGGATTCGCCATTGACATTTCCGATGGAACGGGTACGGCATCCCATGGTGGCGATCGTGGTTTCAGGACGGAGCTTGCGCAGCTTGGCCTTGTCGCCATCGACACTGACCAGTTCCCAGAACACGCCTCGCGAGACCCTGTAGAGCTTCTGCCCACGATTGTCCACTACGTTCTTATCGTCGTAGTCCACGGTTTGCGTCTCGTACTTCACATACACCTTGTTGTACGGGGCGTCGACATTGACGAAGTTGGGATAGAATCGCTTGGCGAGAACCTCGCAGGACTTCTCCCAGATGTCGTAGTTCGGGTCACCCTCGTTGATCGTGTAGCCAGCCATCTCCTTGCAGATTGAAATGGGGAATATGGCCGTGGCGCCATTGCCGATGCCCTCCTCAGTAGCGTGGAGGAGCGCGAACGAAACAAGACGTCCGCTCCTCGACGTGTCCAGGCCGAAGTTGACGGAACTGAACGGCAGCTGGTTTCCGGAGCGGGAGAAAAGACTGTTGACGTTATGGACGAAAGATTCGAGTCCCTGGAAAGTGTTCCTTACGGTATCGGTATCGGCCTCGTCGACCAACTGCTTCGGAACCTTCCACGACGTCCCGTCGCCGAGCGGCAAAACGTATTCGCGGTCAAACTCGTCGTACGGGAGCGGCGGGAGCGGTTCCCTGCCGCAGTCGTAGTCGTCAAGCTCGCCCGACCACGATTCAACGAATTTCTTCAGGTCGGTCGTGTTCACGTCCTTGATAATACGGAGGTCGTACTTCTCGCGGATCTTCATAAGAGCGTCGTAGTCGGCCTTGTTGCCGGCTCCGAGAGCGGAGACCGTCACGATAGCGTTGCGGATAACCCGCTTGAGGTTCTTCTGGAAGCTTCGGTCGACGTACGGCGCCAATTCGAAGTCGAAGTTGGCGAACGCCTGCCCGCCGAAGAACGCGTTCTGCGAAGTCTGGAGGACGATTGCGCCGATGGCGCAGGCGGTCTCGATGGAGTTCGCTGGACGGACCCAGCCGTTACCCGTGTCGAACCCGTCGGCGAGGAGCTTGGCGAGCGGGATGAAGAAACAGTTGACCGTAAGGGAATAGTAGTCGAGGTCATGGATGTGGATGTCGCCCTGCTTGTGGGCCCTGGCCAGTTCCGGTCGCATATTGAGCAAGTTGTACATCTTCATCGTCTCGCCGCCGGCCTTCGCCATGGAGGAGGCGACGAGAGCTCCGTTGACGTTTCCGTTGTCACGGAGGAGGGAGCTAGTCTTGAGGTCCGCGTCGATGATTTCCCTCACCGTCGTATTGATCTCGCTCTTGAGTTCCCGTTCGCGGTCTCGTTCCTTTCTGTAGGTGATGTATGCCTTGGCGGTGGCGTTGTAACCGTTGTCCATGAGCACGTTTTCGATGGTGTCCTGGATGACCTCAACATACACGGATTTCGCTCCGTTGGCCGAAATCTTGTCGACCACCTCGCTGACTAGCGAGTCCAGTGCGTCATCGGTATATGGGGCCTTACAATCCTTGAATGCTGCTTCTATTGCGTCGTAAATATGCTTCGGTTCGAATTTTCTGCGTCGTTTCCGGTCGCGCTTGATGACATGAGTAAGCATTAATTCCTCTCGGTTTTATATTAAATTACCTCATTCGGCAGTGGTACGTTTATCAGAGCGGGCCTCCGCGAGTGTTGATAAACTGTACAGAAATTGTTACAAAACCACAACATATAGGTGGTCGGGAGCGTCCCGACCACCATATGTAGTTTTTAGCCATTATTGGTATTCGATACCTGCATATTGAAGGTCGACGGGGCGGAAATGTGACCCGACTCGTTAGCGACCATCGAGGCGTTGGCGATACTCTCGATACGCCGGTCGATCAGGGAGAGGAAGTCCTTGCACCCGTACCCGTCATCGCTGTACAAGTCCACGAGGTCGCTGACTATACCGGCGATGTGGGCATGGGTGAAATTCGACTGGACAATCTTCTCCATCCCGGCTACGAACTCCTCGTTCTTCTCGTTCATCCAGTCCGGACGCTCGGAACCCAGGTGCTTGTAGCGCTGGGTTATGACATCCAGAACCTGCTCCGTGGTGTTCGGGTTGTGGACATGGATAACCTCGTCGATGCGGCCGTTCCTCGTCTTAATGGTCGGGTGGACCCTCTGCGGCTCGTTAATCGTCATTATGATGATTCCGCTGAACTTCTTAGTATTGGTCTCGTCGATGCAGGTGATGAAGGTCGTGGTAAGGTTCGTCTTCACGCTGAAGTCGTTTCCGTCGATGTCGTCAAAGACGAAGATGCTTCCGGGGAACATATTCAGGATCCTGAAGACGGACCTCATCTTCTTCGTGTCGCAGATGGCGTCGGAAGAAATCCAGAACACGGGTACGTCGGTAAACTGCATCAGTAGCTTGTGGATCGACACGGTCTTTCCCGTACCTGGGTCGCCCTGCAGGATGTAGCCGCGACGGCGGTGATTGTTGAGTACCGAGCGGCAGGTCTTCGCCATCGTGTCGATGTCAATGTTCTTGATATCGAAGTTGATGTTCTCGCGCTTCACCGTGTGGATTGCGGAGCCGTCGATCTTGATGATGCGCCTCGAAATGTCGATTGTCTTGATATACACGGAATAGATTATGTTCTCGATGTCCCCGAGTATGTCGTAGTCCAAATCGTCATCGTCCTCCACATCAGAAGCGTAGAGCTCGCTGTTGGATATGCCGATATTGATGTAGCTGAACTCCGAGCTCGTGGTGGCGTCCGTGGCAGTTTTCTTCTGCATGTAGTTGATCTCGAGACCGATAGTCGACCCCTTGTACTTAACCTGCATATATGTACACACGAACTTCGAGTTGACGTTAGCCGGGGTGTCCGTGCGCGGAGTGAACACCTTCACCACCTTCAGCCCGTACTCGTTCTGGATCTTCTCCGACATCTCTATCAGCGACCTGCAGATGTCCGCCGTCGCGTTTATCTGCTTCACGTGGATGGACTTGCCGTTCTTGTAGCCCATAAACTTGGCGAGCTCGTCAAAGCTAGTCTGCACCTCGTACTTCTGCGCGACGAAAAGGTTATTGATGACCATGCTCGCCTTGCCGAGGTTAAGCGCCGTTTCCGCGAGGTCCGCGTACTTGCGCACCACGGCGTTAGTCGTGGAAGCCTTCACCGTTTGTATCAAGCTTTCCGCAAGTTGTGCGCCGACGTCGATCACCTTCGACCCGTTGGCCCCGCCTATGACCTGGTTCTTCAGGTAGTTAAGTTTCTCCTTGGCGCTCCGGCCTACCCAGAGATCGGTGTCGATACTGATGTGCAGGAGCATGTCGCCGAGGTTGCGGATAATCTTCGAGCCGATGCCCGATTCCTTCTTCTCGCCACCCTCGACCCAGATGTCGGTCTCTACGCCTTCCGCCATTACATCCCTCCGTTGTTCATGCTGTCGACCGGGTTCAGATCATCGTCCCCGTCATAGTTCACCTGCACGTTAGTCTTGACACCGCCGTACTTCCAAGTGCGTATGCAGACTCTGACAAGGTTGAACGCGAAAAGGCCAAAAAGGACACATTTTCCCCAGAAAATCACTTTAGAATGGAATTTATTCATTTCGATATACACCTCAAAATTTGAACGAATTATAGCAGATTCAGGCCGGTAGTAAAGCCACTAGGTCCGAAATTGTCGAAACCGTGAATCCGTCGTCACGCGTTTGGGAATGTCCGCCGTAGGACACCGCCGCAGAATGGAGGAACCCCCTCCTTCCCGACCCGCAGTGGATAACCCTGTCGGCCGACCTCATGTAGGTCAACAGCATCAGTTCGTTAGGCCTCCGGCTCTCCACTACTGAAGAGGCTACCTCGCGTATACGGGCGAGCAGGCGACCCTGCGCGTCGTCGCAATCGGGGTCGTCGTTTCCAAAGCACGCGAACCTCACCCGTTTTCCCTCGCACTCGCCGAGCACCCAATCCTCGCACGACCCGTCGTACACCCCCTCGACCAGCACTTCGGTACCGTCGCTCGGGATCCGCGGTTCCGGCTCGAACGGGTAACTGGCCAGCGTCTTCGCGGTCGGGTATGCGGGATGGTCGAAATTGCCGAGGAAAACTATCCTCCCTGCCTTATCCAGATACTTCGCGTAGTGCGGGTACCAGTCATGGACGATGACCACCGGGCGCACGAAACGCCGGTCGACAACCGCCATCCCGTCCCCGAGCTGCCATACGGCGACGGCCGGGTTCTCGGGGCACGCGTACCTCGTGTCAGGACGCGCCATCGCCACCTGGACGGCCAAATGGTTGAACTTCGAGTACCCAGGCTCGGTCGATATGTCCTTTACGAACTGCATCGGCTGACGTACTCCTCGATTTCCCTGACCTGTTCCGGAAGCAAGCCGTCAAGGAACGGCCCCGATTCGCCGGGCACTATCCCTATGTACTCCCTTACCCATTTCGGAACGTTTTCCCTGCCGTCCTCGGCTGCGACGGCGTCAAGGAGCTTGGTGAAACTCATTTCGCCGGACCGGTCGACGTCGTAGATGGTAGTGTCGATTTCAAGGGTGAGGGACGGAGAACATTGCCACTTCAGTTCGACCTCGAGACGGTCGGCGCCCGCGTACTTCGTCACGAGGCTTTCCAGGGAGGCCTCCCCCCTGCAATATCTCGACAGGTCGTCGTCGGACATGCGCCGTATGCAGGCGCAACGCTTGCGGTTGGCTATGTAGCCGGCCGATTTCCTGTAGGATTCCGTATCCACCTTCGGGTGGAACATATGGTATATCGTGCCGTCGAGCCTGAGCGGCGGGCCGACTATACGCCTGCACTTGCAGAGGAAGGCGTCATCCTCCGCGCCCCAGCCGACAAAGTCCTCGTCGAATCCACCGACCCGTTCCCACGCGTCCCTAGTGAACACGTTGCATAGGCCGGTCTGCCTGAATATGTCGACCCCGTGGTCCTTCTCTCCCGGAAGCATCGGCTTCTCTTCCAGTATGCGTCTGGTGTCAGCCTCGTTCATGTAGATTACGTCGTCGAACGGATAGACGATGGAGGCTCGGCCCGAGTCCAGCGCCGACTTGGCCTCTCTCAACGAGGCGAAACATTTTTCGGTAAGCAACGCGTCGGCATCGCCCATCACGCAGTATGCGCAGTCGCTGGATCTGATGGCCTCGTTGAGCAACTCCGACTTGCAGAAAATCCCTTTGCGGTCGGGATCGTGCCGCATACTGTCCATCCCGACCAATTTGACTCGGTCCGGATAGGAGGAAGCGACCTTCTCGGCGAAACCCGACGGATACTGTTCCGCAATCACAATTTCGCACTCGGGTAAATAATGCACGTAATAGTCAACAACTGACAGTAAGTTCCGTTCGCGGAACTGGTTATTGTTGTCGAAAAATGCCGTAACTACGCAAAAATCGGCCATAACCATCAACCTTATAAACTAGCTAGATGGAATTATAGTTAAAAGAGATTTGAATGTCATTCAACGGCATAACCAACCTGAGAGACGCCAAGGAAAGCGTCAAGCTCAAGCCATGGCAACTTGCCGAGATAAAGCGGTGCGCACAGGACCCGCTGTACTTCATCAATACCTACATGTACATCAACACGAAGGACGATGGAATGCAGCTGTTCAAGACGTGGCCGTTCCAGGATGCAGCCATCAAGCGATTCTTGAAGTATCGATTCAATATCAACCGCTGGTCACGACAGGTCGGTAAATCAACAATCGTTCGAGGATTCATTCTGTGGCACGCGATGTTCCATAAGGATCAGCTTGTCGCCATGCTCGCAAACAAACTTTCGCTCGCGAAGGAACAGCTGCAACTTCTGCGCGATTCCTATGTAGCCTTGCCATACTGGTTACAACCCGGCGTAAAGTTATGGAACAAAATGAGTATTCAGTTTTCGAACAATACTCGTATCCTCGTGGCTGCCAGTTCTCCTGACGGCATTCGTGGTTTCTCGCCGAACTTGCTGTATTTGGACGAGTTCGCGTTCTTGCGCTCCGGCATGGCGGAAGAATTCTGCGCGTCCGTGTTCCCAGCTATTTCGGCCGGTAAGAAGACCCGCGTGATAATTACAAGTACCCCGTGTGGCCTTAATAAATTCTACCAAATGTGGGAAGACGGGGTTGACGAAGACAAAGCGTCCTATCACGACTTGATGTCAAAATACGTGCGCTCTACGGTGAAATGGAAAGAAGTTCCTGGCCGTACCGAGCAGTGGGGCATCGATGAAATGGCGCGTATCGGCGAACAGAAATTCAGGCAGGAATACGAATGCGAGTTCATCGGTTCCGCAATTACGCTCATCGACTACAAGATTCTACAGGAGCTTACTCCGTCAAAGCCGAAGCTCGTGAGGGGCCTCGACAAGATGTACAGCTTGCGAATATTCCAAGAGCCAATGTCGAAACAGAAGCTGGAAGTCAACAACTGGGTGTACATCGCCTCGATAGACACAGGTTACGGCATCCGTCAGGACTACCACGTTCTCCAGATTCTTCTCGCAAGGAGCAGTACAGACCTAGAACAGGTATGCGTTCTGTCGTCGAACGAGGCGACCATCGAGGATTTCGCGATGATAGCGAACATGGTCCTCCACGGTTACTACGACCCCGACCTGACCATCGAGTACAACGGTCCGGGCGCACTGATGTACAACCGTTTCTTCGAGAACCTGCAGTATGAACACCTGGTGAACTACGACAACAAGTTCCGTGGCCTCTGGTCCGGGGACACGCTGAAGCAGACGGCCGTCATGCTCCTGAAGCTGTATGTACAGCGATTCTACGTGAAACTCCACGACGAGTCCACCATACAGGAACTGATGTCATTCACCGAGACCACGAAGAAGCACTGGGGTGGCGGTGGAGGAAACCATGACGACCACGTGACGGCACTTTATTGGCTCATCTATCACGCGGCATCCACTTGGTTCCAGGGCAACCAGGTCGAGCTCCCGTTCCTCACGGGACTCGAGCTAATGTTCACCTCGATGTCCGGGCACAAGGGTGCCGAGGACGCCGCCATCGAGTTCGTAAGGGACAAAGATGCCGTCGAGGAACAGAATGGCATATCGAGGATCCAGTACAACCAGGGCGCCGCCTACGAGCTTCCCGATATGCGTCTGAGGCCGGAAAGAAATCCCCAACCGGTATAAACTGCGGTTAAGCACACGAGGATACGTACAGATGTTCAGAGAGCTCGACGATTTGAAGGCGCTCACCCAGGTAGTGGCAATGGAGGCGCTCGACTTTAGCAAGGAAAAGGACGACGCCGACGACGCCGACCAGGGCGCACTCGTAATCGATGGCGAGATGGATTCGCGTCCCTACGAGAAGGGCAACGAAACGACCATTGTCAAGGTGGACGGCACTGCCGACGCCGGCGTTGCGGGCAGCTCCGGAAACATCACTGGAAAGCGCAAGGCCAAGCGTCCCATCTTCGAGAACGACCCCGAGGAAGAGATTGACGAGAGCACGGTCGAAAGTATCCTCGCGAAGGGTCTCGGCGGGCTCAGCGTGGCGAAATCCCTGAAGAAGGGTCTGCGCGAGAGCTGCTGTATCGACGGCGACCCCGACTGCGAGTTCCAATACCATCCGGGCGACTGCATCAAGTCGCGTACCAACGCGTTCCCCGTCATCCTCATCGTCAAGAGCTCCGACGGCCCGGTCATCACCGCCGCGAAGCCAACCAACAACATGGACGAGTACTGCGAGGGTTCCAACGGTTGCTGGCCTGAGTTCCAGTTCAACCAGGACGAAATCGAACCCATTGAAGGTATTGACCTCAACAAAATCCTCCAACTCATGGCGTTCAACGACGCCCAGATGGAAAGCCTGACCGACTCGTCCGTCGACGAGACCCCGATGAAGGATGCCGCCGACCGGACTAACGGGATGATGAAGGACAAGCGCCTGTACGGCGCCGAGAACTGCAAGGAAGGCGAGTTCTGCGACTATGGCGACCTCAAGGAAATGCTTGACGAAATCTGCGGTCCGATGAAGACCTATACCTACGGCACGCCGAAGACCACGAAGGTGAACGACGACGGGTCGGTGGAGACCAAACAGTCTGCCGGTTCCATCAGTTTCGGGGCGTGGTAATGGAACTGGTCCCTGTAAAGCCTAGATTCTTCTATGACAACGGGTGCCCCATATGCACCCAGTACAAGAGGCTTATACAGCGCAAGATAGGCGACCGAGCCGAGTACTTGTCCGCTCCCAAGGGGGCGTCTGACTTTTCGTACATCGGCGCCGACGGAAAGACCCACACCGGTTCCGACGCGATAGAGGCTCTGGTGAAGGACTTCCCCGAGGTCAAGGACTACATGTGGGCGTTGCCCGAGAAGTTCAAGCTGGCCGCGATGAAAATCGTCTACAAAGCGAGCAGCGTCGTCAGGAAGACTTACGGCATGGTGAATAAAGGCTGCAACTGCGGCAAGCACTAAGAAATATACAATTAAAAAACTCCGTGTGCAAATCACACGGAGTTTCTCATTTTTTGGGGGGCGAATTATTCGCCGGTTATGAACTTGTTCGGCGTCTGATCGACCGGCTCGTCCGTCCCGTATATGGTGCGGTACTTCTCGAAGTCGCAGGTCTTGATCTTCGTCATGATGCGCTCCCCGTTGCGAGAACGGAGACCGAGGTCAGTACGAAGCACAAGTCCCTCGGCATTGAGAGTCTTGTCCTCGGCGACGGTGGACTTGAAACCCTTCCTGACGAAGTCGATCGCCTCGTCCAGCGTGAAGTAGCCGATTAGCGGCGTGGTCTCGGCGCCGAGCTTGCCGGCAATCTCGTCGCGGGCTTCGGTGAGCAGGTACCAATCGCCGACCTTGACGTCGAACACGCGGAACGACACGCCATCCTTGATGTAGCGTCCGCCGCACTTCTGGATCCTGGACCCGTAGCCTTCGCCGTAAATAGTGATCAACGTCGGCACCTTGCCAAAAGCGGGGTTGCCGTTTCCGTCGATCCACTCATGTTCGGCAAACTCGGACACGGGGATGACGGCTTTCAGGTTAAGGGAGGCGAGCACTTTCTCCGGCGGGAAAGTAGCCTTCAAGTATTCGTCCAGATTCGCCGGGATGGATGCCTTTTCTGACTTGCCCTTGTAGGACACGCTGAACTCGGCAGCTTCGTCACCGCGAAGCGTGCCTACGACCTCGAGTCGGATATTCGTGCCGTCGATTTTTTCCTCGCCACGGAACTTCAAACTGCGGAGATAGGTCAGCTCCGGACGGACGAACTCGTGGTACGGCATAATGACGTTCCTTTCGTCACGCATAAAAATCGTGTTGATTTTTTGATATTGTGCCATTGTTTCCTCGCTATTAATAAGAAATCGGTGCTAAATATACATTCAACACCGCTTCATGTCAAGAGTTCTCGGAAAAGTTAACCGAAGGATATGGTCTTTCCTTCAGGAGGAGTCCTGAAAGGAAGCACCACGTGTACTTGCCCGTTCTCGAACGTACACTTCATATTGTCGTCGTCGACGGGACGAGGAATCGGGTAGATGACCGTATGGGTACCGAGAATATAGTCGGGTATATTCACCTGCGACACGACCTTCGTCTTGGCACGGGACTTACCCGCCGAGGCGTTCTTCTTGGCGTTCCGCAGTTCGGCGGACAGCTTGCTCACGAACGTCTTCCTGGTGAAGGTGATGGCAATCTCATTGTTCTGCGTGAGGACGACCTTGGTGTCCTCCTTGCGCACGCCCGGAAGGTCGACGATGACGTGACACAGGTCGTCGGTCATGGCGAGCTCGGAGAACGGTTCCTCGAGGTACGTTGTAGAACCCTGTTGCGGAGCCACGCCCTGGATAGGCACCGGCGTCCCCTGCGGTGGAGGCGGTGCCGCCATCTGCACAGGTTGTTGCTGGTAATACGGCGGTTGCTGGACTGGCTGGACCGGCTGGGCGTAGCCATTCGGTGGCGGTTGCTGGAGCGCGTAATTTCCAGCAAACTGCTGGTTCGGGGGAGGCTGTTGCGCCATCGTATTGAGCCCGACGCCCCTTCCACCGATGCGGTTGTTCTGGTTAATCATTTCGGTCTCCCGTTGCGTACGCATGATGGCGGCCGAGGAAACCCGCTCTCCCTCGCCGGTAGTACCGAGGGTGACATTGGTGTCCGGTACACCGTTGTTGAAAATTATAGTCGATCCGAAATCATCTTCTGCCATAGGGGACCTGCTTTTGATATGTTGTACTTCGACTGTATCATCGTTCTTTCGGCCAAAAATCCGTGCTGCTATGTTCTTTATGAAACTCATCATCCATCCAGCGAATCGCGCAGTTCGGCGACAGCTGGAACATCCCGTAGCTTACTCAACGCTCGGTTCTTCGCCCGGCGTATGACTTCCTTGCTCATGTGTCTCGCAGAGGAAATCTCGCTGACCGTGTCCTCATAGCCGTCCAAACCATACAGTCTGCGAAGTAAATTACTTTCTTCCGGCGTGAGAGTGTCATCCAGTATATTTTTTAGCTTAGCCACCCGGTCGCTATCTATGACCCCCACGTCGGTCGAATCGGACGATTTGAGCGTGTCGCCAAGAACGAGCGGGGCGGGTGACGAGGGGAAGGCGAGGACGCTGGTCTCTATCGAGGCGGGTTCAGAGACGGCGTTGTCGGCAAGCCTGCCATACCGTATGCCGTCGACGCTCTCGCCGCGCTTCTTGCTCGCCAGCACCCGCTTCCTGAGCCTCACGGGGACGTATACCTGGTCGCTGTTGTGGACTATGAGGTCCATGTGACGCCTCACCTCGAACACGGCGAAGGAGCCGAACTTGGTACCACTGCGGTAGTCGTACTTGTTGAACGCCTCGAGGACGCCGAGCTTCCCCTCGGAATAAAAGTCGTTGATCGGCAACCCGGTCGACTTCTTGTAGGCCCTGGCCACGGCAAGGACGAACCTGAGGTTGGACTGGACGATGGCGACCTTTATCTCCTGTCGCCTCGCCTCGTTTGTCGTGGGGGAATAGTATTCCTTGAATAGCTTCATCTCGGCGCTCTTGCCGAGAATCTTGTATTTCAGGGTCTCCTCAATGATTTTCTTTGTAGAAGGGTCTTCTTCATAGGTCTTCATCCACTACACCTATGTGGGGTTGCGATAAATATAATTCCGGCCAATTTGAAATGCAAATTTTTGTTTACACGATAAACTGCGGATTATGGCAAGCATGAACAAGGATTTCACATCGCTGGCGCTCACCATGGACCAGTTCGCGTTCGCGAAGCTGGTCAACGAAGCTGCCGAGAAGCTCACCAAGTATTCGCGGTCCGTGCCCGTTCTTGGCTGCAAGACTGGCCCCGGCTACGACTATTCGGACTATGTGGTCACCATCCGGGTCTCGCACGACAGGCAATCCTGCAACGTGTATCGTAACCGGACCAGCGTGCTCCTATACGCGAAGCTGAACGGCAACGTGTCCAGCATCAACCATGAGTTCATTTTCGTGGAAGACTACATCAAGTCACTGCTCGCCGGCATAACCAAGAAGGAGAAAGATGGCTAAGGAAGCTGGCATACAGGTCGACGGGATCGTGGTCGAGGAACGCGGCAACGGGTTCTTCACGGTCGAGCTGGCCAACGGGCATACGCTGATAGCCCGAATATCGGGCAAGATGGAAAAACATTTCATCCGCGTGATGACGAACGACAAGGTAATAGTCGAGCTCACGCCATACGACCTGAGCAGGGGACGTATCACCTACCGCTACAAATGACAAAACCGCTGCGCGTGGCAGCGGTTCGGGACCTAGCCAATGAACGGCTAGGCCTTTTTATTGCGCTTGGCAGGCTTCTTGTCGGCCTTCTTGACGTTGGCCTTCTTGGTAGCCTTGCGGGGACGCTTGGTGGAAGTCTTGTCGAGTCCGGCAAGGAACACGCCGACTTCGCCGAGTTCGGCCTTCTTCAACTTGGACTTCTTGGCCTTCTTCGTATCGGCCTTCTTGGTACGCTTGGCCTTGACCGGAGCCGGCGCGACCTGCACTTCAGGGGCGGCCTGCACTTCAGGGGCGGCGTCACCAATCGGGGCGTCGACAGTTTCGACACTGTCGGTAGTATTCGCCACTTCTTCCGTTACCGCAGTCTCCGGCGCCGCTTCCGTGGCAACGGGATCATCAGTAACGGGAGCGGGTGTGCAACCAATGTCCGCCTCGACAACCGGAATTTCCGGCTCGGTGACGGCGGGGACGTCTTCGACGACCTGTGTGTTGGTTGTGGACATGTCGACGCTGACGAAGTCGTTAGCCTTCGGCTTGAAAAACAGTGCCTTCGCGCCGTAGATTACCAGCGCGACAGCCACCGCGATAAGGATTATGGTGAGAACTGTGCTCATGGGGTTTTTCTCCTATAGGATTTTTTCTTCAGTAATAAGGAAATTAGTCCATTCCGTTCCGAGTCGGAACTATTTTAAAGAAAATAATTGATAAACTACGGGCATGGCAAAGAAAAAAATCAATTCCATCGACACCGACGAGCTCGACGACGCCCTGTTCGCCGCCCCGTCCACAGACATTCAAGAAAACGAGACGCCCGTCGAGGCGGTGGAAGCACCGGCCGAGAAGAAGGTCGTCAAGGAGCCTGCCGTGCAGGCGCCACCGCAGGCCCCCACTCCGGTAAAGAAGAAGCGGGTGCGCATCAGGAAAAAGACGGCCAAGAAGCTCTCCGCTGCCATTATCTGTCAAAATCCGAACATCACCAGGTTCATCTAGACGGAGGCGACCATGTACGTATCTCTCGAAGAACTCCGGCCCGTCCTCGACACCATAAGCCCGAAAATGCGCGACGCCGTAATCTGCATACACGAGGCCGTTTTCGGCCAGCCGGACAGCAAGGACGCGGTAGCACGCCTCAAGGCGACCGTCGGCGAGAATCCCAACGAGGTCGACGATGGAACCAAGGTTGTCGGCCTTGCGGCGAAGGCGGGAATAGACGGGGACAACTCGCTCCCTGAACAGGAGGACGAAATCGTTAACGCCGTGGCGAAAGACGTCGCCAAACTAAAGCCGATGGCGATCGACCTTCCCAAGGAGGACGACTTCGCAAACCTACCGGGAGACGGCGAACCACCGCTTCCCGACGAACCGTTGCCGGAAGATATCATTTAACGAAAGAGGCGGCCGATGACCGCCTTTTCTTATGTCAGCTGACTTGAGACGTGGAACTTGTTGTGCTTCGCCTCTTCCTTGCGCTTCTCCGCCTTGACGATGTCGCGCAGTTCCTTCTTTTCTTCCTTGTCCCGAATGCGCAACTTCTTCAGCAGCGCCTTTCGCACTTCCTTGTTGTATTCCAGTCGCTCGGGGGTGACGTTACCTTCCTTGATGAACTTGTCCAGATTGCCGATTACCTTGGACACCTTGACCTCTTCGTCGTTCATCGTGTTGAGCGCGTTAATACGGGCCGTGGTGTTTTCACGGGCAGTCTTCACGACCTCGTCGATTCTATCCCACACGCCGTACAAGTTATCATAGTGCGCAACGATATAGCTGTGGAGAGCCGACGGGGACATAGGGTTCATATTGACGATACCCTCGGGTACGTTTCGGTCGGCACGCCATGACTTGCCCGGAACCTTCACCGGCACAATCTTCAGTCGCCCGTCGGCGTTCACCTGCACCAGTGTCATGTGTTCCGCGTTCGCGGCCCAGTTGATGCACTTGCGCTTGGTCTCCCCGTGGTCATTATACGCCAGGCTAACGGTCTCGTCGCACTGAAACACGACGCCCCAGTAGAAATTCTTCGTGTCGACCGGGCTAAGTTCCTTCAGCTTCACGGTGTAGATGTAGCCATTACGGCGTCCACCGACTTCCTCGGTCTTCGAGTTAGTGTCAACTTTCCAGAACGTATTGAGGTTCGGGAGCCCGTGGTACACCTGCGTCTCGCAGATTGTACGCGCCTCCAACTCGGACTGCATCAGCTCGATGTACCATTCGCCGTCTTCCTCTTCGCGAGGTTCCGACGTGTGGTAAAATAAGTTAAGCGTGCCGTTTACAAAGCTTATCCATTGCGGGTCTTCATTCTGGAAGTCGTACTTGGCGAACCACTCGGCAAACTTCTTCTGTGCCACGGTAGGCAGGTCGACCACACGGGATATGCCGTCGAAGTCGTGCGGGGCAAACCCGTCCTCGCGACACTTGTTGAGGATCCAGAAATCAAGTATGATGTCCTTATGGGAATCCCACGTTATCCCAGCATTGATATAGTTGATAAGACGGATTCCCGCTACTTTCTTGGCTTTCATCGGTAGACCTCTGCCCGTAGTTTATGACTTTAAACAGACAAACCTCGATATAAACTAGGAGGTAAAGCACTATAAAGGTCAACCATGTACGATATGTTTGATTTGCCCAACGAAACCGAGCTTGCAAAGGTCATCTTGGAGGCCAAGAAACAACCGAGCAAGACTGACAACACAATAGGTGTCCACGACATCTTCCCGTTCTGCCAGCCGCTTACCGAGGCCAAGGCCAAGAAGAACTCCAACGTCGTTTCCGACAAGACCGGCGTCGTGAAGCCCAAGAACGATTTCCGCGCATCCGACGTTATCACGGCGTGGGACGACTTCAAGAGCAACATGAAGAGCAAGGCGAGCGCCAACACCGGCGACGGCGACAAGTTCGGGCGTCTCGAGGTGAAGAACGGCGACAAGATCCCGACTCCGGAAAAGGTTGCGAGCGCCATCAAGGCACTGCAGACCACGAAGGTGACCGGCATCAACGGAAAGACCACCTCGACCACCGAGGAACTGGGCCTGTTCCGCGAGATGGCAAAGACCTCGGCCACCAAGCTGCCGGACAAGACCGGCGCCGTTGAGCCGAAGGACGGCCTCGGCAAGATCGACAAGAAGCCGAAGATTGTCGACATGTCCGGTACGACCGTCGTCGTGAAGGACGCCATCCCGTCCAAGGACAACAAGCTGCCGGACAAGACCGGCGCCGTGAAGCCGAAGGACGGGCTCGGCAAGATCGACAAGAAGCCAAAGATTATCGACATGTCCGGCGCGACCGTCGTCGTGAAGGACAAGGCGCCGACCAAGATGCCCGAGCTACCGGGTACAAAGGTCGTCGTGAAGGACGCCATCCCGTCCAAGGGCAATACACTTCCCGACAAGTCAGGCGCGGTCAAGCCGAAGAAACTCGAAACCGCCAAGTAAGCGGGGCCCATCATGGCGCAGGGCGCACTAGAAGAGCTCCAGCAACACGCCAGACGGCTGGCAAGAAACCCCGTGCCCGTGCATCAGGGGTTCGGCCGTCTGCGCATATCGGAACTTCCCGTAAACTACGAGGAGGGGCGCAAGAGCGTAACCGACCCGTACACCACCGACGCCCAGGAAACCATCAACGCCAACATCCAGGACTGGTACTGCCCCGGCCTCCAGTGTTCCCTACAAAGGGAAGGCCACTACAAGTTCGTGACCTACATCCCGACGCAGGAAGACAACCAGTACGACGAGACGATTTCCGTCACCATGCTGACCGACAACCACTACGAGAACTACTGGGGAATCAACCGGTACATGGAGACCGTCCAGAGCGGACAGACCGACGCCGACCCCGTCAAAGACCGTAACCACAGGGTCTACGGCTACGACAAGCGTTACCGCAACAGGCTCACGTATGTCCAGTGGATCGATATGCACCTAGCCGACGACGTCGCGCAGGAGTATATGATTGTCCGTCTGGAACGTTGCCATTTCACGGCGATCGGGCCGCTCAAGTTCAAGCCGGGTGTCCTGCAGACGGTGCCTTTCAACCTGACGATAAAGTTCGAGGACAGGCGCCTCATCAGGCTTCCGGACCCGAACGAACTGATGGACGCGATTTGTGTGTCGTACGGGTCAGACAGTTATTACGACAAGTGAGGATAGGATATGCCGACGAACTACATGAACGGGACTGCATCCGGGCTCGGTGATACGGCCCGTCGCGACGTGTCGGGCGAATCCTACCTCTCCTACTATATGGAAAAGTTCTACGCGTCCGCACGTGGACACCTTCTGAACAAATACTGCGTCGGCTTCTGGGGCGATTATGTCTCGGAGGCGTTGCGCGTCATGGACAGAAACGCCTATGCCGACAAGTACAACATATCTTCGACGAAGACATTCCACGGCACGGGCGACCTTCACTGGAAATACGCGTTCAACGACTGGCTCGACCTGTTCTATGACCGAAACAACAAGGTTCTCAACATGTACTGGGCCTGCGAGTCGGCGAAGATTATCGGCAACACGGCAAAGATTGTGAACTACGGCGGCATCGACACGACGAAGCAAATGAAGTACCCGTTGGTCAACGGCGACGAAGGCCCGAAAGTGCTGAATCTCTCGATAGTCGATGACCCGTATATGATGTGGTACCAGTTTTTTAACGCACTATTCAACGTGCAGTTCAGTCCGCTGGTGTTGAAGGCTCGTAGCACCTGGCACAAGATCAACGTCGCCGTGGACGTGTATTCGGAATCCACCACGATGCAGCGGAGCGGCAACGGGGCCTACGCAACGGAAAGCAACCCGTTCGTAACCGACATCGCGCTGAACCAGATGTTCGAGTTCAATTCGGCCGTCTTGAAGAACTCTCCCGATGTTACGGTGAGCTTCAGCGAGACGAATCCATGCAAGTTCACCGTGGGGTTCAGCTACCCAAACGCCTTCCACGGGTCTTTCAAGAATCAGTTGCGGTACTTGCGCGACAACACGAGGGACGGATCCGACCAGAACGCAATGGACCCGAACACGAACATGAACACGTACAGAAAATCCTTCTACGAGGACAGCTACAAGCAACTCCAGTACACGGCGAAGGCGTACACGTACGAGACGTTCGACCCGTCCGATTATTACAACGAGTACGGGCTCCGGAGCTTCAAGAAGAAGGACGACTAATTATTTCACCATTGTTTCTACGCGCTGGCGAACGTCCAGCGTTTTGTTTTGGCCGTAGAATTTGACCATCGTCTCGTACTGGTTGTACATCTTGGCGTTTGTGCGACTCAGCGGAATTTCGGACAGGAACGTGTCATACAGAGTAGTCACGAGTTCCGATGTGAGCTTGAACGCCTTGTCGTCGATGATTATCACTCCCCAGAAATCGGTGCTGTACGGAGTGTAGTAGAGGCCGTTACGGCCGGTCGCAAGCTGTGGCGGCATCTTGACCTGTTCCGACAACATGCGGATGCGGTCAAACCGGCCACATATGTAATTGAGGTAGGCGTCGACCCTGTTGTCCATTATGATGAGGGGGTCGGTGAACTTCCTATCCAGAATCATGCTGGAACAGGCCTTCGCGTTGACATAGGTAATAGGAATCCCGAGCGATGCGAGCATGCCGTTACACATTTCCTCGTAACTCATGTTCGGCCTGTAGAATGTCTCGGTATAGTCGGTACATAGGAAGGAGAACGGGTATTCGTAGTGGAAGCCAATCATAGTCAGGTGCGAAAGCTGAATCCCGCGCCACCTGGTCATGCCCATCGCCTTGCAGAAGGTATCGACAAAGGCTACGGGCATATTGGCCTTCATCGCGCTAACCAGCTTGGAGGGAAGGTTACCCTTGTCGGCAAGCACGGAGCTCACCGGCTCCTTGTTGAAGGCGTCGCAGATGCCCTTCCACTCGGCCTCGTCCTCGAACGAGTTCTTGTTGAGCGGGAACTGGATGATGCCGTTGTTGGTGTTCTTGATGCGGACCTTGTCGTAAGGAATGTAGAGAAACCGTGGATTATGATATTCCTTGTACTCGACCTTAACGGGCGAAATGACGTTAAGTAACGCGACCGTCCTGGCCGACAGCATATCGTTGAACCGGTCGAGCGGTTCGCCCAGATGGGCCGTGGCTAGGAAATGAACCGAGTCGCCGTTCATCTTACGTCGAACGGCCTCGATGACCGCGTCAAGGCTGTAACCCATGATATAAATAGTATTCTTGTTCTCCATCACAAACGTCCATCATTTTGGATATACGGCAAGATGTATTCCTCGAGCCATTTCGCCCCTGGGAACTCGAACAGTTCGTCAAAAATCATTCCCTTCTCGTTGCAGAACAATACCATCGGCAGCTTCCGCGAGCCCCTGTCAACGAAGATCAGGTTCTTTTCCGGCTCCGGCTCGACGACGGTCCGGACGCATCTCACGGGGTCGTCCAGCAAGTGGTACTTGTTGAACCACGAGAACATGCCGTCGAAGGCCTGCTTGCAAGTGGGGCACTGGTCGTTCTGGTCGTAGAATATGAATACCCACATAATGACCCGTTGCCTGTTCGGCGCGAGGTCACTGTAGGCGTCCATACCGTATTCGAGCAGTCGCTGACTCAACGGGGTATAACCGCCGTTGATGACCGCCGCATCACTGCAACAAGACATCGTATCGTAAATCCTTGGTTATGTGTTAAATTACATCAAAATCAGAAGTGAACGTTACAATCGAACAGGTGGCCCATATTCTTTTCGTTGGCAATGAACCAGTTCACGCCCCTCTGACGGCACCATTCCTCGGCAGCGGCCCACTTGGCGTGGTTCACCATAACGTCCATGAGCTTGGTCTCGTAGGACACCTTGCGCTTCCTGTACCGTTCCCAAGCGGCCTCGTCGGCCTGGTTCGCCGGAGGGTGCGGCATCTTGGGAACCACCGAATACGTCGTCGGCTTGATTTCTATCAGGTACTTGCTCTTGGCCCCGTCCGCGTCCGTCACCTCGACATAAAGGTCGGGCTTGTACGTGGCCAGCTTCTGGAACTTCGGCGACATATAGACAATGGATATCGGAGGCGGCTCGTAACCCCACAGGGTGATCATCGGATGCACGTCACACAGGATGAACATCTTCTTTTCCCAGGCGGACTTGTACCAAGGAGTGGGCGCGTTCGGCATATACTTCTCCGGATGGAGGAGGTCGTAGCGTCCCTTACTGCAGTCCGTATAGTAGTTCTTAGTCATAGCTATGCCGTCGCCGACGAGTACATCCTGGCGTAATAGTCCGAAAGAGCCTCGTCGCGTCCCTTCGGGGTAAACTTGTACAACGATATCTTGTCAGAACGGGCCGGGTCAAAATCGTTCCTGATGTCATAAGTGGCCACGAGCGCCGGCGTAGTAACCGACCCGTCAGCAGTGGCGTAACCGGTAGGGTCGTCCACGTAGTATGGCGACCTAGACGCGCTCTCGTTCATGCCGGTATCGGTCTGGGAATAGTCTCCGGTAAGCGACTCTATCCCGTCAAGCTTCCCTGACGCGAACTCGACATACCCTTTCGAAGTCGCGTACTTGTTGGTGAAGCGGATCAGCTGGTACATGTGCTCGACGTAGTACGAATCGTCTTTCTGCGAGAACATGCTGTCCAGAATCATCTTCAACGATTCCTCCTCGTCGGATGAAATCTTGAGCGGGCCAGTCTGGACTTCGTTTTCCGTGTCCGACGAATAGGTGAAAGTAACGGACTCCTTCACGGGTGACTGCACCGGCATTTCCGACCCGTGGAAATCAGTAAACGTGAACGGGCGACTCTCGTCGTACTTCTCCGCCTCTTCCTCGGCATGCGAAACCTTGTCGTCCTTGTTTTTCGCCTTGCGAATCCAGGACATGAGGGTATCCCACGGGTTCTCCTTGTAAAGCTGTCGGAGGACGCTTTCCCTTGCGGTAGGCGCGTCAAGCTCTATGGCAAGACAGCAAGTGTATATGTCGGCCTCCATCGCCCGACGCCAATACTTATCCTCGAGGCGCAAGTCCTTGTAAAGTTGCTTCGTCCGGTTCTTTATCTTCTCAGACAGGTTAGGGCAGGCTATTTCCAGACAGCTCACCCATCCCTTGTAAGTTTTGATCATGTCGACTGCGGACATCCCATAGTAGGACGAGCCGTGGTCATATTCCTTGGTGTAGACGAAGAAGCACTCAAACGGGCCAACCATATCGATGAACGCGTTGACATTCATCTTCTTTGTAAGCAGCTTCGCGTAAGCCTTTATCAAGCTGCGCAACGGGCGTATGAGCAACCGATAAACATACACCACCCACGAATCGATCAGGTTGAACACCTTGTTGATGAAATTCTTGATATATTTCGTTATCATCGTGTCGAGACCGAATTTAAGATCTTCGACATTAAGGAAAGAAAACTTGTCCTTGATACAGGCGATGACGGCCCAAGGCCTTCCATCGGTGGAATTTCCGTCGGCGTCCTTAGTACAGCCAGTAAGGGTTGCGATGACCTTTGCCAGACACGGGCACTGGTTCATGTACTTTCCAAGGTCATCCCAGTTGATGGCCATCGAGAAATTGAGTAGTCCGTTGAGCTTGTCCTGTATCGCATTTATCACGTCGAGCACGCAGTTGCGCACCGCTTCAGTAAAGTCAAGCGTAGCATCCTCGAGACGTTCCCTGGCGGCGTCGATTTTCTTGAACAGGACGATGGCGGCCTTGGCCACGACATCGAGCCATCCGTCGATGGTGCCTCCCCACATCTCGATGAAGGAGCACACATTTTTTACAAAATCCGGAGTCCGTATGAGGTTTCCTATCGACGCCCCAGATGTAATTCCGTGCGCGAAATTGGTGGCGTTGTTCATGAACGACTTTCCACCATTCAGCAACGATGTGCATACAGGAGGGAGCTTCGCCATGATATACTCGTACAGGGCGTCACTGCAGTCGATGGCATTCAGGCGTCTCGTACCGACGTCCATAGCGGCAGCGACCCGTTCGGCACTATCCATAATAGTGTTTACGCCGGAATCGAGCGCGGACACGAACCCCGGCTTCACCGGATAGCCACTGGTACCGGCCATCTGAGAGGACGTCGACGGGGTGGGCGAAGACACGACAGAGCTGTTGACAGAGGCCTGTACACCATCGCTCGCCGCATTTCGCGGCTTCTCGCATTCCATCCTTTTCTTAGCGTCAGCCATTGTAGACCTCCGTCGTGAAGAGCGGCATAGCGGATTTCAGGCTCGGAATATCGAAATCGTTAGGCGACATAACCGGAATGTCGTCGTCACCAGCAACCGTGCGAACGTGCTCGACGATAATGCCGAGCATTTCCTGCTGGTACGGGGTCGGGGCATGGGCGGCGTCACCGACCAACATGACAATGACAGAATCAACATTGGCCTTCTTTCCGTATATCGTGGAACCGCTATAAGCACCGCCGTCGTTGTCGAGATCGATGAACTGGTAGAACCCGCTATTCATCAAGGAATCCTTATCGGTTCCCTCGCCCATAATCTCGGGTTCGCCTTCAACTTGTCCGACAAGATAGTGCGCCGTGTTACCCGTAGTCATGATCTTGGACGCCATCACGGGGAAACACTCGCCTTCAGTGTGGCAGACAAGTATGCGCTTGATAACCTTGCCGTTACGGTTTATCATTGTGTCAGTAAGTTCTACGGGTACCTTGGCCACGACTTCGCCGGACGCGTTGACAAGCTCGTTGTACTGGAGGCTATCGTCTATGGTGTCGGATATTGCCGGGGCCTTCGACGTATCATCCTGCGGTGGCTGGCCGTTGAACGCGTCAATGGTTGCCTGAGATATATGCGGTACCCGCAGATACTCGCTTCCCTGCCCGATACCGGACGTGTCCCTATTGCCGCCGACCGGCATAGCGGTGAAAATGTCGATTGTCGCCTCCGTCAGCACGTGCTGAGTGTTGGACCCGCCTCCCTCCTTGGCGCCCATCCCCGCGTTCGGGTGAGCGGCCGTGGACTCGTATGTCACGAAACCGGCAGCGTCCCACAGGACACTAGAGTTGTTCCCCGGATTGTCGATGGTCGTCACGTGGGTCTGCCTGTTGTGGGTGTAGAAGAACCCATCCTCGCCGAGGTTTGCCACGGCGACATCAGGATAGCTGTCCGAATATTCCGGCGGGAGATAAGACGGGGTAGCCGATATCCCGTAGTAGAACCCACGGTTGATGTCGCCGTCCTCCAGACGGACGCGGAGAAAATATCCCGGTTGCGGAACCTGTTGCAAGCCTCCTGACAATGCAGGGTAGAAATACGGCTGGTCGTCGTCATCGAACTCGTCGGTGACGCCAAGCACGCGAGCCTTTACAGCACCACGGTGCATGGTGTCGACGCTTCCCTCGACAACCACCGCAATATAGTCTACGTCCGGTAACACGTTGTACATAATCTACCGCTTAGCCTTTTCGGCCTCTACCTTACAGGCCGACGCGATTTCATCAAGCTTCTTCATCGTCGTATCGTAGCCCATCGTGCCGTCGTGGTTCGAAACGAGAGTCAATACGGTCATATGGTCGGGGTTCTGCACCATATGGGCCGAACCTAGCGTACCTGCGGAAACCTTGGTCTCCTTCTTGATACGCTTGGCGATGACGATATACTCATCCGTGTAGTACATATCCGGACCGTCCGTACCTCCGTTCTTCGACGGTTTCAGGGCATACACGTATACACGGCTACCTACCGAGGGGCCGACGCAGTTCATAAGGCCGATCGCCATGATTTTTGAATATTCCGACAAGTGACGGAGACGGACGTCGCCTGCGATGCAGTATGAATTATGCACGTTCCCCGGGAAGTTGTTCACCACCTTCAAGTCACCATATACGGACTTGGTATCCTTGATGCCGTATTTAGCGGCGACCTGCTCGGAACCCATGGCGCCGTAATGCTTCATAACCGAATCGTAACAGTCGCCGTAGCAGTTCGACACGTCTGCGCGTCCCTTCGAGTCGACGCTGGAATATACTATGTTCGGGAACGACGCGGAGAAGTTCTCGCCCTTGTTCGTGACGCGTTCCTCCTGCGCGTACAGCCACGCCTCGCTTCCCGTGTTCGTATCGACGAAACGTGAACTCGCGGTAGAAGTGATGGCGTCCTGCGAATAGATGCAGGCCATCGGCGTGCTGACCTTTTTGGACGTGTTCAGAGAAGAAATGATTATCGAACGGCTGACAATATCGTAACACCAGAACATGTAGTCGCCCACCATAGCCGAGTGTTCAACCGTCGTTCGTAACTTGTCGACGAGGTTGCAGTTAACGTACCTCCACGTCATAGTGTCGGTAAGGTTCGCTGCCTCGCCCGTAATCAGGTTGACATGCGGGATATTATCGCCGTAGCTCTTCAGCACGTCCAGCATAGCGTCAAGGCTGGAACCCTTGACAGCCACTGTGTCCTTCTTCAGGATTTCGGGGGATGCCATCTTCCAATCAAACTTGATAGAAATCGTGCCCTCGTTGACTACGGACTGTGACGCGGAAAGCACCATGAAAGAAAACCCGCTGCCGTCCACGTCCTTGTAGCCGGTATTGAGGAACAGGAATCTTCCGAAACATCCCTTGTCGAGCCTGAACTCGGGGAGATTAGTCACGAGAAGCGTCGCCGTGCCATAGGGGAGCTCGTTGAGCGGAATGTTCATCGAAAGCTCGCTGAGGTCACTCGAGTCGAAGATACGGTCATCCAAGATGACGGTGACGCTGAAACTTGTTCCTGTACTGGTCATTATTATTCCTGTTCGACTTCGTTGTACTTCGTATGCCAATCAATAACGCTGTTCGGGTCAGGCATGATGTAGTTAGCGTCGCCTGCCGCCTCGGTAATCACTCCGTTGAACACGTCGCTATATCCGAGCCAGTCGCGGTCGCCCCACACGACATCGTCGTTGGCTTCGCGGACGGCCTTCTCTAGTTCAGCCCCCCGGTACCCCTTTAAAACTAGCTCATTGCGTATAGCCTCCGGCGCCGGACGAATAGTCCCCCTGAGCTGCATAGGATTCCTGATGTTGTTCACGGCGGCGAACGCCTTGTACATCGTCGGCGTGCCGTAAAGGTCACCGATGACGCGGTCAAGACGGCCATTCTGCACCATCGGAATGTGGAACACGCCGGCTACGTTGAAATTGTCCTCCCTTATCCTGGGAAATTTTTCGTCTGCTGCCATATGCCCCCCTTACTTCTTCGCCCCGGCCAATCCGCCGGCCTTCTGATTCTTGTCGGTCTTCGGGTCCCGTCGGACCCATTCGTCGAACACCTCCGAGCCGAGGAACGACATAAAGTCCTTGGTCGGGCCCGGCTGCATCCAGTAATCGAACTTGACCTCGGCTTCCACCCATATGGGCAGGTGGGTACCGTCCTTCGATATGAACTGCTCCCTAGAAGCGGTTATCCTGACGTCGGTAATCACGACGGGCTCGATGTCGAGATAATGGCCGATGCTTATGCGGACGGGTAACGGGTTGGCCGTAATCTCTCCGCCGAAATAACTATTGATGCTATTATACACGTTCACGCCGTACTTAACGGCATTCTTCGCCCACTTACCGAGCATCGAATCGTGGCCGGCGGACTCCTCCTTATTGCTGGATGCCTGCTTGCCCCTGTTCTGGCTGCTCGTGCCTTCGTTGTAGGATCCCGTAATTGAGCCGGTAACAGCGTCATAAACGGACGAACCGGTCTGGACGACGGCATTTATGATGCCGTTCGCGATGGTGGCCGCGTCCATATCCATCGGGCGCACGTAAGCCATCGTGATCAGACGCTTAATCGATATACGGCACATCTGTTCTTGTTCAGGCAAGTACCACTTGAACTTGAGCGGCATATTGGCATCGATCGTCGTGCCAGTGAACTGCTTGATAGTCGTCGAACCGGTAGCGTAGTTGTTCATGCCGGCGAACCCCATTGATGTCGTGGCAACCTTATCAATCGTACCAAGAGCCGTATTTATCTTGTCAGAAAGATTTCCGCCAATAAAAGGAAGCAGGCCAACGATACCGCCCTGCCCTTCAGAAGTCAGAAGCGTATTCATCATGGCGAAACCGCTCTTGGTCGCGTTCTGCGCGGCCCACTTGGCGCTCACGTTAAGGCTGGGCCCCTGACCCTCGGAGCTATCGAGGATCCCGTAGAAAGGCTCGTACATATTGTAATGGCTCGCCGCCGCTACGGCATCCTGCATAGTCGTCCTGAACTCATCCAGCGTGCTATGGAACCCGCCCATGAACGAACGGCGTGCCGGACCATCCAGCACCTGTATGCGAACGACGTTGGGCTTCGGCAGGGCTTCCCGCATCATGCCGGACGTGTGCCCAACCCTGACCTTGTATTTCTTCAACTCGTTAGTACGGTTACCCTTGGCCATACGCTACCCCATCAGAGAAGTGTTGATTGCCTCGCCGGCGGCCTTTGCCTGCTCCGCGTTGACACGTTTCACCTCGTCGCTAGTCAGAGCCTCTATGAAACTGACCTTGAACAGGTCGGCGGTTTCCTTGATGCGCTCCTCGTCGCTCATACGCTTCGACGATACCTCGTCACCCGTAGACGCGTTCGGCATGTTCATATTCTCGGTGGATCCGGCGGCAAGCTTTCGGTCGCCGGTATAAAGCGAAGCAGCCGTGCCGAAACCGCCCGCGTTCCCGTTGATGTTGCTCAGGCCGACTTCGGACTTGGTAAGCCCGTACATATTCGCCGTACGCATCCGTCTCGTAGTCTCGGTCTCGTTACCCGACCAATGGGCAACCTCGGAGGCGAACGCCTGCCCGATGGAAACCTTGTTCGGGTCATGGGCATTCATAATGCCGGCGCCTGCACCCTTGAACATTCCGGACAGGCCGTCCTTGCGGGCACCGCGAACGGCACCCTTAACCGCGCCGATTATCTCGGGTACGGCGAGCGTGTTGACAAGGGCGTCGGTAGTACCGGCGAGACCGGTGGACATGATGTCCTTGATGTTCCCGCCTTTTTTAAACACGTCGTAGGTGTTCTTGGCGGTGTCGGCCAGACCGACGGCACCCTGGACAACAGGGAGTCGCTTACCAATGCCCATAGCAAACTTTCCAGCCGTTGCACCCGCCTTCACTATCGGCGAATGAGCCACGGCACTAGCAGCAGTCTTCACAGCCTTGGTAACACCGCCCATTATCTTGCCTACGCCATCCTTGACGGCGACAGCAGCCTTTCCAATCACACTATCGGAAATTGCACTCTTCCATCCCGACAGCGTCTTCACGAACGACGTCTTGACCTTTCCCAGAGAGGACTCGACCGTGTTGGCGATTCCACGGAACTTACCGACGACAGCGTCCTTCATGCCGGACACCACGCCCTTGAACGTCTTGCCCAAGTCAGACATACTCTTGGCAAGCTTGGTGTCCTTGAGCCATCCGACTGCAGAATTAAACGTCTTGACAAAAGACCTGCCCACGTTCATCCATTGCGTCTTGAGACCGGAAATCCAGCCGATGGCCAGCCCGCCCAGGCCACCAATCAGGGCACTTAGTCCTTTGCCTAGGAAGTCGAACATACCAGACCCATTGTCGGGGCCGGATTGCTGTTCCAGATACTTGTCGAGGGCCTGCGAGAGCTTGCTCATCGTCGGCTTCATCGTGTACTCTTGGTAGTTTCGCTTTTCCTGGTCGAATCGAGCAGCGTTCTCCCGTTCCGTCGCATCGCCGATGCCCGCCTTGTAAGACACCCGGTCAGAATCGTCACGTGAAGCTGCAGGAACCGATGTCTCGGCCGCGCCAATGTCAGAGGAGCCTCCCTGAACAATACCCGCCCCGTCAGCGACTACAACGCCGTGGTTCACGATATAGGTACGAATGGAACCCGGCGTCCCCATGAAGGAGCCCGTAGAAAGGCCCGAGCCGAGGGACATCCCGTTCTGGCTGGAAGCAGTTGCCTGCTGGGCGAATCCAGACTGCCCTATGGGTTCCCCGGACGATTCCACGCCGGAGGTGCGCTCGTTATAGGTCCTGAATAGTTCGATGATTGAGCGCTGGTTCTCGATGACCGAGTTAAGACGGGACTGGACGGCCTCTTCGGGGGTCTCGATCCCGTTCGCCTCGTTATGGAACTTGATAAGGTCGTCGTGGTCATTTGCCGCGTCGATACTGCCGAACACGGCGCCCATTCCTTCAAGAACGCCTTCCTTTACAACCGACTTCAAGTCAATATCGGTGGCCATCAGCTACCCAAAATCAGTTAATCGTAGTTTATAAAAAAGGTGGGGCCTTTTGACCTCACCTCCCCAGCATTCCAGCCAGTTCCGAACCCGAATCGTCGTCCTCGACACCATTGAGCTGGTTGAATTTCTCAACGCAGTATTTCTTGATTTCGAGGAATTCCGGTATGAAGAGCCTTTCGCAGTCCAGCACCGACGTATGGAGCATATCGGACACCAGACACTTGTCCCTTACCAGCTTAATCTTGTCATAGACTGGGAATAAACTGTTCGAGACGAAAGGGATAGTGGACCAACACCTCCTTCCCGCAATTCGGACACTTCATACTAGCGGTAATCTGCGTGATCAGGCTTGCGCTGTTGATTTCCTCGAACATCTTCGTTGCGACATGGACGTTCATATCGGAAAGGAAGTTGATCTTCTCGTTCAACCCCTCGCACTCCTGAATCTCGAGAATAACGGCCACCTTCACGATTTCCTGCAAGTAGGACGGCATCTCGTGCCCCATACTCTTGCGGTACTCGGCCAACGCCTCGTCCACAAGTCTGGCGTGATAGCGCCTGCGGAGGTACACGTCGCACTCCCTGCCGTCGGGAAGGTTGAACGCGTAATAACCCGGCGCGTGCTTGGCGAGAATTTCGTTTACGTTGCCCTGAATCCGGAAATTGAGGTTGTAGAACCCCACCGGGAACCCGTCGCTCCCCTGCGGTGCCTCGTTGCGCTTGTGACACTCTGGGCACTCGAACCAGACAATCCCTGGTAACGGCTGGTCGGGGAAGGAGGACGCCCTGAGCCAGTGAAGCAAGTACGGCTCGTCACACGACAGGATGTCTTCCGGAGAGACACCCCGCAGGCGACGTGCGAATATCTCGCTGAACACCGATGTCAAGTTTTCCGAATCAAGGTCGTTCAACATAAACAGGTCCACCATCTTGAAGGCCTGACCCGATATGGGCGAGCCGTAGACGGCACCGGTAGAAGGGAGCCCGCGCACGTCCGTAAACGCATCGAAATCCCGAACCGGTTCCGGCACTACCTGACGAGGCGGCGTGGCGACAAATTCGGGACGAGTTTGCGGGGCAACGGGTTGCTGGTAGGCCTGCGGCAATGGGCGCTGATTGTATTCCGGCTCCCGCTGGAACACATCCTGCATCATTGCCTGCGGGTATTGCACGACAGGGGGCACCTGTTGCGCTTGCTGGGGAACCATCTGTCTCGGAGCGAACCGGTCCGCATCCACGCGGTCGGCGACCCTCGGGGCGAACATGGGCTGTTGCGGCGTGTCCGGCACGCGAGGAACTTCCTGCACGGGCTCGGGCGACTGCATCGGTTCGGCCGGTATCTCGGATAGTTCCTGTGCCGGTTCGACATTGTGCTGGGCGACGGGCGGGAAACCCGACCTCCCCATCAACGTTTCCATGTAGTGGTCGTATCCCTGGGCGGTCATCGCCGTATCGCTCGGCTGTGCAGTCTGCACAGGCTGCGCGACCTGTTCGGGAATCCGTGACATCTGGACATTGCGTACAGTGTTCTGGCGGACCATCCCCTTCTTGCGCTTAACGATTCTAGCCGCATCGCGCAACTTGCCGTTATTTTCCTTCATGATGTCCTTCGGATCGCGGTCAATCGCCATACCGTGATTGTTGGCTATCATGCTCTTGGCAGCCTTCATGTAGTTAATCGTTTCCTGGTCATACTTGGCCAAATTCACAGAAGGGTCCATGTCAGCCTCACTTGTCGGAGTTTCCGATACGGTATATGTACCGGGGCCCCTTGTAATGTTTTCCGTTCTTCAGGTCGAGCTCGATGGTCTCGCCCGGTTCTACAGCTCCGAGCCGGTCGCACTCCTCCTGCGCCAGCGCGGGTTCGTCATAGGGAATTTCGTTCATTATGGCAGGGGCCGGCACTTCGAGGTCGTGCAAGCCCTGTTCCGCATTCGCGTCAAATCCCTTGACGTCGTATCGAACTACCCAATACTTCATACTACTTCGCCGACGCCTTCTGCTTGGCCACCATCTGGCTAAGCTGGTTGGCGTACTTGTTGGACAGGGTACGGCCGAGCATCGCATGGAAATAGCCACCGACGACACTCTGGCTGCTAACAAGGCGCTGGTTGAGCAGGAGACGCTGTTTCTGGTAAGCGGTGTCCCAGTCGATGGAACGGCGGTAGCGCTCGACCAGTGCGCGGATGTTGCTCGCCGGATCCTCGCTCCCGTACACTAGACCGCAGGCAACGCAGATGTGGCTTTCAGGGGAGAACTTGGCGTCCTTCACCCCGGCAATCGCCACGGCGCCCTCGGCGACGGCTATGATGCAGTCGGTATCGAGGTTGGCGATTTCGTACGGGTCTTCGGATATATCGGGTGGTACCGTGTTGATAACGAAATCGAAGCCGTAGTCGCGCTCGTAGGCCATAGTCTCGAGGAGGTTCTCCTTCTTGAGGAACGGGCTCGCCCAGTGTTGGAGGACAGAAACCTTGCCTTCCTGAATAAGCTTGTATATGTCCTTACGGAGGTCAACCACGCTGCAGATGGTGATGCTGTATTCCTTGTAGTTCTGGACGATGAACTCCTGCACGTTTTTCGGTAGGATGACACCCTTTACGAGAATCTTCGGCGTACGGATGGACGTGGAGTAGTTGGAACTGCGGTTGAATATCTTGTGGACGGGATAGAACCAGTCGCTCACGAACGACGGGATGGAAACCACGTCCTTGTCGCTGTCCACCAAATGGCAGTCAAACAGGAGCTGCTGGAGCTCACGGGTAGGCACGACGATAATGTCGGACATGTACAAAGCGTCCTCGATAAGGAGGCATTCTCCAAGTTTCTTCTGACGACCAGCCGGCGCGTTCCAGACGAACTCGTCGAGCGCGTAGATGACACGGAGATGAAGAGAACGCAACTTACGGGCAAGCGCCTGGTTTTCCTCGTCAAGCTCGAACACATTGGTGCCGACGAGGGAAGACGCATAGTCATCCAGCTTGTCAGCGATATTGAAAGTCATTTTCGCGTTCTCGACGTTGTCAATCCAGACCACGTCGAATTTCGTGATGTCCGGATCGTTACGGCAGAAGTCCGCACTTCCCATCGAAGTGATGTTGATGCTGACGCCCAGCGAAGAAAAAGCCTTCTTGACATAGCTGAAGGCATTATAGCCACGAAGAATCGAAAGACGGGAATCCTCGTCCGAAATCAGGAGGACGTTGAACGACAGTTTCCCCGTGAACGCAGTCGCGACAAATTCATCGATCTGTTTCTGAATATTCAGTTGCTTCATATCCATCTGCAATTGGTTTTAACCTCAAATTAGTTCAAAATGATTATTTAGCGTCGTATTCGGTAAGCATGCTTACGATTTTCTGCTTCGGGTCAGCCGTGGCGTCGTTAAGCTTCGGCAAGATGTCGGGATACTTGTCCATGTACATTTCGGCCATCTCGACGGACGTAGCCGACATTATGCGCCTCGCTTCTTCCTCGTCCACCTCCTCGGTGGTATCGACGATATTGCCGTCCTCGCCGTAATAGGCCTGGTCAATGTAGACCGGGTTCTTGGACGAAATGCGCAACTTCATGTCGGACAACGCGTCCGCAGACTGTGCGGAATCGGCGGAGAACTTGACTATGCACGAAGACAGGTCATCCGGTAACGAGTCGAGTTCCGTGTCCTTGACCGAAATAAATCTAGGCGATACCTTGTTCTCGTGAAATTCCAGCTTATCGCCATCCATCAAGTAATAACCGCAGTCAGTTCCGATATGCGAGAAGCTCATATGATAGGGAGAACCCGTGTAGAGCAGGCGGGAAACCTTGCCGTCGTCCCCGTCGCTGGTTATCTCGGACGGGACATGGTAATGCCCAGAGAAAGTCCACTCGGCGGCATTAAGCAGGCGTTTCGGGTCAAACCCGACCTTCGCGACGTTACCGGCGCCCATATTGGCCCCTACTATGTCGAAATGGCCGACAATAACCCTATTCGATATGTCGCCCCTCGACATCTTGACGAACCACTTGGATACGTTGTCCATGTTCGCCGGCAATACCCACGGAACAAAATACCAAGTCTTGCCGTCGAACTTCTCGACACCGACGCTGTTCACATAAACGCTGACATTGGGCAACGCGCCGAGGAAACTAATTGAGCACACGTCGGCGCTGTCGACATAGCGCATATCGTGGTTTCCCGCAATGATGTGAACCTTGAAGTCGGCCAGCTTGTCACGGAAAAGCCTGAGAGCATAATCCAGAACATCCGTGGTGATGAAAGCCTCGTTGGTAAAAATGTCGCCAAGGAAAACGACCCGTTCCACGCCGAGAGCCTTCCATTCAGCTATCATAGCGTCGATATAAGCGTACTGCCCCTTGACGACGGCCGACATAATCGGCCCCTTGCGGCAAGTGAATCCAAGGTGGAGGTCTCCTACTATTGCAATCTTCATTATTTCTTTTCCTGTTCGAGCAATTTCTGCTCGGTTTCTTTGATGTGGTTCTCGATCAGGGTCTTCTCGTTGCGCTCGGCCATTTCTTTAAGTTCCTGCTGGATTTTCTCCTCGCTCTCCGCAGTCCATGCGTCGATAAGCTTGTTGGCCTGGGTCGGCGACATATCGTATTCCTGTGTATCATTTTCAGAAATTTCGCCGGCAAGAATGCGCTTCTCCGTATCGTGCTCCGTTTCCTCGCGGAACTCCTTCGTCATCTTGTTTAGGCCCGTAAGCGAATTGCTGAGGGCGGAAATCATGCTCGCGACCGCAGCCCACATCTTGTCGCTCGGGTCAACCTGCGAGTTGAGGCGGGTGTAGAGGTTCATCAGGAGGTTCTTGTTAAGGTCGTAGAGCTCGTGCGCCTCCTTGCGGATTCGTGCGCGGTCTTTACGGAGCAGGTCATCGTTGATGTCGTCGGCTTCCAACTCGTCAAACTTCGATTCCTTGTAATCAAGTTCCTGGTTCTGCTGGACGAGCGCATTAGACTGCGCGATCAGACTCTTGGCACTGTCGAGAGCGTCCTTCGTCGAACCGCTCGGAAGGTTGAGATGATGCTCGAAAGCGCCGAAAACATTATCTCCGGACGGTTTCTGGGTCGGCTGTACGCCTACCTTCGATAGGCTAAAAAAAGAATTCGGATCTACTGTATCGGCCATAATCACTCCAACACTGCATTCCACTTGTGCATCAATTTACCCATTTTTGCCCGCTCTGCCGCCTTGCGCTCTGCCACCCAGCGTCGATTATTGTTGATTGTAGCTTGCACGTATTCGGCCATCCGATTCGGCGTATCCAATGCCAACGCGCCAGACTCGAACGATAGAGACGGTAACCCAGAATTCGGTACAGACCTCGACGAGTCGACCTCGAACGAGCAACCCTGAGACCACATATTATTTTCGAAAGGAATGCCCCGGGGAGTTTCCCACGGGTTGTTTACGACGCCGACAATGTCTCCGGGTTTACCCAGTTTCAGCACGTGCTGGTCGGAAACGGAACTTGCGTATGTCCCGTAGGCTCTAGCAATACTATTCAATATATTCGTAGCCAGCCCAGGAACCCTGTTCATTAGGAAACGCTTCGCCGCATCCTCGACAAGGAAACGCTCCGCCACATCCTCGGCGACCTTCTCTACGTCGACGGGTTCGCCTTGGTCAGCCTTGGGGGCGTCGTTGTGTGTCTGTTCGCACGAAGTCGAGATTGTGATGCTAGTCGACCCTTGGGTACGCCACCACGCCCTCACCTTGGTGAACATATCCTTGCATAAGTACGCCACTATTGCGAACGCGATGTCTATGGCTATACCGATTAATACAGTTTCCATACATTTACCTTACAGAATCTTGCCGATTTCCTTTCCGTACGATGCCACATTAATCAGGCACTGGGCGTTCTTCGGATAGAAACGAATGATTTCCTGCGATGTCGACAGCAGCTTGACATATAGCCTCTGCTTCGCCACTTCAAGCATAAGCTTCGACACGTCCTCGTCGCCCTCGAGCATTATACGGATTCCCTCGTTGGTCGGCGACCATCCCAGCCTCGTATTCATCAGCGTATCGTACTTCACCCCCATCAGCTCCCTCAACTGGGCTTCCATAGTCTCCAGCTTTATGCTTTCCTGGAACAGGAGGCCGGTAATCTCGAAAGCGTTGTCGCCCATATTGAAGGCGGAATTGTCCCGAATGCGCTCCATGTCCGGCTTTCCCTTATCGTCAGTACTCTTCAACGTCTGCGTCATGAAGTCGCGGAGTTTCTTGATCTCCTCGTCATCGATGAGCTGATTCGCGTTGTTATTGACAAGTTCTTCCGGAATCGTAGAATCCATAATAAAAACTCCTAGCTGTTTATATACAGTATCTCGCCGATTTCCCTGCCGGGCTTCGACTTGGAAATCAAGTAGTCAGCATCCTTCGGGTACGATAGAATCCTCTTCAGAGACGGGTCAAGGAACTCGATGAAACGTTCCACCCTCTTAATCTTCTGCTTCAGTTCGGCGACGTTCATCTTTCGGGCAGCGGGTTCCCCCTTGTCCATCAGGCCGATACCATACTTCATATTCATACTGGCCATATACTTGTTGCGCTGCGCGTTCCTGAGCAGATATTCCAGTACGGCAAGCTTCAGTCGCTCCTGGAACATCAGCGTCAGCATTATCACGGAACCCTCGCCCATGCAGTAGGCCGTGTTGTCCAGCAGCGTAGCGATGTCGTGCCGTCCCTTGGAATCGGTCATCGATATAGCCTTGGACACGTAACGGCGCATCGCCCCGATATCCTTGCTGGACACGGGCGTGATGTTTTCCGGATCGCGTACTTCGCACTTCATAGTCAGTTCAAGAATAGTAAATACCAGTTTATAGTGCAAATTTCTCCAAAAACACGAAAAACGGCACCCGAAGGCGCCGTTTTAATTGTTCTTGCTAGTCCGCTAGATGACCTTATATCCAGGCGGGATATAAAGGTTGAAGCGGTCGTAACGGAACTGGACGTTGAAGGTACCGAGCTTCGCGTTCTCGTAGTCGAGGGCGAAGCTGGACGCGTCGACGTTCTTCGGCCAGCAGTTCACGAGCAGGACGCTCAGGATGACGTTACCGTACATCCAGTCGTAGAGCTCGAGACGGACGGAGGCGTTGCGCAACAGACCCGCGTAGGTGTTGTTGTGGTTCTCCTGCTGTCCGAGACCCAGGTTGATGTGGTTGTTGCCTTCGTTCGCCGTACGGTCGGACTCGTGGATGGCGTCGTTCGTACCGGTATTGGAGAGGATACCCTGGTTGAAGCAAGTCTGGTTCCAGGCGAGCATCATCTCGAACGCACGCATGTCTTCCAAGAGCAACACCTTGATGTCCATGGTTCCGGCGAGTCCGTCCTGCTGAACAGGGAAGAACTTCTCAAAACCCATGTACTTAATCGCGGCATCCTTGATCTTCACGGCCGGAATCTTGGCACCACCCTGCACGTGCAGGGCGTACTCGTCCTCGCCGCCTTCCTTACCGAAATGAACGCCGTTCGTGCAGTTCACGCCGACAAGATGGAAAATATCCGTCGGTACGACCATGCGCCAGCGGGTGCTTCGCACCGGGTCAACGAGGTGGTCAATCGCGCCAGCCCAGAAGACCTTCTTTTTTTGTTCTTCACTAAGTGCCATGATGAACCTCCTTTATTAACCCATGATGATTTCGGTGGAAATCTTGTTTCCGTTCTGGGTAGATTCGACCGAGGTACGGAGGATGATCCAGCGGGCGCTCTTTGTCGGCAAAAGCTTCACATCGACGATGAGGAAGTTCTGTTCGACAATGTCCGGAGTGTTGTTGGTATCATCACAAATCACCTTTCCATCGACCAATCCCTGCGGGTTGCCACGCTTAATCACGTTCAGGCGACCCTGCAGGTCGGACGTGATCTGGGCACGGAGATTGGTCGTGTTGAGGCGGAACACCTTGTGGTCGAGGTACTTATAGAACGACTTGTGGATTCCGGCAACGAGCATGGTCACGTGGGCCTGATTGAATGCGGTATCTTCCATCTGCATGGTAAAATCGCCCCAGATAATCATTCCCTCGCGGTTCACGCGGGTAGCGTTGACGTGTATATCGTTCAGGCGGCCAACGTCGCAGTTCTTGTCCTCGGCGCTATAGGTACGGGTGTACTTTTCCTTCGTGCCCCAAGCGGACGGAACTGGCGCCTGGTCGTAACCGCTAGGCGGTTGCCAGTAAACGCCGGACTGGCGGTTGCCGGTAATGATGGACGCAAGCTGGATGGACTTCATGATTTCGGCTTCGCCGTTCGTGTACACCGAATCCATGACGAGGCCACGTCCGTCGTAGATGAATCCCCAACGGCCAATGGTAGACACAAATCCATCCGCATCCATATCCTTCTTGATAGCCTTTTCGATATCAGGTTCGGAAACGGCGTCGAAGAGAGCGAAGCAGTCCTTACGGGCCTCGCAGACATTCAACATCGCCTGCATAACCTGGGTATTCAGCGTCTCAATCTTGTTCATGAACGGATTATTGATGGCCATACCGGCGGCGACGAGCATATCCACGTCGGAACCGTCCTTATTGAGGAAGAGGTTCCACACGGCGGAGAGAGTGCTGCCGGAGCGGTTGTTGAGCGGGTTGTAGGACCAAACCGCGTCATACTTGATGGCCGGGTCATTTTCGTTGTAGGCAACGCAAGTCACGGAGCCGTTCAGCGTTCCGCCGACGAGCGACTGGGACAGGTCGTAGGAGCTGTTCTCGAGGAAGTACTCGAGGACTCCAGAATCGTTCAGCACGAACTCGAGCCCGCTGTTGGTGAGCTCATAATCAGCCGCATACTTGATGCCGAGCTGGATACGGGAAGAAGTGCTGTACGGGATGATAGTTCCGTCAAACTCGTAGACTTTTCCGTTGAAGCGGTAACGAATCGAGAGGTACATACGTGCAATGTTGACACCTTCGTCGGTCAGAACATAGACCTGGCGCGGGTTGTTGTCAAAATCGACGTCCAGGTAGCTCGTCTTGGCAAGGCCGAGCCCGAGGAAGGTAGCACCTATATCGCCGTCGGCGAGGACCTTCTTGGACTTCTCCACGTCAATGTTCCAAAGAGCCTTGTGTGTAGTGAAGGCATCCAACGCATTCGGGGTGTTCTCTACAACAACGCTTTCGATCTGTTCGGTCGGGTTGACATACATCGTGTAGCTCGACACGATATACGTAGTAACCATATCACGAACGACATCACGTTCAGGGGTTGCGGTAACGGTAACCACCGTATCACTTCCAGCAGCTTCGGCAATCGAAACCGTCAACATATCAGTTCCATTCCAAGTAGCGGTTGCCGTGTCTGGAGAAGTCACCAAAGCATACCGCGTATAACCAGCGGTTGCGCTAAGTGTGGTGGTTGCGCTAGTCTGGCCTGCTTCAATCGTTACAGTCTTGGTAACAGTAGTACCGCGTTCAACATCCATTGCCGATACAACCGCGTTGTATGCAACGGCGGAAGTCGTCGACAAGTTAAGGAGTTGCACCCTCACGCCTTCCGGAATGGTCACATTGTGCGCTACATTAACCTTAATCGTACCATTGAATGTATTGACGTCGGTTACTTCCAACTTGGCGGAGAGTATGGCGTCGTTCACGGTCGCTTCGTCATCACTACCAAGAACGGCGATCACCTTGTCACCGATGGCATAGTCAAATGCGGCACTCGGGTCAACAATAAACACATCGCCTTCAGCAACATTGATGTCATTGACAACAGCGGTTTTTGCGAAACCAATCGAGGAACTGTTCAGAACCTTGACAACTGCGTCGGCCACGTCCTTCCAGCAAGCAGCGTTCGTTACATCGGCATAGAACGTAGCCTCGGAGCACTCCGAAATGGTCACCTTGGCGGTGCCGGTTCCGACACTAAATTCGCGAGGCTTGTCAACAACGGCTACGCCTTCGTCAATCGCCTTTACGAACAGGTCGGTATACATAACGTCGTTGTAACCTAAGGACAGCACATCGCCTTCGACAAATTCGGCACCAGTAGCGGCAATTTTCAGGTTATCGCCATCCACCGTAACGGTTGCGGTTACCTGAGAGGCCTTCCACAGACGGATGTCAATATCGTTTCCGTTCTTGTTCTTGAAAGTAAATGCGGTTCCGGTCTTAATCAAGCCCAGATCAAAAGCGACAAGGCTTCCACCGGTTACGCCCCACTGAATTGCGTCAAACTTCTTGACACCCTGACCAGCAACAGCGGTCTTGATGTTCATATAGTCAAAACCATCTTCAATGGCAGTCGCCTGGTCCGGAGAGAAGATAACAGCGGAGAAATACTGCGGAGCCGGGGGATTGCTTGCCCCATCCACTTGAATTTTCAAAGTGATGTCGCGCTCGTTGACAATGTCAACCACTTCGGCCTTCAGGTCGACGGTGCTGTTTCTACCGCCCGTAGCAGGAAGGAGAACTTCGTCACCAATCACGAAGGTCGGGTTAGAGGAAAGCGTAGCCTGTACCGTAGTGCTGTCGGTGTACTTGGTACCGACAACTTCAAAGCGGTCATAAGCGCGGTAAGCATAGCTCGGATCGCGATTCAGAATCGAGAAGAGCACCATGTCGGTGCAATGAGAGCCGTCCCACTTACGAGCCTTGGGGCTGTCAGCGAAATCTTCGGACGCCGTGAGACCAAAGTCAACGTTGTTTCCGGAAACGATAGCTTCGGAAATATTGTTGATCTTGCGGGTCAAGCCATACGAAGACGCCCCGTCGGTCTTGTAGCGGGTCGAAGCGAAGTGTTCGATTCTGAACGAGTTCTGGTTAGCCTCGTTTTCATACGCACCGCCCTCGACTTTCTGGCCGGCATTCTTGTCGAACGTCACCACGAAGGCGTCCGTCTTCAAGTCGCGCTTGCGCGGGTCAGTACGGTCGATTTCCTCGCCGTATGGACGCACGAACTCGACAACGCCACCGGCGTCGAGCACAGCACGGGCAGCGTACATACCCTGGTTGTACTTGTAACTCTGATAGCCGTAACCCAGCTTCGCGTCCTGTTCGGCCGTCGAGTTCACCTGGATGATCTTGTTCAGTTCACCCTTCGAGGCAAAACCGACGATACCGGCGGTAGTAAACGGACTCGTTTCCACCGAGTATGCGGAGTTGTCCCTCAGCTGGATGCGTACACCAGGCGGAAAACCCATCTTAGTTCCCATATTTATACCTCATGGTACGTTTGTTTCATCAAAGTTTATGGAGTGGTCACGTTTTTTTCGCTCAAAAACCGATAAACTGCGGTTAGCAAGTACCCATACGGCTCCGACATGGCGGAAACGGCGAATTTTTACAGGATTATGAACTTCAAGTTGAACGAGCTCAAGGCTGCCCGTCCGGACGACCGGGCCGTCATCGAGTCGTTCCAGACGAGCATGAACAAGAAAGCTCAGCTCATATCGCCCGACGCGAGGCGTGCCCTGCTGAAGTTCCCGATGCAGTTCGTACAGCCTCTCCGCACTTCCGACCGAGACTGGACTACACAGCTACACATCTGGGCCGCCCACAAGCTTCCCGAGCTCCTGATGATCGACCCAATCGTGCTCACCGCCAAAGACTCCAATGACGACTGCGTTCTGAAGTGCCTCGTGGACGCCGCACTGGGCCGTATGACGGAAATGATAGACTACGACTTCCTCCGGCAGCTTCTCCAAAAGGACATGAACTACAACGCCGTCACCGTCCCGGGCGATACCGAAAATACCGAACCGGGCAACGCCTGGTACGAGCGGGACCTTGACGGGAAGACCGTGGCCGAGCACCTGTACGACTTCGCCGCAGGGGAAGGCGCCTTCGAGGGGCAGGAAAAGAATCTACAACTCCTCGACCTGTTCGAGCGCTACGCCGAATCCGCGCTGAAGATGGAAGGCGAGGAAGAGGAAAAGGAAAGCCCGTTCGTCGACGACGGGACGGGCAAGAAAGAAGAAAAGACCCCCGAAATGGAGCCAAACGAGGAAAATACGGAAGATGCCACCGAAAAGCTGGACGTGGCCGGCGACGTCGACGCACAGGGGGCAATCGAACTGGACGAAGACGGGAACTACAGGCCTGCCGAACCGGAATCCGACGAAGGGGGCGAAGGCGACGCCCAGAACCTATTCAAAGTCCTTCTCAAACTTGGCAGCCTGCTCAAGTGATGACCGGACGGACTCATCCATAGTTTTCAGCTTGTCACCAAGATTCGTTTCGGCTTCAATGGTTTCCTTGAAGCCGTTTTTCATATAGTCGACATTCAGGCCTGCGTCAATCATCATCCGCGCCTTTTCCTCGTCGACATGAAACGTATCCATCACTAGCTTTATGTCTTCGGGCATATATCGCCTGCTGAATATTCGGCCTTCAGTTCGGCCGGAACCTCGGGAATTTCGTACCAGCAGAACACGGCACTCTTGTGGCACAAGAAATCGTCGCCGTCATCGCCGTCCCAGCATTGTTCATACTCGTTCCAACAGGCAAACTCATGCCCCTGCCACGGAGGAAATATAGCGACTGCGTTCCGGTGGGCCGGCACGGAATCGCTTGTCTTCGTCCAGTTAGCCATCCTATTTTTCCTTCTTCACCTTCGTGGTGCGCTTCGTCTTCGGCAAGATGCCCTCGAAACGGTAGTCGTGATACTCCTTCAGGAGCTTCATGTCGACAAGGCCGTATCGGTAAAGCATGTCGGCCTCGGTCATCGACACGTCGTAGGTGTCCATGATAAGCTCGCGCCGCTCGTTCACGGCATTGATTTCCGAAGGGTAGGCGCGTATGTACCCGTCGCTGATGGGCATCTTGTTGAACCCCTCGAACACCTTCGCCTGGACGTGCTTGGGCAGCTTCGTGAACTCGATGGTGTTCAGGGCGTTGGCAATGTTCGTCAGGGCAGGCGTCATAGAAAGCGTGTATATGGCGGCGAACGTGTCGAAATCGACAATATCTGCCGCCGTCACCGGGTTTCCGGCGACCCTGTCCATAATGAATTTTTTATGGTCGAACGCCATTGGCAGCCTCTTTCTTGGCCGTCTGGAGAATCTGCATCAGGTTGAGCAAGAATCCCCAGAGGTTGAACATCTGGTCCACGGAATGGGAGGCCTTGTCCTGGTAATCAGCCAGCTTGATACCAAACGGAATCAGGATGGACGGGGAGAACTTCTCCGTGATGTGATCCACGAAATAACGGCCGAACGGGCTGTAGATGCTTCGCGGGAACTTCACATTGGCCGTGATGTAGTGATAAAGGTCGAGATGCTGGCAATTAATGGTCATATCGTAGATGGTCTTGATGAGGTCACCGCTGACCTGCGGAAGGTCACCCTTAATGCTTCCCTTGTTCCGGTTAAAGATGGACTGCATGCAGACAATCATCTGACGGATATCAGGAAAGTACTGCTTGATAAGGCTGATGATTGTATTCTTCTCGACGATGCCGCCGTACGGTTCGGTTTCCGCCTTCGCTATCTTCATCAGGTGGGCGTAAAGTCTGTTCTTGTAGTCGCTCTCCTCGAGAGACGGGACGACGAACTCGATCGCGTGGCAACGGGAAATCATCGCGTCGGGCATACGATGGAAATCGTTCATCGTGAGGATGAACCTGACGGTACGGGTGTCCTCGGAAATGGTCGCCTGCAGGAAGCGGAACATTCTGTCCGCGTCCTTCGGCTTATCGGCCTCGTCGATAATAATGAATCTCGGCTTGCCGTCGCTGGAGCCGTACATGATGAACTCCTCGATGTCGGCCATGATTTCGGCATCCTTCGTACACTTGAAGAACTTGTAGTCGACCCCCAGCATCTCGGGGATGACCTTTGCCAGAGAGGACTTGCCGGTGCCCGGAGCACCGGAATGGAAGATATAATCGGTAAAGCTGTTCTCCTTCATCGCGAACTCGATCTCGTCGCGAATCTCGCTAGGCAACACAAGCCCATCAAGGTCGTGAGCCGCGTACTTCTTAGTCCATGGCTCGTTTTTCTTGACGGCAGCTCCGATGCCATCTTCATCTTCGAAATTTCCCAGATTTACCATAATAAACTCCTAGTATGTCTAATGTGTTTTATGATTTTGTTTCTAGTATCGACCGCGCAAGTGGCCATGCCGCAAAGAAGCTGTACGAGCAGGTCTGTTCCGACGTCAACCCCCCGCAAGCGATCCCACAGCCGGGTTGTTGCACCGACGAGCTCGACGAGAACGAATACTTCGACAAACAGACGGTTTCCGACGAAATCCTAGCGAAGTCGCACGCGGCGAAGCAGGGTGCGAAATCGGCACTGCATCCGGAAGCTGGGCGCACATCCCTCGGAATCATGGGCAACCAGTTCCCCGAAAACGTCTCTGCTGACACTGCCACGGCTGGCTCCTAGTTCTCTGAAAGAGGTTTCACCTTGAACTTCGTCTTCCGTGCGCACCTGTCGCAGAATGGAAGAATGTAGCCAACGGAATGCACGGTGGCGGGTTTTCCGCAGTAGCAACATATCTTCGAAGTCTCCCTCGACAGTTCGGCCATCAGTACGTCGACCTCGTTGTCGCATTCTCCGCTGTACAGGCCAGCATGATAGATACACGCGACTCCCCACTTTTCCTTGACCTCGACAATCTTGAAATTGTAAAGCTCGTTGTGCTTGACAAGAATGTCGCGCAGTCGTTTCATGTAATCAAGGACGACACGTCGCCAGCCCACGGGCAGGTAGTCCAGCTGGGTCCAACTGAAATCGTCGGGATCTGCCGAATAACACTTTAGGAACGGGTACTTCGCGACGATGCGCCGGTTCCGCCAACACACCGGCACTAGCGCAATCTTTTCAATTATTTTCTTCAGAAACTTAATCATAGGTAATCCATTATAAAATCGCTTTCGTCATATTCGAGCTGTTCGTCCCAACCGACTGCATCAAAAAGTCGTCCGAGAATCTGTGCAACGCTGGTCTTCCAATGTTCCTCCCAGTCGGGATGGAATATCTCAAGTAACCTTTTCGGGCATTCATCACCGGTGTAGCAGATAATCGACACGCCGAACAGGTTGTCGGCCTTCTTGATGAATCTGATCTTCGAACCGGCGGCAACCGGCTCATAGGTATGCTTCGATAGTTCCGGGTCATGCAGGATCAGGTAATTCCAGACGGACGCTCCCTGGCATCGCCATTCATACTTGTTCTCGAGCTTTTGCTCAGTCGTCATCTTCTCGAGGACTTCGAACGGGGGCGGACAAGTCTTGACACCGCTCGGACAGGCGATATAGTTGATGTTGCCCTCATTAACGGCATCGAAGAATTCCTTCTTCATCTCTAGGAGGCGGGCGCGGACCTTGTTGCGGTCGAGACCGTCCATCATCAAGTTCACCATTTCCATCATACGGTCGCGACCGAACATGGCTGTGGAGCTGCGCACGAGTTCGAGACCGGTAATCGCATATTCCGGCTTGACTGACAGGTCGCCCTTGACCCACTTGCCCTCGTCATCCTTGTGTCCTTGGTCGAGATACACGATGTCTTCCATACTCTCGACCAGGCAGATGTATTTCTTTTTTGCGGTAACGATGGCCTTGTATATGCACTTTTCCCGCTTGAGGAACAGCTCATTGGTGAGGTAGTTCCACTTGTTGGCATAGGCCAGCATATACTTGTCCAGCTCCTCCTCAAGGATACACGCGTCGAGGATTCTGCAGAAGTCGGTGAGCCGGTATCGGTTGTAAATAACCCTGTACTCGCCAGAGAAATATATGCCGTCGGCGAACGTGATCTGACACTTGGTAAATCCGGTCTTTTCGTCCGGAGTCCTCATATCGGCCGACCGCCACGAGTCGCCCCCGTACTCGAGGCACATCTTGTTAAAGAACTTCTTCGAGTCAAGTTCGTGCTCCGAATCGAACTCCTTCTTTGTAATCATCTCGTTCTTCTTGAACACGAATACCGACGTACCCGTGCCCTGCCGTTGCCGGAACGGCTCGTAAATATCGCCAAAGTGGACGAAGAACGAGTCGGTATCGCCATGGCTCATACGGCGATAGTTTACCTCGCCTTCGGAATCTTCGAACGTGCCGACCATCTTCGGGTCGATTTCGGGACGATAACCGAACACGTTGTAGAACCGGTCGTCCGTGCTCAGGTCGTTGTTGATGTACTCGGCGAGGCACTCGATGGTGAACTTGATGAGACGCTGGCCGTATGCCGTAATGGACGCCGCATTGTCAACATCGTATAGGGCAAAATGTTCGGAACCGAGCAGGCCGTAGAGAGAGTTTCCTAGAACCTTGTACACCTTCTGCATCATGTCGAAGACAGCCGCCTGTTCCTTGTTGCCGGCTTTCTTGGCCTTCTTCATCTGCTTCTTGAGTTCCGAACGGCCATCGAACAGCAACCTAGTCACTTCGGGAACAACGCCGACGCGGTCCTTCCTGTAATACACCTGATACTTGCCGTTATGGTCCCACGGACTCTTGATAAGGTTCTCCCGCTCTTCGTCGGTAAGGACGTAGTCTATCGGGAACGTCACCTTCATCTCGGGCGACGTATTGAAAGTCATCATAATCGACGGGTATAGCGACCGGTAGTCGTACGATACTAGATATTCCTTGTAGCCGGGGACGGAATACACGAACGCACCAGGAAACTCTTCCTTGTGCTGGGTACGATAGGGAGGAAAAACGCGATTTGTATGATGCAGGTGGTCCAGCATGAAGCCGGTCAGCATCTTCTTGGAAGCGAATACGAAAGAAAACGGGACACGTGCAGCGGCAGACGACGTGACGGCGAGCCGGAACATCTGGGTGTTCTCGTTGAGCATTTCCAGAATTTCGACGTCGATGAAGTTGTACTTCACATACATGGACCAGTGATTAATCCACGACTGGTAGCCGTCGGGAAGCGGGGCCTTATGCTGTCCGGCGACCTTGCCACCGATATAGTCAAGCTTGTAGGAAGATTCTTCGGAAAACGTATACTTCTTGTACAGCGCGAGGAAGTCAATGACCTCGGTGCCGTTGATGACTAGCTGGTTTTCCTTATTGATATACGCGTGCTTGTTCTGACCGCGCATCCTCGACATAAGGTCAAGCGATAGCTGGCTGGAACGCGGAAGGTTCTCGTTGAGCTTCTTTATGCGCGTGGCCATGTAAACGGTATCGTACTCGAAATTCCAACCGGACAGAATGTCCACGTCGTTGGACCCGATACAATACATTACCTTCGATATAAGGTCGGCCTCGTCGGAACAGATTGTATAGGTACAGTTCTTGGATCGGAAAAATTCTTTGGTCTCGTCGTCGATATCCCGCTTCAGGCCGAACGTGTATCGTCGTTTGTCCTTGGAAAAAGAAAGCGTGACGACGTTAATTGGGTACAAGGCCTCTAGGGGCGCGGAGAATCGGCCGGTCGTGGCGTTCTCGATATCCATAAAGCACAGGTTGATGTCATCCATGTTCGGGTGCATCATGCCCGTGTCGGCGTAGTGAGACTGCAGGAATCGGCATCTCGGGTCGATATCAATCTCGGCGAGGTTGTTGTCTGACCCCTCGTGCTCCTGCTTGATTCGTTTTTCAAATTCGTACGCGGAGAGACCGGATCGTTTCGGAACGTCTACCCTGTAGACCTCCTCGCCCCAGATGTTCTTCATCCCGCACTCTATGGCGTCGTACTGCCCCTTTTGCGTCGTGTAGAACTGGTGCTTGACCGGAACCGCGTCAAACGAGCCGTCCACGTACCATATGTACATGCGGTCGTTCGCCGTGTCGTGGTAGACCGACCTGTACATCGGCCTCACGTTCTTGGTCACTGATTCATTCGTTACGGGCATAAGGGGTTTCCTCGGGACGAAGGTAGAAAAAGGGAGTTTGAATTGCAATTTTGGGGAAATTGGGCAAAAAAACCGCCTTTCGGCGGTAGAGAGATTCCGTCGGCTAAGACGGCTATGGAATACCGATTACTTCTTCATAAGCTTGTCGAACTCCTTCAGGACATTGTCGGCATCGGCCTTGGTCTTGGAATCAACACCAAGCTTACGCACACCTTCCTTGAAGATGTCGATACGCTTCTGATCGTCGCAACATTTCTCAAACTTCTTGTTGGACTTGGCCTCGGTTTCCTGGGAGGTCTTGGCGGATTTCGCGACAGAGTCAAAATTACTGCCCTTTCCGACGGACGGGGCGTCCTCGGCCTTGACCTCGACGCTCGCGTCTACTTCAACAACCTGGTCCTTCTTTTTCTTGTCGTCGGCCACGACTTCCTCGACGACCTTGCCGTCGTCCTTCTTTTCCCCGTCGGTCTTGCCGGCGGATTTCGCCAGCTTGGCATCTGGGGCGGTCTTGGCCTTGCCGACCTTTGCGGAGTCTTCCGCTACACCGCCACCCTTCGTCCAGCTCTCGAGATTGATCTGCACTCCATCAAAAGTACAGACCGTCTCTACAACGGGCTTCGGGTCGCGGACGATGTTGTAAGGTTCTTCGTCGATGGGTTCAGCTGCAACCTTATCGATCAGACCCTTAAAATTCTCTTCGTCGCAAATGTGGAACATTGGGTACCTCTGAAAATGTTCGTTTAATTTTGAGTTTATTAGGTGGCCAAAAAACCGTCGCCCGATAAACTACAACAAGACAACCAGGTGACTAATTATGACCTTGCCATTCAACGGAACATACGACAAGACCCTGCTGACGCCGGAGACCACGACCGTCCTAACCAGCAACCAGCCGAAGTACATGCAGACGCTCAAGGATGCGTCCGGCAAGGACTTCAATGAGATAAAGGTCGAGCTCGGCGAGCAGGAGCGCGTAGCCGCCGACGAACTTATGAAGAATCCCCCGAACTCGATGGACGGCAAGGACATCGGCGAGACTATCCGCGATATGGCGTTCGACAAACTTCTCGATATCTACAAGAACAGGGAGAAGCAGGAAGAATCCGACGAAATCACCTACGACGAGCTTACTACTCCAGAGCAGGACCCGTTCGCGGATTCCAACAACGGGGAGTTCGACCTGTTTCCACCAGCCGAGCAGGACGTGTTCCAGCAAGTACAGGCGGATATCGACCAGATCAACGCGAACAATCCGGAACAGCCTGAGGAGGACCTTGCCCCGCTAGGCATGGACGAATTGGAGGAAATAGCCGACGGTGACGTCGAATCCAGCGACGAAGTAAACGCAGAGACACCGCCCGAGCCACCGAAAGAAAACGGCCCGGACGAGTCCGAGCCGATTGAAAACGCTTAACAGAAGGCCGGCTCTCGCCGGCCATTCTCATCTATGCCTGGTAGCAACACTTGCGGAGGAAGTAGCCGTTGCCGTAAGCCATCATCACACGGCCAGCTTCCTTGTTGTAGAGGAAGTCGAGCTTCGGGCATCCGGAATTTCGAATCATCATCGTCAGCACATCCATCGGCATCTGCAGGGACATATCGATATTGTCAATCGTGACGTTGCCGACGGTCAGGTTGATGTCCATTCTGGACTTGTCTACCGTCTCGATGCCGAGCAAACCGTCGTTGACCGCGTAGAGACGGACAAGGCCAGTCGGGTCGGTGCTATGTATGTTGAAATAGGTTCCGATAGCGGCGGCAATCGCGTCGGACATAATGGTGAACTGGCGGGACATGCCGTCATTGTTGAACGTCTTCAGCTGGCCTTCGGAGAACTGGCAGAACAGGTGGGAATACTGCCCCTCGATTTTCATCACGTGATACTTGGTGTTCATCTTCAGCGTTACGGACATGGCGATGCCGTCGTCAAGCGCGTTGACCAGCGGGAGAGTCTTGAACACCTTTGCCGGAATCCTTACGCTGAGATCGGGGAGAATGTCATCGGTACGGACCTGATTCTGCATCACCGTGGCGATGGTACACTTGTCGTTTCCTGTACGGAACGACACCGTGTTCTTCATCCGGTAGATTTCAACCCATTCGAACTCGTACACCGCGTCGAGGATTGTATTGAAGCTCGCCTGGTCAATCTCGATTGAGGTATCGTACTCGTTCTCCCCGTCCGGGGTAAACTCCTTGGCTGGAGCGAAGCCGCACTCCAATTCGAAACCTTCGAACTCGTCGTTGTAGTAGGCGCCGAGATAGAGCTTGCCCTGGTCGACCCAGAGGCCGATATGCGCTTCCTTCGCAAGCTCCTTTACCGCGTGGCAAAGGTCGGCCGCATTGACGTAGACAGATTCGGTAAAGCGGTTGGAAAGAGGCAAGGCGTCCGCCATCACGTGGACTCCATTCTGCGTCTCGATCTCGAGCCAGATGGCGCCGTCCTTGTCAATAGCCGTACGGAGACGGGCGGTAGTTTCCTTGTCGGTAAGTGAGGATTCGACAAGAGCCAGACCCTGCCCGAGACGGCCGTTGGTCAGGAACATCATGACTTGGGTATCTTCAGCATTAGGTACGACAGGCTCGACCGGCGTAGTCGGTTCGGTCTCGTCGATGAACATAGAACTGAGAGTAGACTTTTCGGACATAAAAAATCCTTGCGTTTGGTAACCACATAATAAATTACATCAAACGCAAGGAAAATGTCGAAAATACTAGACGTTGCCTAGCGAGTCGGCCACGTTGTCCTCGTTGGACACCTCTAAGTCGCCCACCGCAGTTTCTCCGTCTTCGCCTTCCTTAGGAAAATCACCGAAATCGACCGGTTCCTCGGTAGCGGCGTCAACTTCCGGGTTAACCTTCGCCATCATGGACTCGGTGGACCCATCGTTCATAAAACCACCACCCAAGCCACCTGTGCCGCCGATGATGTTATCCACGGCAACATCGCCGGACAATCCCTCGTTGGCTCCAAAATTTTGCTCGCCATCGACGGACACGTTGTCGGTGTTCATGTTGGTTCCGAGACCGGAACCACCGTAAGCTTCGGGGAAGATCTCCTGCAGTTTCCGGTCGAACTTATCGAGTGTGAGTTCGTCGGTTCCTGGATTCTCAAGGAACTTGTTGAAGTCTGTAATCTGTTGGATAGTCACCGAATGGTCGGCTAGTTCGGAATAGAGTTCGAAGAACTTGTTCCAAATAGCACCCGGACCTTCCTGTTTGATACCCGAGAATCCGGAATACAATTCGTCGCCGGTCACCGCAGCTCCCTTGCCGTCGGACTTGTTGTTGTTTCGGGCCATACGCTCGGCGACCATCTTGCCCAGTCGGTCGAGGGCGGACGTACCACCAATCGGGCTGTCGCCGTCGGTGCTGATAGTCTCGATATCAGAAATATTATCGTGAATCCAGTCGGCGAAGTTGACCGTCGTGTTCGGCGAGGTGTCGTCGCCATTGACGTCCTCGGCACCGATCTGACCGCCGTTCATACCAGGAATATTGTCGGGAACCGGAACATCCTCGGGCGCTCCCATACTGAACGCCTCGGCGCCAGGTGCCTGTTCGTCGGCCTCCATAATGTTGACCGCGTCGCAAAGGTTCCTGAGTCGGGCAAGGTGTCCGTCGACCGATTCGCGCAACAAGTTACTCGGTTGCACGATAGAATCATTCACGTCGTATACCGCCGACCCCATGCCATTGGTAAACTGCATAGTATCGAGATCGGCGCCAAGGTCATACTTGCTACCGCTCTCCAAGAGCTCGTCACAAGTCTTCAGAATGGTATAGCCAAAATTGTTGATAAATTGCTCGCTGTCGAGGGGAACCTCGTACAGGTTGGACAGGTGGTTGTCGCTTTCCAGACGGACACTGATGTTCTTGTTGGTGTTCGGGTAGTACATTTCAACCATGATTTCATGCCCACGGCGGTCGATGATGAACTTGCAGTGGGTTTCCTTCATGTCGATTGACTGCAGATTGAGGCGGCAACCGCGATACTCGGTATTAGATACGGCCTCGGTAACGACTTTCTTGTACAGCGTCTTGGTCGTTATCAGGTTTTTTCCGTAAGACAGGTCGTCGTTCTGCTTGTACTCACGCTTGTCCCAGTCCTCGCCGTCCTGCGGCTTGGAGACCGGTTTCGGCACCTTCTCGGTAAGCATCTTTATCACCTTGGCCTTGGAAGGTTCGATAGGTCCGCTCTGCGTAGACACGTAGCTCATTTCCTTCATCGCCTTAATCAGGGCATCCTTATTGAATTTGACTTCCATGGTATGAACACCTATATCCGTTTTCATCAAGTTTATAATGTGTCCTCAAAGACATCGGCCTATAAACTACGGGAAACAGAGGTAAGCCATGTTCTATCCAAAGCAATTCGAGACACTGGTCCAAGATGCCAGCCAACTTACAAAAACGACACGAACCGGCGAATACACGTTTGACCTGTCGCTTCCGGGCGCCCACTCGGGAAAAGTAGAGTACAAGCCGATCGGCGTAGACGAACAGGGCGATGAGTATGGAAGCATCTTCATCTACTGGGGAGACGAGAACAAGACCGAATGCGACTGCCTGCAGTACGCCATCGACGCCATCGGCGGGCTCGTCCGCCAATATGAACGAGAGGGTCTCAAATACGAGCCGGACCAGTCGCTTGGCGACGACATCGACATAGCGATGATGGACCACTACGACCGGATGAACGGCGACATAGGCGACATCGACGTATTTGAGGAATCGGTCATTAAGTCCTGCAAGAACAAACATCTCGTCGAATCCACCATATCCCTGTACCGCGCAACCAAACGCTAACATTCAACCAAGAAAACGGAAAAGGTGGCCCGAAGGCCACCTTTGTTTTTTCGAATGAGTTGCTCTTGCTAGATTATTAAATCAAATCCAATCGATGCTGCGGAACATTCCGACGCTGCAGAATATAGTAAAATCGGCTGGTTCTCGTCAGCTCCCTTGACATAGCTGTACCCCACGAGAGTCATCTGGTCGGAGCCATCGTCCTTCGGGACATACATAATATCGATTTCGAACGTACCGCCAAACCCCTTCAACATGCTGAAATACGTGGCGGGGAACATCGCCACGCGTCCGGGGCGGAAAAGCTTCTTCACCAGCTTATCGTCGAGATGCCTCGTGCATGTCGACTCGACACAATAAGTAATCTGCTGAGCCAGCTTTCCCTTGATATAGAACTTGACCCCACCCTCGTCGATGAACAGGGTGACAAACTTGCATGTAGGCACCAGCTTGATTTTCTTCTCGAAATCCTTGATAGATTCCTCGGTAAAGCAAATCTCGGCGACTCGAATCTTCTTTCCCGGATTGTTCCGGTCACCCGGAATTTTTGTGGCGGTCTTCTTGAAGCAGCTCGGGTCGGCGGTCGGCGTTAAGCAGGTGAGACCCCTCGAAGCGAACTTGATATATTCGTATCGCTTGCCGGTAATGGAAATCATCTGGGACAGAGACACTTCGCCTCGCTTCGGATACCCTACGGCCTCCGAATACTTCATGAACTCGGTCATAGAGAACACGTTGATACGTTGCGCGTCGAAATAAAGATCTTTCTCTCCGGCCGCTATGTGAGTCAGGAGCGCCTGGTTCGGTATGCTTATGCGGTACTTGTCATCGACGTGTTGCATAATCGTGCAACCGGCCTTGGTCACGTTGGTGACGGTCTTCAGCAGCTCGGCGTACTGCTCACTATACTTGATGGAAATCGACTTAATATCTTCTTGCATATACTCACCTTTATGCGGAATAATAGCTGTTTAGGATTTGAATTTCAAACTCGGGTTCGCAAAGCCGATTAGCATGCGTTCGGCCCTGTTCCACTGCACATTATACCTATCCGGCTCAAAATCGCTGCACCGCATGGAATCCACCTCGATTTGCAACATTTTCACCCCCAGGCGGCGCATAATCATAGATATGGCGAACGGGACAAACGACCGCCCGTCGCCCAATACGCTGAAATTTTTAAGTTCGCAAAGCAGTTTCAAATATCCACCGCGAACGGCAACAAACGGGCCGTCGAGCACGGCAACCTCGTGAGTACCGACCGCGCTACGGGTACCTGCAATCCGTCGGGACTTCGACTGATCCGTCAGAGAGTATTCACTGAACATCCCATAAGTGGCCGGACAGTTGATCCAGCTGCCATTGGGTAGGACATATTCATACCCGAACGGGCCAACCGCTCCATACTCGGTCGGGACATTGTCCAGCTTCAGGTAAAATGACGGGTCCGCCACTATTGAACTGGACGGGGCCAGGATTATCCACGACGGAGACACTTTTGGCGGGAGGTTCGAAATCTTGCGAGCAACTCTGGCTATGTTGCTGAATACCGAGATTACTTTCGTCTTGACACGGGTGGTAACGATGGCCGCGTCCTTGGCCCTATACGTACATTCAACGGGCTCGACCGAATGCTTCGTGTATACGTCGTTCCATCCGTTACGGCTATAAAGGATAAGTACCTTCTCCGGTTCAAAGTTGTTCTTCAGGATAATGTCCGGCGTCAAGGTAACGATTGTCTTCGGATCTATACCGAGCAGGGAGCGAATTTGATTTTCTTCGGCACGCTTCTCTGCGGCGGCGGCCAGAATCTCGCTGATGCGGGCCTCGCGACGGAACACCTTCTCCTCGAAAGCGGCACGCAGGGCGATCTCGACTGGGTCCTTTACCGGCTTGACGAGCACCTTCGCGTACTTCTTCTCGCGGTACATCCTCAATTTTCGGCGAAGCTCGTTATAGTTTGTCTTGTCAAGCGCTTCCAAATGTTTCATCCGGTATTCGGAAAGCTCGACGACGGGGTCTATCTCGACACCGCTCTCCACGATGGCCTCGACTTCCTTTTGCGACCATCCCATACTGGCCTCGGGTATACGGCCCATCTTCCGGTTCTCTTCGGCGCGTTCCTCGGGCGTATACAGCTTTCCGTCATTCGAAAGCAACTCATGGCACTTACCGACTATATAGGTAGTAATCCAGTAGTTCGTCTTGCCGAACTTGTTGCGGATCGCCGCACGAGTGTAATAGCACTTGCCCTCGTTGTAGTATTTTACCTTGCAATAATGATCGTATTTCGCGTCAAGATATTCCTTGTCGAATACGTTATATAGTCGGGACTTGTTCTTGGACAGCGAGGCCTTTCCGGGTTCGAGATAACCCGAATTGACCATCGACTTGACCTTGACCTCGGTCGTTTTCAGGTAGATTGCTGTAAGCGGTACGGTAAGTACGTCGGACAGAGGGTTCTTCCTAATGAGTTTCTTCGAACGATGCCCCGCGCCTTCGATCTGCTTCGTGATATACTGAATAATCTGCTCCCGTGTCATCCAGCGATACCGACGTTTTCCGTCGGTGGTGCGGTTATACCAAACCGCGTCGGCATTGCCCCTGCGTACTTCCGCCTTGAGCCGGTTCGGTGTAGTGCCGATGAACTCAGCCGCGTCCCTAATGTTCAGCTTCGCGGGAAGCCAAGGAATCATCTTCATAGGCACGTAGTTCTTGATGAATCGCTCGTAGTCCTTGTAGTACACGAACTTTCCCCGATGGTCGGGCTCCTGTTCAACCAGCTTGCCTGCCTTGACAAGATTTAAATAGGCACATGCCGTCACGTCAAGGTCGGCAATTATCTCAGACGGCCTCCACTTCGCATACGGGTGAACCCGGCAAGGCGGGTCGATATTGTAGACGCGCATCATCTTGATGCAGCTGTTCAGATGATAATGCTTTACTCGGTTCGCGGTCAGCCTGTAAGGAATCCCGTCGAAAAATCCACTTTGGTGCATCGCTTCGAGCGGACGACCCAGATAGTCCGCTACATATTGAGCGGTAACGTATTCGGGCACGCCAAATCTTCGGATTCCTTGAAGCATCAGAAATATATCCCTAGGTTGCGCTTGGCGGAGAACTTTGCGCGGAGTAACTCCTGATTAGCCTTCCGTGCCGAGCGTTCACGTTTCTTAATGTCACCATAGGTCAACGAGAACAATATTTCGGCGCCTTCAGGCTTACACGAACGAGCCTCAATGAAGTCGGGATTTACGTAGCCAGACGAGACCAATGGCATCTCGCCATTCATCACGGCGGCATTTATGTCCTTGCTCTTGATTTCTGACCAGTCGAACCACCGGAAACCTTTCCTAACTGTATCGACGCGGGCACTACGTCCGGGGTCGTCGTTATCCCAGATGATGGTACAATTTTCTTTATTTCGCTCGATATCTGGATTATCGGCGAGCACTTCCTGGAGATGGTTGACTCCACCTATGGCGATCGAGTTCTTTACAAACGTAGAGTCAACGGTTCCTTCAAGAATGTAGAACGGCTTTGTGAAATCGACAAAGTCGATATTGTATGCCTCGCGCTTGACACCCTCGAAGTTCATATAGCGATTCGGATTCTGAGGATCGATAGCACGGGCGTCGAATTGGTTCCACATCCCACCAAATTTATAAAACGGAATGATTATCCTGTTCTTGTATTTATTTCCAAGTGGGCGGCCGTTCTCGTCATAGATATATGCCCCTCCCGAGTCACGCTTCAGGAACTGTTCACCTTCAAGACAGACAAACCAGTGTTCGTACACCTCCGGACGAATCAGTCGTTTCTTGCAAAGCGCGATTGCATCACTCGCCAGAGGAACATTGTCAAGAATTGACACAAGTTCACCATCCTCAAACGGGAGGATTATGTTCGGTTTGGCCTTATCGTTGTTATCTTTATCGGAGCGGTCGCGATTATTATCGAATCCCATGAATAACAGGCGCGAATACGTAGCATCATCATTTTCCTTGAAATACTGCATCACGTGCTTGGAATAGCCGCACCGATAGCACTTAAAACGCCAAGTGTCCTTGTATATGTAAGCCTTCTTCTTGTTAGGTCTGTTTAGGTCGCCGCAGAAAGGACACACGAAGTTGTATTCGGACGACTTTTCCTTCATCGCATACTGGCTAAATTGCTCCTGAACAGCCTCATCCAGAGCTCCATACGGTATGTTTTCATAAGAAAAGGACATCTGTGTACCTCAGAGAAAATGGCAGCCACCGTGAGATGGCCGCCATTCTGAACCAGGATTTCGATGATTAGACTTAGAACGGCAAGTCGTCGTCTTCGCCACCTACCGCCGGAAGGTCGGCAGGAGCTGCTTCCTGAACGGGCGCTGCCTTGGAAGCGGCGACCTTGTTGGAAGCGGCGAGGTTCACGAGGTCATCGTCGCTAGGCTGGGAAGCGGCTTCGGTAGCCGGCTTCTGGGAGCCAAGGAATTCGGTGGCATTCACGGTGCTGACCTGTGCGCCCTGGGCATAGTTGGGATTAGCCTCGGGAGCAAAGCCGGCCTTGTTGAACGCGGCGTTTTCATTGCGACGGGACACTTCGTTCATGAAGTCAGCGTAGATCTTAGCGGCTTCGGCTTCGGACGGAACGTCCTTGAGGAAGTCAGTGAGGTCGTAACACTTGTTCAAGATGTCCAACATCTCGTCCTTGGTGTCGGCCAGCGGAGTGGCTTCCGTTGCGTAGCAAGAACCATCGTACGTCGTCATCTTCTTGGCCGGATCCCAGCTGACGGTGACTTCGTAGTCGACACCGGTAGTCGGGGAGTGCGGGAAGAAACGTCGTTTTTCCTTGTTCTTGCGGTCACGCAGACTGCCCGGACGGACGGTCTGGTCGTTGCCCTTCGATTCAGTGTTGGCACTGTCATCGAACGGTGCACGGAGTTCGCGGTCGATAGCATCGGTATGACGCCACACCTTCACCTTGCCGTTGTTGTCGGGGACATTGTCGTCCTGACGCACGAGGACGTTGGTGAACCATTCGGGGCGGGCACCCATGGACACGACAGCCTTCGTACGGGCATCATCCTTGCCGTAGAGCTTGACAAATTCGTCGTAACGGTTCCAGATCGCATCGCAGATAGGGCAATGGGTCTGACCGGGAATGCTCTTGCAGCATTTCACTTCACGGTGCATTTGTCCAGATCTTAAGTGGTGGTAGATTACCTTCACGCCGGGATAGGTCTTGTTCTTCAGACCTTCAACGCCCTGCGGAAGCAGGCGGACGATTGCGTCGTAAGTCGGATTCTTCGCGCTAACGCGAGGCTTCCACAGACGCGGATCGCTTTCACGGTTGTCGCCAGTTGCCTGGGCCAGGTTGGAGACCCCATCAATGGTAAGGAGGTCAAGGGAGATATCATCAGTTGCCATAGGGATTATTCCTTTCTAAGGGTTTAGGGTTTCGGGTTTAACTGATTATTGGATATTGTAGAAAAAGGAAATTTGAATTGCAAACAATTACAAACCACCCTTTTTCTAGCCATCCGAACGGAGTTTATACATTTGCCAAATATTCTTTGAGCTTCTGTCGGCCGGCCTCGACTATCTCGTCGTTAATCTCGCCTTCGTCGGCGGCAACATATTCGGGCCAGTCGCGGCGTGCCTGCTCTATCGTGGCGTCAACCAGCTTATCGATATCGGCAATATCCTTCTTCTTGCAGTAGGACAGCTCTATCAGGTAATCAGCAAACCTGTCGGCGCTCACGTAATTCACATCTTTCGTGACCGAGGTCACGTCCTTTTGAGGTTCCTCTTCCTTTTTGGCGCCTTCGGCCTTCCAGGTAAGTGCCTCGATGTTCTTGGCATGGTCAATCGCGGCCTGCAGCTGTTCGCCGAGGTTTTCCGGAAGAACATAGTCGTCCTCGTCCGCATGCAGTTCCTCGAGCTTCGCCTCCACTTCGGCAAGAAGGCTGTCAAAGTCCCAAGTCAATCTCGGGGCGACAATCTTGCGAATCTCGCACAGGTCGGCGAACTTCGACGCGTCGCCTGTCAACTTCTCGTTCTCGACTTCTTCGTCAATGCAGTTCGGGTCGTAGTCGTCACGAATATGCAGCTTGCCGTTTTCGTCCTTGAACATTATCTTTGCGGCTTCCTCGTCGGTCATCTCGGACTGACCCTTTGCATCCTCGTCGTCGCGTTCGTATTCGGTCGCCTTCTGCATGTAGGACTTTCCGATGAACGGGTTATTCGACTGGATATTAGTGAGCCACTTCTTGTAGGCGGGCGTCTCGACAAGCACACCTGTTCCGGCACCGCCAACCTTCGCGCTACCCATATTCACGATAGCGTTAGTGAGATTCTGGTTTTCCTCTTTCACCTTTTCGGTGTATTCGGCAACATCCTTTTCGTGTCGCTCGACAATGGCGTTCACGCTTTTCTTCACATTGAATCTAGACATTATTCTTCCTCGTCCATTACGCCAAGGCCGCCTAAAATCTCGGCTTCCTCGTCGGGGTCATCCTCAAGCAACTTGTCAGGATCTGGGTCCATTTCGATAGACGGCTCCGCATCTTCAACGGGAGCAGCGTCTTCCTTCTGTTGCTTCTTGCTTCCCGCCATCTTGGCGGCGACTTCTAGTTCGTCGATGGAGATTGTTATGCCCTTCTCCTTAGCCACTAGCAGTTTGATATCGTTGTCAAGCATAGCCGTGAGCTTGCTGGCGTCCACCATAGTCTCTACTGCGACAAGCAGCTCCATCATGCCGAAATCCTTCTTGCAATATCGCTTGTATAGCCACCAGAGAGCCGAATTGAGCTTTTCCCTATACTTCTTCAGCACAGCGTCCGGCATCGACAGCACGATACAGGCGTCGCCTTCATATCTCGGCGTCTGGAGATACTTTTCCAATAACGACAGGATTGAAGAGTTCTTCGCATTAGTCAATACGAGCTCGTCAAGGTTCTCGTTTGATACGGGAATCCGATCGTTCGTCTCCGTGGCATGGGTGTAAACCGATAAATCCATTTGGTCATCCAGTTACAGCTTACCACTTAAATTATATCATATCACACCAGCGCACTCATGTCGTCAAGCGCCCCGAGCGCTTCCTTCTGTTCGGCGGCGGTCATCGGCGGATGGGACTTCTTCGGAGGGGCGGGACGACTCCTCTGTGTTCTACCGAACCCCGTGTTGACCGAGGAACCGAACATATTGGAGGTGGCCGAAGTGACCACGTCAAATTCCTCGCGACGACGGTGCTCCTCCTCGACATCCTCCTGGGTAGCCGGATACCACAGCATGGTGCCGTAGTTTCGTTTTGTGTAGAACGGTACCTCGTTCTCGCCGAAGCGGTTCTTCTTGATAACGTGATAGTACATATCCAGACCCTTGAGAATCGAGTCAATCGTGATAGTAATCATCAAGTCAGCGGTCTCGTTATAGCCGGACGACTCGCGCACGGATTCAAGACCGGCGTCAAGCGAAGAATAACCGGAGCGGCCGAACTGGATGGCGGAGAGTCCGACAATGTTCCTCTCGTTGCAAATCTCTCTGATCTGTTCAGCCTTGGCCTGACCATCCTTGTACATATTCTCGAGCATACCAGCACGCTGATTCGGTCGCATAATGCCGATATAGTCGATGACAAGCATATCCACCGGGGCGCCGACAACGGATTCGTACTCGTCGAGGACAGCCTCGATTTCGTACGGCGTGGTGGTTGTCTTCATGCGCTTGATCTTCAGGCAGCCCATCTTCTCGGCGGAGGCAAGCCTTGCATTCTCGATGCGTTGCTTGCATTCCTCGGTAGAGAGCTCCGTGACCTGGTACTGGTCGATGCCAGTAAGGTTCGCCGCCATACGTCGCCACAGGTATTCCTCGGAAAGCTCGAGCGAGATGTACATAACGTTGTAGCCGGCGCGTACAGCATAGCACGCCTCGGAACACAAAACGAGCGTCTTACCGACGTTGGGCTGGCCTACATACAGGCACAGCGTTTTTCTGGGATATCCGCCTGTCGACGGGTCGTCCTTCCTCTGCGCGGTCCACACGTTGACATCGGTGATTCCGGACGGGATAGGATGCGAAATTTCCTTGAGCCTGCGTTTCGCCTCGTCGATATCCTCGATAAGGTCGAGACCGAGCGACATATGCAGGGAAAAGTTGATTTTGTTCTTTATCTGGGGAATTAGTTCCCGGACTGCGTCCACGTTGTTTTCGTATATGGACACAGCAGACTGTCGCAGCAAGTTATATACGGCCTTTTCCTGATAAAACTTTTCGAGCAGCTCGACAAGCATGTTCGGCCTCAGGGTGGTCACGTTCGCGTTATAGATGTTAATGATGTGTTTACGAACTTCTCCATACGTTTCGGCATTTTCAAGGCCAACGACGATTTCCTGCGCCTCAGGCGGGCGATGATACTTTCGCACAAACTTGTTAACGATTTCGGCAAGCTTCTGATTAGTCTTGTCCTCGTACAGAGTCGGGTCGAGGAACGGCATCATCCTCTGGGACAACTGCTTGTCGCTGAAAAACGTGCGAAGAACGATATCTTCTCTTGTTAAGTCGTAAACTTGCTGCATATGGATTAAATGGGGAAAGAGGGGTGTCACCCAAGTGACACCCCATATGATTACTCAGCTGCGTCAACCGATTCATCGGGCTGCAACATCTTCTTCGCGGTCTCCGCCATGTACTTGGCTTCGGCCTTGATGTTATGTTCAGCCTTCTTTGTGGCGACCTTAACCTGCTCTTCGTCGAGGTCGAGGTCTTCGTCGTCACGACGTATTTTCGGCGGGCGGAACTTGTACTCGCTCTTAACGTACTCGTTCAAAGGTTCAAGAATGGTACCCAGTCCCGTTTTCTTCATAAGACCCTTCATGGTACATACGATCCACTGATCGGGTTCCTTGTTCGGGTCCTTGATGACATAGCAGGTCTTCAGGGTCTTCTTGCCGGTATCCTCGTCAATCGGCTTTTCGAGGTTGCCGTACTTTTCCTTGCTCCATTCTTCGACCAGACCGGCGTTCTCTGCAATTCGTTGGAGACCATAGTAGCGGTCGATTCCGTGGTTGTAGTCAACGTAAATCGGCGCCTTGAGCTTGGCCTTCACGAGACGGCTCTTGGTAATCGTGGCATTAAGCACGACACCGGTGATATCGCCATCCTTAGACGGCTTCTCATAGGTCTTGTAGAGGCTGAGAATGATAGAGGCGGAGAACTGAGCGCCTTCACCACCGGCAATCTTTTCGGGATTACCGAACATGGCGCCACTGGAGTCCATGTAGATATGGTTGGTGATGAACATCGGTATGCCGAGGTTGGCACAACGGTTCGTAATAGAGCGGTACATACCGGCCAGAATCTTGGCCTTGGTCATGTCGGACTTGATTTCGCCCTTGGTAGCGTCGTTGATCGCCTTCTCGGTAGAAAGCTCACCCTGAGAGTCAAGCACGATGGCGCACTTTCTCTTGAGCTCGATGCTGTCGCCTCGGTCTACTTCGAGCTTGTTGATGATGCCGTTAACCGAGATGAAGTAGTCTTCGACCGTCGTGATTTCCTTGATCAAGCGGTACTGACCCGGAACGAAGCCGTTCTGTTCTTCCAAATCCTCTTCTGTCGTTTCACCTTCGGTGTCGTACCAGAAAATGTAGTAGCCTTTCTTCATCAGTCCATAGGCGAAATTGTTCTTCGCGATGAAGGACTTACCGGACTGTTGCTTACCGGCCACCATGATGAATCTGTTAAGGGGGAATCCGCCAAAAATGTCGCCCGACAGGAGGGCATTGAAGGCGTAGGAACCCGAGTCGCAAAATCCGAAATTCGGGTGTCGGATCAACTTGTCCGCGTAACGGTCGTTGACCTTGATGTTTTGGAAGAATGCGAATCCGTCGTCAGCGACGGTTGCCTTTCCGGTTTTCTTTGCTGTTGCCATAGGGATTAGTCCTTTATATGGGTTTTGGGGTTTAAAAAAAATTACAACGAGGAAGGTAGCAAAAGGGAATTTGAATTACAAACGGGGAAGGGGTGGCTCTGCAAAGACACGTTTATCACTCGATCATTTCTTTTTCTCCGGCAAAGACAGCAAATCGAGTGCCCCCTGCAGGCTTTTCCAAGCGTCCATCTTGGACATCAGGGGGGTCATAAAAACGTCAGTATGGTCAAATTTGACCTTAAACCACGGAAAACGGGCCTCCTTGATTTTCAGCGGGGATTTGCTCAAAACGACCAGCGGGTGGAACTCCTTCATCTTGTCAAGATCGTATATTCCCTTGGGCCCGGATATCTCGAGAATGCAACATTCCCTGGCCACCTTGACGACAGTCGCGGCGAACTTCTTGTCGCCCATCTCGAAATAAGCCAACAAATCGCCGCTTTGATGATGGAAATAGTCAGCCTTCGGGTCTCTCAGTACCCTAAGGTATTTCTCCAGGTCGAAATAGCCGACCAGTCGCATCCTGGAGGGCATTTCCCTGTCCGTATAGACGTACCTAGCTATGACCGGCTCGAACAGTTTCCCATTGTTCAGGTCAAGGTGCATCATCAAGTCGTAAATCTTGGACAAGTCCTTCTTGTACCCGCTTTTCACCGATATTCCCCTCTGGACGGAATCCTTCAGGATTCCCGTCTTGGTCGAGAATTTCGACACGAAAACGTGGTCGCCCACGTTGAACCGGGAATCGGGCGGGAAGTAGTTGAGCGCCTTGGCGATGCCCTCCGCATCGTTGGACTCGGCCTCTACGCGGTCGTTCACGACGTACACGTTCACCGTCTTTCCGACGATGTGGAAAGCCGGCATGGCGATGCCGTTCTTGTTGATATAATTTTCTTCAGATATTCTTACGTATTTATTAAAGGCACCCGTTTCGTCAAGCATTCCGAACTCTTCGGCGACATCCTTGTATTCGGTCTTGTAATCGCGTACATAGACCAGCTGCTTGTCGGCAATTTGCTGTATCAACATCAGACATACCGTCCACGGCTCTTGAATGTAAACTTCAACATCTCGGTCCTTGCCGTCGGCAATATGACCGCAAGGATTAAATTATATTGTCCGGCCTCGTCGAAATTGCAGGAGCTGCGCTCGGGGTCGATCGTCACCCTGGGTTCGTATGTCTCGACAGCCTGGATACATTCCTTCAGAAGCTCAGTTTCCTCGGTGGCGTCCCCCAGCGTGAATATCTTTTCTTCAATGCGTGTGCCGAAATTCTGGTTAAACAGACGCTCTCCACGGCTAGTCAGAAGGCATGAATAGACATTCTGCAACAGGCTGGTCTCGTCGGTAATTTCAGTAAAGTTGCTAAAACCGAGATCGCGGTTGTACAGAGCTGAACGACTGACCTTGGTCATGATTTCACCGGGAATCTTCTTCTCGGCGAGTCGTACGTCGCGCTTGGCCAAGTCGTTCACCACGTATACCGATGCCGGATTCGTTATCTGGACGGGATTGCCAGGCCTGGTACGGAGCTTACGCAGTACCATAACCTGCGTGGGTCCGGCCACCGTGTCGGGGACTACCGCATCGATGTAGTACGGCGAACCCGACATAATAATGGCAGATTCCCCGTTGAACGTCACCACATTGTCGTAGAGGCTGTTTCCGAAAGTGCAGTCCGGCTGGTTCACCTCGATGCGGACCACCTGTCCGGGCTCCGCCGACGGGCTGGTAATTACAATATCGAATGGTACAGGGTCGACCATAGCGGCCTCACCGCCGCTAATCACGAAATACGGGGGTAAAGCGCCCGCGTCGGTAGAGTTGAACTCGACGGTCGAGGACGCCTCGCCGACAACTTTCATAGCCACTGACGGGGAGTAGGAATTGCTTCCGGAAAGCCACGCAGAAACGATGGCGGAGTCAATTGGAAACTCGGCGTAGTTCCCGTAGTTACCTACGTTCGGCGTGTCGGCCGACCGGTTATCCTTCTTCAAGGCCGGGTTTACCACTCGACAAGACGAAACGGGCACCTGGGTCACGTGGGCCAAGGCCTCCTCGTAGGACATATCGTCGCGCCACCCGTTCGAATCCATCTGATAAAGAGTGAGGGTCGCCTCACTTGTGTCGATTGAAGCGGCAAACATCTTGAGCACAGCTGCCTGCCCGTAGTCTACATCCATCGTTATCTTCGGGAACTTCATACAGACCATCGACCGGCTTGCGCCACCGCTGCACTTGAGAACAGATTCACCGATATGGACGGCTGTGTCACCTTCGGTGAAATACGTGTCAAGGGTTGGCTCGACTAAATACGTATTCGACATATGGTCGTACGCGGGAATATTTTCGAATCCCTGGTCCCAGTTCACCGGAATCGCAGCCGACGGAATAGATGGAATGTAGCTGTCGCCGTGACCTGCAACCCACTTTGTATATTGCCAGCCAGAATCGGAAATTACCACCTCGGAGGTCGGGTCTATGTAATGCTTGGTATAATACGTGAACGAATGGTCAGTTCTGGACTGCACTATGAAGTTTCCACAGAGTCTAAGTCCGTTGGGGCCAAGAAGATGGGAACTTGCCAACGATTCATTGCTAATCTCGACGGATTCGCCCACCTGAAACGGATGCACGCCATTCGTCTGGACAATGACCCGGTTGCCTATTACACGAATACGGTCAATTGATCCACGGCTCTCGTCCGGAAGATATTCAACAAGGACGCCGGCAATCGAAGCCGAATCATCATTTATCACATCGGATAGAGTAATTATATGTTCCGCAGAATCATGCAGCTCGATATCGATTTCACAATTAAAATTGCTGTCCTGGGAATCTATACGGGGCGGGCGGAAAGAGCTATTCCAATCGTCATACCCGATGACGTTATCACCTGGCGTGGTTACACTAGCAACTATCCCGCTACCGTTAGAGCCGGAATAAGACAAAATCCCGCCATAATTTAGCAACAACCGAGCCCTAAAAACATTCGACGGCTCATTAGACACATCAATGGTAAATTGCTTGTTGACGGCGTTATATGAAGTTATACATTCCATATCAAACCTACATCATCAGCGGGCCGTCGTCATCGTCGTCATCAGGCTCCGGTTCGGGTTGAGGTTCTTCCGGCTTGGACTGAGGTTGCGGAGTTTCCTTCGGTTGTTCCGGTTTAGGTTCTTCAACCTTCGTCTCGGGTTCAGGCTTAGGCTGTTCTGGAGTATACTTGGTATTTTCGACAAACTCCTTCAGTACCTTTCCGTCAGAGTCGGTTCCCTTGTTGGTCATCACGTGGTTAAGCGCGACAAGTACCTTGTTGATAATCGGGTTCTTGTGAAGGATATCCGAATCGGCATTACCAAACGGAGAATCCTCATCGTCCTCTTCAGCCATCAGCGACACGAAATTCAGCACTTCGCCCAGCGGGGTCGGCTTGGAATAGCCACAGGTCATTCCGGTGTACTTGCTGAACTTGGCTGGGTCAATCATGACTTGGTCGAACGACTTGGCCGTATTCATAGCGCTTTGCTCGCGTTCGGCCTGGCCAATGTCAACCGCCCCATACGGCTTCAACGAGAACATGCTCATTGCGGCGTAGGCCGATTCGACATAATTCCTCAAGTCGTTAAACGCGGTCTTGCCGTCCTTCAAAAGTCCGGCCAAAGACCTGTTCAGCTCGTTATTGGCGATAACCGAGTCGATAACGGCCTTCATCGTATTGGTATAGCCTTCCAGCGAGATACGATCCTTTGTAGTCTTGGGCATCTTGTTGGTGGCGAAGCTGACCTTGTTGGCCTTTCCGTACAGAGCCCGATACAGCTTCGGGGCAATCGCGTCTGACATTATCGTATTGCCGGACGCTGTAACAGCGGTGCCTACCAGGTAATTGCTGACGCTCGTCACCATCTTGGCTATCTTGTCAAGGTCGTCGTCACCTGATTGAATTTGCGGTGGTTCAAACTTGGATACGCACCAACCATCGTCAAGAGACTTCGAGTGCTCGGCGCGACTCTGGAAACCGACTTCCTTTGCCAAGGTGTTAAGAATTGCGATACGCTTTGGCAGACCGTTATGCTTGTCCACGACAGCAGACAGCGTCTTGTTCAGTAGGGAATTATCCATCTGCTCACCAAGGCGTTGATGGGAAGTCGCAATATTGCCTTCGGCCCTATTATTTGCAACGGCGTCGTCATCCGCGTCACCCGTATCGGCAGAAATATCGGACGATGCGACACCTCCCTTAGACATCTGTACAAGGACAAACAGGTCGGAATTTCGAGTAATCAATTCGCTCACAATCTCACGCGGTTCAACATCAACAATTCCGTGCGGAGTAGATTTCTTAATGAAGAAATCGCTCGTAATCTCCACACAGCCAGACATTCCCTGCGTAGACTTACCGAGTACGCGAGTCGGATAAGAGACCACTCCGCGCTCATTAGTAACTTTTCGCGTGTAGGTAGCCGTTTTCGGATCTACAACAGACGCAACGTTTTCACCAACCGCGTCGTTGATCGTCTTTGCTATCGACGCCGGAATATCGAACTTATAACCATCGATTCTGGATGGACATAGGATGAAACGGCCAGTACGCCCATTCCGATTATCTTCCGGGTCGTAAAGCATATAGGTGCAAAGCTGTCCGCGCTCGCCAAGTTTCGATACGACTTCGCTATTAGACGGCTTCCTATGCAACTTGCTCTCGAGGTGCATCTTAACCATCTGAAATACTTCCGGCGTGGTAAACCACACTATTTCACCCTTGCTGTAACTACGGGAGCCTACGTCATATATTCGTGTATCTTTGGAAACGTCGCGAGCACCCTTATCATGCTTGTACATCGCGATTATACTGCCGTGCATTTTTTCAACAAAATTCGCAAAGCTGTTCGGGTCGGTCATAGCCATAGTCACACGATTAGCGATTTGCTTCATCGCGTTCTCGTCGTCAGATGCAGACATAAGCCTATTATATTCCTGCTGCTTGTCCTCAGGAAGCAACGAGTCACCATTACGGTAAACCACGTTCAAAAGCAGGGACCACCAGTCGGCTATATTGTCTCCAGTAATCGTCGGACGCCGTATGGACTTATGCTTGCGTTGCCAAGCAGTTACAAGCGTAATCAAGGCCATTCTGACCATCGAGGCATACTTATTGTGTTCCATACGAAATCCCCCTATTCCTTACCGAGCATTTCATCGGCACTACGATAACGTCCGGCAATCTGTAACATATCAGTGAGCAGGAGGGAACCGCCCGCATACACAGCGGGTTCGTCGCCATCCATAACCGGGACAAGTTCTCCGTCAGCATTCTTTTGTCTGGCATACATAACGGCAAGGCCCGACGAAAGGAGATACGCACCACTGATTACGTGGGTAAACGAATCATCGTCGGCAAACTGGCCATACGCCGTAACAATAATCGCACCGGAATCGTTACGCTGGCGACCAAACATACCGAGAACCTTCGCATTACACTGCTGGGTTTCGTCGGTAAGTGCAATTTCGTGCAGCTTCCTAGTATGCTCGTCGTCCGAGAAGAATCCTGTACGAGACCATGCATCATTTGTCATCGGCTGTGAGTTGTTCACGTCGTCGGAAAACAAGTTCTTAAAAGTAACCTTGTCGGCATTCGCAACGTTCGCTCGTTCGACCGTATATTCGGTTCCGTCGTCGGAACGTCCAAAAATCTCGCACGTCATCTTGAACGTAAATTCGCGGACCTTCAGCACGGCATCCCATACACTGGACACGAAATCCTTTCTGTACAGAACGCCGCCCTGTTCGTAAGCCAACTTGTAGAGCACGCCCATGTTGACCCCGTCCATACTCTTGAACTTTGCGGTCTTGTTCAGCTCGGCCTCGTCCGCCATCCTGGTCTGGGCCTGATGAGCCTTGAACAGGTCGGATTCCTTGGCAGCTCTGTCCAGAGCGACCTGCGACTCCTTGGCGCCATGCTCCTTGTACGCGACAGCCATATATCGAGCCAGATTATCGGGATCTACACCGAAAGAACGGAATGCCCCGTTTTTGGACAGATAGTCGATACTGTCCATAATTTCATTGGGCGCAAGGTCAGTCATCGAAGGATTGTTCGGATTGTACTTAAACGCAAACAACATCTGACTAATGATGCGCTTCGCCAGATTATCCGGGTCAGCCGATTCCCTCGTACGTTCGTTGAACGCGTTCTTCTGCTGATTGAACTGACGGATGGCCTCCCTAGCGCGAGCTGCGTCGTCGATATATGCCGTCATAGGTCATTTCCCAAATGCTATCCGCAGTTTATACGATTTCCGGCCCCCAAAACGAAAAAGAGCCGGCGATGCCGGCTCAAATATTGGCAATATCCGTAATCAGATCAGGTATTCGGGAAGCTCTATCAGGACGGGAGCTTCGTCGCCGTCGTCGACCTCGTCGGTAATCATCGTAGCGTTGACGCCATCGGCCTCCATCTCATCATCGTCGGGCCCGTTGCGCTCCTCATCGATTTCACGAAGAGTCGTTACCAGTATAGCATATGACTTGATGAAATCCTCCTCATTAAGCTCGAACGCATCACAAGGAAGATATTCGTTAGCCATGGCATTCACGGCCGACTTGTAGAAGTTCTTCCTGTTGGGAACCCACACATCAAACATACATCCATTCGGCGTGCATACCGTCCCGACAGACACCAAGTCGGGTTCGCCGCCTACCAGCAATATTTCCATCCCATCCGGCAACGACGCATTCTCGTTCATCGTATCGCCGGTGGCGAAGTCCTTGTTTGGCCTGATGGCCAGCGACACTACCCTATTCGTCGTGAAAATGTCGTACAGGAAAGCGCCGGGCTTGTAGATGGCCCCGTGATACCTCATCGCCCCGCTAATGGAGAAATCCAATGCCAGCGCATAGCTGATGTTCGGATTCTTCATTACCGGATTGCTCTTTACAAACTCCGATACATAGTTGGTCACGTTTTCACTCGGGTCAACAAATCCAACAGAAGCAACGTTCTTGGCATTTTCGGAAATTATCTGCGCAATTACCGAGTTGTCGGCCGTCATAAATTCTGGGTCATGTTCATCCGTTCCGGCAAGGCAAATTCTTGTCGTCAAAATATAGGGAACACCGCCCATGACGAACAGGATTGCGTATTCAGTCCTCGCATTCACCTGATACACGCCGGTATTGAAAAAGCACTTAATCGGGCGATTCCACATGGATTTGTCATTTACCGCCATCTCTATGAACTTGCGGAAATCAGTCGCCATATCGTCGCCGTCAATGTTAGAGCAGTACAGGGTCTTGGTAGAATCCAATGTAGTGAATCCCCTGTCCAGCGTAGTCAACGTACGGCCTTCTATCCAGTTACCATAAATCCACTTGGTCAACTTGCCCATTGTCCTGCCAGTTAAAGACCGGTTCCAGCCGTTGACCAAAAACGAAGAAAGACGGCCGGGGATACCGACCACCTTCCTCGTGAGTTGTCCAATTTTATTCGTAAACGATCTCAGGACGATTCGTATCCGGAATCTCTTCATATCCGATAACCTCGCCGTAAACCCTGCACCAGTCGTGATAGATCTTGTGGATGATGTCGCCGTGTTCCCTACGACGCGCTTCCTCGAAGAACTCTATCTGGGTGCGGATAGCCTTTATGATTTCAGGTGGAAAATCGGCAAAGTCGACCTCGGTGATAAAGTCGGACTTCGCGTGCGGATTCCCGTTGTTGTCGAAATAGATGCCTGCCTTAGTTTTCTCGTCGTCGGTCGGGGTAAGGATGTCTACCACCTTTTGGTAGGCGACGCGAAGCGTCCACGTACAATGGAGCACCTGGACGAAACGAATACCGAGGATACGATCAAGAACCGATATCTTCAGAATCCTTGGTTCCTTCTTTGGTTCAGCCTGGGTTTCGACCGGAGCTTCCTGCGCTGTAGTTTCAATATTTTCGGACATCGTGTGACCTCGTTTTGATGTTTAAATTAGCTCATTTATCCGGCTGTTACGGAGTTCTTGGGCAAAAATAGCATCATTCTTGTTGATTTCCAAGGCCACAGATACCTTGAACTTGAATCGTCCTACGGTCTTGATAATAGGAATCTTCTTCATGTCGTCAGGCGTGAAGGAAACATAGGCCGACCAGTTGCCAATTATAAACCGCTTCGTGACGCCGAGCACTAAATCCTCGATGTCGAAGCTAGTCCGGAGGTTTACCGTCTCGTCTGCTGGGTCGAAAAAGGCGTCGCCTACCGGCTTGACGTTGAAGGTTATTAACAGGTCGCCGTTGGCGCCACCGTGCATACCGTTGTCACCGGCTCCCTTTATGGTAGCCGTGAGTGAACCCGGCCTATACGCGATAATCTTTTCGACCTTGTTCTTCAGGTAACCCTTGCCGTTACACGTCTTGCATTTCTTGGTCACTACGCTACCGGTGCCATTACAACGGGTACATGAAGATTTCTTTCCGTCCTTCACGACGTAGCCATAACCACCGCATACGGGACACGTACTTTTCCTGTTTCCGCCCGTACCGCTGCAGTCCAAACATTCACACTTCCGGCAAAACTTTATGGGAGCCCGTTCCATACCACCTAGATACACGTCCAACGGAATCGAAACCTTGAGGTTGATGTCCTTTCCGTCCTTCATCTTCGGATCCTGATTCACTGGCGCCTTACCGAAATCACGAGCCACTGTAGGCCGGCCGAAAACAGTCTCCATCATACGGAAAACTGCCGTATTCGCGTTGTTCTCGTCATACTTCTTACGAGCCTCCGGAGTCCCGACCATCTTCATAGCCTCGTTGAGTTCGACCATCTTGCTGTCGTCCCCGTTGTTCTTGTCGGGATGATATTTCCTAGCCATAGCCTTGTAGGCCTTCTGTATTTCTTCGTCGGTCGCCTTCACGTCGACACCAAGTACTTCGTAAGCGGTCATATAATACCTCAGCTTATAAACTACATCAAAAGAATCCGGTGAACCAATGGACGCATTCAAATTTATCAAGGACTGCCAGACGGCCTGCAAGAACGGCAAGGCCATCAGGGATTCGTTCCAACCCAAGAAGGGAAAGGAAAAGCGTAAGCACGCCAAGGTCGGATTCCCCGAATACGGATTCAGTTCTGTTCCGGGTGAACATTTCGGGCACGCTCCGGGCCCCGCCGCAAGCACCCATCCCGTGGTGCTCGGTACCAGCACGGTCGGCACGTCCGGACCGGTAGCCGACATCGGCATGGGTTCCGGTGGCCTCAGCGGCGACGGCTCCCCTGCTGGCGAGGCCGTCGAGAAGTTCGGCGTCGAAGCCGTTCTAGAGAGCTTCGAAAAGGAAAACCCGTCAAGCGACATCGTGCCGGAAATCCGCCGGCTCTTCGAAAACGTCAAAAAAGGAAACGGAGTACTCTACCACAGCTGCGACGGAGTCGCTACACCAAGGACTGAATCGGCGAACCCGTCCCCAATCGACGAGTCGCAGGTATCCGCGTTGGCGGCTTCGTGCGAATCGGCCCTAAACGCTTTCAAGAATTACACCGGATTCGACTACGAGGCAATCAGGCGCTAACCGTCTCGTCAATCACGACAATATGGTCTTCCGGCAGCATTCTGCCTAGCTGTTTCCAGCAAGTCTGCATTGCCATCCACATCATCCGGATAACCGGCGCAGGAACCTGTCTCTTGCGCTGTTTCTGTCTTTCAACGGCGACTTCGGGCGATATATCGAACCAGTACACCTTGAAGTCCGTGCCTTCTGGCGATATCGCCATCAACTTCTGCAAGTCCCGTGTATGGACGTGAGTTGAATCAGCGACCACGTCACCGGATGCCAAAGACGAAGCGATCCGTTCGTAGTATTCTTCCCGAACCTTCTCGCCACGAACCCAATGCGCCCTGAGGGCACGGTTGCTACGGATCTCCTCCATGATCACGTCAAACGACACGCGAGTACACCCAAGCGACTCGGCCAGCTTGGTCGAGTACGTGGACTTGCCGGCGCCTGGGACGCCGACCATAATGTGCAAGGTACTCATTATTCTCCAGCGCCGTGTACTTCGGGAACTACATCGTCATAGTCGTCCTTGCCGACGGGCTGGGCGACTGGCTTTGACTTCTTGACAGGGCCACCAACGGACACTTCAACAGGTTCTGATGGTTTCACCGCATTGGTGGTTTCCGTGGTAGAAGAATCTTCAGGAGAAGTCTCTGGAGTTGTATCACGGGACATATGCTCGCGTTGCAGGTCATCAAGACTATACACAGGCTTACCTTCCTTGTCCATAGATTGCCGGGTAAGGACTTCTTCGGCAACCTTGAAGTTTTCACAAACAGACTGCGCCGTTAGTCCGGCCTCGGACGCCTTCATATAGGCATAGTTGCACATGGTGCGGAACGTATCCATAGTCACATAGCCGAAATCAGCGAGCTTGACCATACGGTTGAGCTGGATGTCAGGATGGTACATCTTGACAATGGCCTTCATCACATCGCGCACGTTCTCAGACTTCCACAGGTCGACATCCTTTGTATCAGCCTTCATATTGTCGAGCCACTTCGGGACAATGCCGGTCATCAAGGTCATTATCATGTAGTCCATATATCCGAATACGTCACCGGCGACCTCATCATCAATCTCGATGTGGTTCTTTTCGAAGTCGGATGCGATGGCGCCAACCCAGTAACGGAACGTATTCTTGTCAATGACCACGCCGTCATACGGCAACTTGACGGAATGGCCCGACTTACTCGGCTTGGCATAACCGGAATTGACCAGTATGCGCTGAACCTCGTCGAAGTTTTCCTGAGTATCCCCGGTTGTACGATAAGAGTAGTACGGGTTCATACGGAGATGGGCTATACGCTCGCGAGCGGGCTGGGACGGGGTCGGGCCCCCATCAACCTTACGAGTACGGTCACCCCGCTCGACACTTTCGCTCATTATCGCACCGATACGTTCGGCAACATCATCCCAAGTATTGTCCGCCGTCTTGAACGAGCAGATAACCTTGAACAGGCTCTTCAGGTTCTGATTGGCCTCATAACGGTTATCGCCGAAATATCCGATGGGAACACCCTGTTCGGAACTCATGCTCTGCAGGTTAGCGAGAATCCGGTACATAACCTTTGTATTCTCGTCGGCCATCATCTTCTGCCGTTGTGAAAGCGAACCACAATACATATTGACCGCGCCCACAACATCGGCCACGCTCATCTGTTCAGGAATGGCCGATACGAGGCGTGTCATACCATCGACCCAGTCGGTATCGACATAAGATACAATGGACGAGAGTCTTTGCGGGAACACGTTAATCTCATTGGCAACCACGGCCATATCGTCAACGCTATAATCCTCACGTCCGCTAGTCAGCGCTTCGCGGGCATTCACCAGCAAGGCCTTTCGTGCATTCTTCTGGCCAAGGGAGGTCGTCGCGACAATGACATCGGCGATAGGCGTATCAAGGTCAGATGCGAGCGCATGAATCGAACGTACCGCCGCCTTGAGCTCATCGGAAGTCTTGCCGTTAGTAAGGTTGACCTCGTCGGAGAACTCGTCCAGCGTTCCGATTCGATCGGCAATAACGCCGCATACATACTGACGGGCCGACTTCACGCGGTCGATAATATTCGTGGAGCTAGTCGGGTTATCAGGGTTGAACCACGATGAAATAATTTCCTCCTTGCCTTCATCGTCAAGGTACTGGCCACGGCCGGCCTGGACCAGCTCACCGTCACCCTTGGCATAAGACATCGAGTAGTCGGAGGTCTTGCGATAAAGCGGGTTTCCGGCAAGGCGATGGGCCTTTCCCTGACCGACCGACTTGAACGACGTGTCAAGCAGCTGGAGGTTGGAGTTGTCGGTCATATTCTCGACAGTCTGGCGGGTACGCTTGTACGTCTTGTCGCCAAGGCGTTCGTCGTCGATAATCGCATTGAGAACAATCCGCTGTGGTAGTGTCTTGGCGATATCGCCGTAAAGCATGTTCTTATCGACCACGCTCTTGTAGATTGAGTTGAACTGACGGTTAAGGCGCTCATTGGTCGAAAATCTGTCGTCGTCAGAAACCACGCTACGACCGAACTCGGCCATCGCCTTGCCCAAAGCATACGCGTACTTGGCAAGCGTCGGATTTTCCTTCATCGCGTCGAAGACGCTATCGACGTACATATTAGCCTCGAGTCGCTCCGTATCAGTAACCTCGCCGGTGTTCTTCAAGGACAGCGGGCGGATTCTGGCACGAGCAAACGCGTCAATCGGGTTGTCAAGGTCAAGACCGCGCAGGTCACCCTTCTCCACCTTCTTGAAGCTCGACGGCCTATCATAATGCAGTCCCTTGACGGAATTGAGATAGCTGGCGTTGTCATTGGCATCACTCTTCACAAGACGGCCAATCGAATTCATCAGCTTCGCCAGAACGACGAACAGGTCCGCGTTAGTCTCCACGGAATTATTCTGCGAGTCGGAATATTGGGAAACTTCCTTAACGGCGTAATCAATAGCCTTGACGGAAGCGGGGTTTCCACTCGCGTGAGCAACATACTGTCTGAGGCTACCAAGCATTGACGAGAGTTCGCCCATATCGATGAAGTCCGGAGAGAACGCCGAAGCGCCGAGCACACTCAAGAGCTGCGCAATGGTCGAAGTGTCGTCCTTGGTGTACGCATTAACCACTCCGTTGCGCTCGTCGACAAGGTCGACTGCGATATCGTTGGCCGTATCGAAAATCCCCTCGGCACGCTTGATATCGTCGACGGACATCATCTTATTGCTGACAACTCTATAAACGGTCTGAGTCAGCACGTTCTTTTCAACGAACTTTCCAGTAATATCGCGAGCCCGTTGCAGTTCGGTAGAAATTTCGGCAAGCTTGCGCTTGATTGCCTCGACATTGGCATTCTGCGCGTTGGCAGTTACGCCGATGCCATCTTCAGATGCCATAGACTTAATTTCGTAGAACAAGTCTTTGTAATCATTTTCTTGGGCAACAAGGCCACCGATATGGGACATTCCGAGAAGCAGCTTGTCCACATCCTTCACGGATTCATCATCCATTTGGGCACGGAAGCCGGCCATGTTGTCTGGTTTTTCATCCTGACCCGTGTACAACTCGGTACCGGAATCACCGGTAATCTGACGATTAGCAAGCTCAAGGTCAAGCGCGTTCTTATTTTCCGGATCAAACACGGATACGGGCGCGGCCTCGCGGGTATCGGAAAGGTCGATGTTGTTCAGGTTCATTTCCTGAGTATCGACAGTTTCCTCCTCGGCCGTGTTAATATGGCCAATCTTACGCAACGTAATCAACAGCTGCGTCGGCGTATACATTTCATTAAACTTTGTAAACCCGCCCTGATTGCCGGAAAGGTTCACGAGAATATTGCGCACCTGGCCTATATCCGCCGTAGTCAATCCACGTGTTTTAATCGAGTTGACCACCCCGGACCAAGAGTTCAACAAGTGTTCAATATTCTTAATGAGCTCGGCATAGACCTGATTCTGCATCCCGCCGGATTTCGATACGGCATACCCATAGCACTTCGATATCCATGACGTCCAACGCTGAACGCTAGTAGGATCCACAAGCAACTTAATCGCGTCATCAGTATTTCCGTATTCAACGGCCTCGTCAATCGTCTTCAATTCCGATTTGAGTTCAGGAACATTCTCGGACGCCCAACGGACAAACTGCCCGTATTGCTCCATAAAGGTCTTCACATGTCCAAGAGCCTTTTGATTCTTGGCGATTTCTTCACCGGTCTTGTATTTGCCCTTCAGATAATCGGCAACAGCAACCGCATTGAACAGAAAGCGGATAGCCATATCAATTTGACCCGAGGTGTCGGAATCCTCGTCCTTCATCAACTCGCAGGCAAATCGAGCAACGGAGGCACGAACGGCAATATCCCCAAACGTAATCATCTGGGAAATAGTCGGTCCAACCGAGTAAACCTTTTGCTGCACAATGTTAGCAAGGCCTCGTTCCATTACAGCCGGACAATCACTGATATACTGGTTTACAGCGCCGGTATATTCCTTAGCGATAGCCGCTATATCGGTCAGCTTCTGACCCATATTCTTCCCGGCGCCGTCGCCAGCCGCCTTGTCGACCGCATTGCACATTTTGATGACGGTCGCTGCTTTGTCAACATAATCTTGATCCGAATCGCTAGGAGAAGCAAGTCCAGTACGGACCATTTTCCTTCGCATATCCTCGGTATTCAAACTCGCTACAATACTACGCATCGCATACTTGTCCGGCGTCGAGCTGTTCTGCGCATAGTGGTCAATTCGGACATCACCCTTACCGCCGTATATAGCCAAGTTAATCGGCTTGCTTGCGGCGATACGACGTTCCATCTCGGTGTTCACCGGGTTGATTTCGCGAGCATCCTGAAAATCATCACCCTCAAGTTTCGAGAAAGCCTGAATGCCGGAAAGCGCACACCAGCCATAGATGCTCTCAGAAATTGGGAGAAGTACCAGGATAGGCGACACATAGGAATCGCCTTTTGCCTTGATTTCGTCATAGCTGACGATATCTTCGGCGCCGAAGTTATCGCCAATCCCGTCGTCAGACATAAATTTCGTTCTCGGATTAATCTGATGCACATGAACAGATTCGCCATCCGGAACCATAATAATTGCAACTTGTTCACCGATAGTCGTAAGACCGCTGGTCTTGACACGGTCGTTGGAGCCCTGCTCACCAAAGCAATAAATTTCTTCCGGCATATACGGGTGTCCAAGCACCTGGTCGTCGCCAACAAAAATCAAGCAACTAGCGACCTCATTGATGATTCGGTCAGCATAGGCGGAACTCTTGTATTGAGCAGTCAATGTTTCCTTCAAGCCATTTGCGCCGCCTTCAAACATATACTCGGTAATCTTGTCGTGGACGTTAAGAGCGAGCCTCGTATCCAGTGACAAGGTATCACGGATGTAGTTATCAACGAACTCGGGGGTGACTTGTTCCTTCTTGATACGCGGGCTGAGATGGTTAAAAATCAGTTGTACGGCATTCATTATATCGTTACGACTGACCCTATCAGGACGTCCGGAAAAACCAGTACTGGCCGACGCCGGGTATAGTGCGACCATCTTGGAAAAGTTTCCGACAAACAGCTTCACAACGGTCTTCGCGGTAAACCGGGTAGTATCGGACAGCGTCGCGTGCTGATTGGTTACGTCAGTGTCGTTTTGGAACGACTTCAGTACATAGTCAGAACCGGCGACACCCGATATTCCGGGTTCAGACAAAAGCGCGTGCGACAATATACCGCTATATGTATCAATACGGCGATTGTTTTGCTTATATGTGGTTTCCTTGTATGCTTCAAGAACTTTAAGCGTATAGATGACCCACACGACCTTGCTCACTCGGTCGGACGATACCGAATCGGGAGAAAGGTCTACGGCCCTAAGAATGTCGTAAACCATGTTACGAGTTTCATTCATGTCGGCAGTGAGCCCATCAAGAATTTTAGTCACTTCAGCATTTGCCGTATTGTCGTCATCAACAGCAGTCTGCCGGCGGGACTTGACGCCGGTCTTGACAGTGTCGTACATAGACTTCGCGAACACGTCCGCAGCTTGGCAAAGAGGGTTGTCTCGGTCTTGAACACGGGCGGTTTCCGCAAGCTGCACAAACCAATTTCTCGCGAAAACTGCCTTGGCTCGGTCATCGCCACGATATTCAGATGCAATGGAGCCGAACAGGTTGGCAAAGTATTCGGCAACCGCAGGGATCATACAGGCGACAAGGTATATGATTCTACGGGACATATAAGTGCTGTCGGCATAACGGACTGCACCACTATATTTGGCAAAGTCTACTTGAGCGGCGACCTGGTCGAGAATTGCACCGACCATAGTCTTCGAGCTAATTTGGGCATAGGCGCTCGGTCGAGACTCGTCATCGAGCTTTCCGACACCAATGACATTCATCAACTGTTCGTACGCGTTACGGAACATCACGTTGATCGTATTCAAGTCCCATGCCTCAATTAACGGACGATTCATATACCAACCATCAAAAACTTACCCGTAGTTTATAATGTCCACGAACCTTGACATCCCGACAAAATTATAAACTACACGTAAATCAACGGCATCGTATACATGGATAAGAAACTCTTTGCCCAACTCAAGACGGTCGGAAGCGACGCACGCAAGCAACTCGAAGCCGACATCAAGTCGATTCTCGCAAAACTGGGGCTCGACTCCAGCGAAGTAGTTGGTTTGAACTCGCAGAGGACAAAAGGTGACGAGGAAGTCAGGAACATCTGCCTTCCCCTGTTCCTTATCAATAACCTTGCGTTCATTATGGAAAAGCGGGTCGATCCCTCAGCCGGCGACGAAGCCGTTATCCGCCAAGTCGCGAACGCAGCGACGCTTGCCCATATCATCGGCAAGAGCAAACAGGACAGCAAGTCCATTCTCACCCTCCTGTTGACCAACAAGGAATACAACATCGAGAACATCGATTGGGATTCCTTCAAGAATGTAGCCAACGGCGGGGAAGGAAAACTTGGGATTAACGACTTCAAGGCTCCTACCGGGAAAAAAGCCGGCCAACCGGCAAAGGGAGATTTCGTAAAGGCGGATCCGGTCGTGATGCCGAACTCCACGGTCGAACCTAAAAACACACCGGAACCTGCTCCCGCAGAACCGACGAAAGCACAAGAGCCCACGCCAGCCCCGGTCGAAGAGCCGACGGCACCCAAGCCTGCTCCAACCCCGGTCGAAGAGCCAAAGGCACCTGAGCCTGTCCCAGCCCCGGTTGAGAAGCCGAAGGCACCCGAGCCTGCTCCAACCCCGGTTGAGAAGCCGAAGGCACCTGAGCCTGCTCCAACACCGGTTGAGAAGCCGAAGGCACCTGAGCCTGCTCCAACCCCGGTTGAGAAGCCGAAGGCAACTGAACCTGCACCAACCCCTGTAGAAAAGCCGAAGGTGACCGAGCCCGTACCAACACCGGTTGAGAAGCCGAAAGCGCCCGAGCCAGTTCCTACGCCCGCTCCTGCAGAACCGCCTAAAGCACCCGAGCCCGTACCAGCCCCAGTCGAAAAGCCGACGGCACCAGAACCCGTTCCACCTCAGGAACCACCCAAAGCGCCCACAACAAAACAGGGCGTAGCCAAACCCGTGCGTCCTAAAAACAAGGCTACGAAGGCCCCTGTCGAGACGCAGGAACCGACGCCTACTCAGACACCCTCGGAACCTGTTCCGTACGACCCTGCGGATTTCGACACTCTGAACGCCATCCACGGAGGCAAATCCCCGGAAGAACCTACTCCAGCCCAGCCCGTTCAACAGAGCGCACCGGCCCCGCAGGGTCAGGCGAAAGCACCGCTCGTGTTCAAAATGCCCAAGGGATTCGGTCGACAGGTCAATGTATCCGTCTGGAACACGCCGGTCATTACTGACTTCGGTTATCCATTCCTCAATTTCAGTAGCGAGGCCATGGTTCACCTGTTCCGTACCAACGACGAGGCCGACCGCAAGCGTACTTTCAAGAAGATCAAGGCAATGCTCAAGGAGGCCAAGAAGCGTTACGGCGGAATCTGGAGCGCCATCTATGGAGCGTCTCTTGAACTGCTCAAGAAGTTCGCCATCGACCCAGGAACCATCTGCGTCCCGAACTATCTACGCGTCGATACTGATAACCTCGAACAGGAAGACACAATCAATGTCACCCCAATCAAGTATTTCAGCGTAGACCCAGAGTTCGAAGGTAGTGTCGACGTGCCCAGGGAATTTCTTGAGAACTTCTACGACGTACTCGACTATACCAAGTCGTTCCGGACCTATGCCAAGTATTCCGACGGACTTACCCAGTCCGAGCTGCTTGAGGAAATACGTAACAACGACGACACGGTTCCTTACTATATTCTCGTGCCAAAACAAGCAAAGTTCAGCCGGAGCGAAGTTAAACCCGGAACCCTGTTCTCGGCATTGTTCGGCGGTATCCGTTGCGTGATGCTGAAGGCGATGTTCCGAAATAAGAGGGGATGCTTCCTCATCGAGAAGAAGGACGCGAGCAAGCTCTACTCCGACATCAACTAATCAAAAGCCTTGCGCCAAGCAAGGCTTTTTTAATGCCGTGAACCTTATAAACTGCAATCAAACGTGCAGACTTGTTTATGGCAGACCAGAATTTACAGAAATTGTTCAGCTCTATCGACATGAGCGAAGACCCGGCCGATTTCGAGCAGGATGTCGACGCTGTCGGCGTTGACGGCATGGTGTCGATTATCGAAACCATCGAGGCCGGCATAGATCCGCGTCCCACCATGGAAGCAGTTGCCGATGGTAACGGGCAAACTGTCAACGTGAACAAGCCCATTGAAAAGAACAAGCCGGCCGACGAACCGAAGCAGGCGGACGTCTCCGCACAATCCGATCATAAACCGCAGGCCGAGGAAACGAAACAGCCGCAATCAGAACAACCGCAAGTTACCGAAAAGCCAGCCGCCGAAACGCCTGAGGAACCGAAACCCCAGGAAACGTCGGCACCCGACACGCAACCGGAAGAACCTGAACCTGAGCCGGAAGAGCCGACCCTGTTCAAGCAAGAATATCCGAAGGTTGCCAAATATATCGAAAAGATTTTCAAGAACAATCCGGAAGAGATGAACAAGCTGTTCATGCTTCTCGACGGGGAAATCAAGAACAATAATCTCAAGCCAAGCGTAATATCCAAGGCCAGCAACAGTGCCTACGGAATCAGCAACCTGATCAAGGATTTCATCAACAAGTTCAACGATACCGATCACGCCGAGCTGCATTACCCGAGCGCGTCGGACCTCATACGGACAAAGGAATCGGTCGGCATAATCAAGGTTCCGAGAGGGTTCAACGAGGCGCCGATGAAACTTGGCGACCACTGCACGACGAACCGCTTCGGATTCCCCCTGATCAATTTTGGTAGCGACACAATCAAGGATATGCTCCGCGAGACAGACCTTTCTTACCTCAAGCAACTCGCAATCGAATTCGTCAAGGAAACAAAGTCGACCGACATAGCGAACTCGCTCGGGTCGAGAATTGCGCTCGGCGGTTGGAAACGCCTCATCAAGCGTATCAGGGTGCTCGGCCGTTCCAAGTGCATTCCGGTTGTCCACAAGCCACTCAAGATTAACGAGATCAGCGAAATTGCAACATTGTTCAACGGCAACAGTGACGAAGAAGGCAACCAGCGCATCGAAGTCCGTCCAATCAACACGAGGTCGGCAAATATCCAGGAATCTACCGAACAGAACGGAACTCCCATTGTGGAAGGCTTGCTCGACAAGGTTCTCAACGGTGGAAAAAAAGAAGCCAAGGACTTCATCGACCAGGACCCCATCGAGGTATCTGTCCCGTACCTGAAACAGTTCTACACCGTGGTGACACCATCGTCACCCGAAGGCCTTTCCAAGTACACTAGATACATGTCCGACGCCGATATATCCAACATCAAGTCGTCGATATCCAAGGACGCGTTCAAGGCGGCGTCCGAAGGTGGAACTCCGTTCAAGCAGGCACTGCTCCAAGCTTTCATTAAGGAGCACAAGGGAATCCTGCCGTTCTACATCTTGGTACAGCGCAAGGGTTCCGCTAAGGAAAAAATCCGCATCACGCCGAAGCCGTTGCTCAACGATATGTATTTCGTCAAGTCGGTCGACCAAGCCACCGGAAACACCATCGGCTACTTCGTCAATTCGGACGAACGCGAGAACCTGTTCGAACTAGGATAAATATGGACAAGAACCTTTTCCTTTCGCAGCTGTCACAAGGCAAAGCCCAACTGGAAGCCAATGCGGCCTTCTTCGTCAAGAAGGTCGATCCCAAGAGGCTGTCCAAGGGAAAGAAGCTCCAGCACTATTACAAGGGAGTGAAGGCTGACCGACAGGGCAACGCCGTGCTAGAATGGTCGATTCCTTCGCAATCCGACCCGTCCAAGTCCTACACTTGCTTCATCGACATCATTCCGAAGGATACTACGCTGTTCAACATAGCGAAGGCCAAGGCCAAGCTCGCCGACAGGGTACAGACCCTGAAGGACGCCGACGTCAAGTGTTTCTGTAGCTGTCCCGACTTCAACTGGGCGGGTATGAAGTACAACATGAAGCATATCCACAAGAGCCTTTCGGCCGACCACCACGCCGACGACGTGGCCGACGACCAGGGCGAGGACATCAACCCGTCGGTACGCGACCCGAAGCACAAGAACACCCTGTGCAAGCATCTCGTTGCTGCCTGCGCCGGAGTCCTCACGAACGCCGCTACCATAATGAAGGACGTCCGTGGCTACACGCCCGAAGCAAGGCCACAACCAGAACCTAAACGCGAAGAGCTGCCAATCGGAAATAACGCCGAAGACGTGAAAGAACGGATAGATGCCGAGAAGCCGGAAGAAAAGGAAGCGATGGACACCTTCGACACTGCTCCAGGTATGAAAACGGAAGATACCCAGAAAGTACTGGACGCGCTCGCCGACAACATCGAACCGGGACAACAGCCGGCTGAAGAAATCAAGGACAACCCAACCGAAGATGTCCTTGGCGATTCCGACAAGTCCGAACCCGGACAACCCTCCGAACTGGCGAAGGAAGACCCTACGCTGGGCCTACTCGGAGCCGAGCCGAAGCCGAACCACATGGTCGATTATGACGAGGAATCTAACCTGGACATGTATGACGTGCCGGTCGACGAGGAACCATCTGACGACTACGACGCGGATGACGACGAAATCCTGAGGAAATCCCCGCTCGCACTGCCGGACTAAATCGGCTCAATCATTGCGTACTTAGTCGAATCCCCGTCCCGTTTCCAAGCAAGAGACGAACCGACAAACATCTCCATCAGCATATCGAGAAGCAGTTTCTTGACGGGATTCTTTATATTGCCAAGCATCGAGTCTATGCAGAGGCGGTCTACCTGTTCACGCGAGTAGACTTCCAGACCGCCTTCCTCATACAGGGCCTTGTGAATCAGCGACAGGGCCGGATTAAGTTCCACGCCTGACATCTTTAAGATCCAGCACAACCACTTCGGAAATGGATGGCGCTCAAGTACTAGTCCCTTGTACACGATTACTCTGTGCTCGTCGTTGTCGACTATATCAATTCCGCCTACATTTTCCCTGTACTCTAGCTTGATATCGACGACAAGGTCGTCCTCGAGTATAAGACCGGATTCGCCGGGAACCTTCCCTATCTGCGGTTGGTTCTGGAATACAATGTTTCGGATATGCGTATAGTTCATAGGTATCTCGAAGGTCGCTACCTATGAAACTACATCATTCTTCCGGATATTCCACCGAATCGATCAAATCGTCGACATCGACCGTCTTGATACCGCGCAACTTCATTTCGTCGATAAAGAACTCGTCCGGCAGGTAGGGCATGGATGCCTCCACCATGTCGTAGTACTCAACATCGGTGACTGTCGGGATGCCAAGGTTGGCAAGCTCCTCGTCCATTATGGACTGCAGACGGGCCCCTAAACGCTTCGGCACGATGACCGAGTCGTGAACCGTGCAATACGGGCAACCCAGTTCGCGGGTAATCCTCGGACATACCTTGTAGAAGATGTAGTCGCTTTCGACCTTCTGCAGCTCGTAGGCGAGCGCGGCGTGGCAATTGTGCTTCATCGAGTAGAGGCAAGTAAGTAGCGTCGGGAAGTTCTCTTCCCACGAGCGCTTGACGGCGGCACGCACCGGCTCCTTTTCCTCGTCGAAATAGCGAGGCGAGAACAGGAACGACACGACGCCGTCCTTGGCAATGCTCCTGTCCACCACCATATCGAGCTCGTAATCGTCGTTCAGCTCCTTCATGAAGTATTCGTAGACCGAATGAGTCTTCACAAGGTGCTCGAACAGGCCCAGCTCTATGTCCATCTTCTCGAGAACACTATCCTGCATCCCATCGGCCCAGAACGGCCTGAACTGGATGAAGGAGTCCTCATTCATCTCGACCTTTCCACGGTAAATATCGATGAAACGCCTGAATATGGGGACTAGGAAGGCAATCTGGCTCGACTTGATATCAACTTCGGCCACGTATTCCCCGTCACAGCGAAGTGCCGACGCCCTGAGTTCCTTCTTCATACAGGTCACGTTGGTATGGATTCGGCCATACCTGTCGTGCTTGACGTACATTGCGTACGGCTCGGTCGAGGACTCGTTGAAACGCTTAATCTTCTCGCGTTCCAGACGCTCCTTGTACTTCGACATCTTGCCTTCGGAACGCAGCTTCGCTATCGTGGAGTCAGCCGCCTTCATATCGATGGAGAAGTGCTCCAGGTTCTCATAACAGGCGTCGACCACGGGATCCATCCTGGAAACAAACTTGCGTTCCGAGAGTACGCCGAACCAGCGGTCAAGAACGGTCTTGGACGTTATCGTGTAGGCACGCATCTTTCCGACCACCTTGACGGACTCGTTCGAGTACTTCTTCAGCGAACGGCTATTCAGGTACTTGGCAAGGTACGTACCGTATTTCGATGTAAACCAGTACGCCTTGCTCTTGCCACGGGTATTGGCGTTCCCTTTCTCGTAATGCCCGGAACGGCCTATAAATCCATGCTGGACAAGGAATTCCACCACTTCAATGTAGCCGTTACCGAAGATATTACGAAGTATGGGGGAGTAGAGATGGGTACACCAGTGGTCCTTCGGCACCCTGTGGTCGAGGGATGACACTTCGTTCTTCTTGTGGTCGGAAATAAGGGACTTGGTGACGACGGAGAGGAAAAAGGCCAAGCTATCCACAAATGTTTTTGTCCGTTTGGACACGCCTTCGACCTTGAAGTAGTCCGCTATGACGGTCTTCAGGTCCGCAAGGACAGGCTCGGGGAGCATTATTTTGTAGTGCCTAGGTCTCATTCGTCAGGACAAAGCTACAAAAAACAAATTTGATCGTCAAGTCTTTCCACGTTCTTTTTTCAGATCTTTGGATCGACACCCCCGTATCCTCCCCCTTTGCCGGACAGGAGTTTATGCTCCCCTTGCCCTAACCCCCTCCTGCGTAGGCCCTAAACGAGCCACGCAAGTAAGCCTTCGGGAGTACCGAATATATGTTTCCTCTTTTATAGGGGGAAAAAGGTACAAAAAAAGACCCCTGGAAAGGGGCCTCCGGGGAAGACCGGCGGTGCTAGTCCGACGCCGTTTTCAGCATGTTTCGGCAGTCATGGCTGTAGAGATCGGCCTGACGGGTGGGGCAGGGGATTCGGCTGTCCTTGGTGACGACCCTCATGACGATGTCCTTGGCCGTCTGCAGGGATATGCGGTTACCTACCGAAACGAACACGGGGAGCGTGTTTAGACGCGTCCGGACTGCCAGCCCCAGTTCGGTCCCGTTGTAGGTTATCCGGGTGGAGGCGCCCACCTGGTTTGGCGGGAGCACGTAGTCCGCGTCGTCGGCCACCTTGTAGAAGGTCTTGGCCACGCCGATTGTGGGGACGTTCACGAGGAACGAGGCGTGGGTGGCGATTCCCATATTTCTGGGATGGAGCACGCCGTTCCCGTCGAACATGAACAGGTCCGGCTTGGTTTCCAGCTTGGAAAGCGCCTTCTCGAACAGCGGGAGCTCGCGGAAGGCGAGGAACCCCGGAATGTACGGCATATCGATTGGCCCAGTCGCGTACTTTTTCTCTATGGGAGCGCAGGTTGCGACGTCGATCACGACGATGCAGCATACGCCGTACTCGCGCCCGGAGTTGTTCCAGTAGGCAGTGTCGACGCCGGCGATGGTCTTTATGCCGTCGGTCGTGATGATGTCTTCGAAGGAGATGTTGTCTACCAGGTTGGTCTGTATTTTCAAAAATTCGCTCGTGTCCATGCGCCCAAATATAGAAAGCGCAAATCAACTGCACATATATATGTTTCACCTTTTTCAGGCGTTTTTGAAGTAATTTGAGTTTAAAACTTGTTATTGCTATTTTCGATGGCAACGACTATCTGACAAGTGAGATGATTTTTACCGTTCAACTAGTTTCCTTGTTTTCGTGGCAGTATGCCGGCTTCGGTAATCCGTGCGTTCGTATGAAGCCGGATGCCGAGGTCGAAATCGATACCGAGCCTAGGTTACTGGGTCGGGATGTGCCTCGGTCACGAATGGTGGCGGTGGACCGCGATTATGGCGAGGGTCTGCCGCCGGACATCGGCCAGCGACTGGCGAGAGCCGTTGGTATGCGCGTCCACAAGGACGTGGGCGAACTGCGCCGTTTCATGCGCAGGCTTGAGTGCATACCGGCTCCGAAGGGTGTCGACCGGCCGGCCTGGAACGTGTTCAACCAAACACAGAATTTCGTGATGCCGAACGCGACTTACCGGATGGTGTTCGCGCTCGATAAGTCAGATACGGGCCTCGGTGTCGTGCTGGGCACCCCTGCGTTTTTCCGTGACAATGTTATCAAGGGCGACACGGTTCCCGACTCGATTGACATATCCGCGTCTCCGGTCAAGGGTTATTACGAGGTGCTGTGATGGCAGATACCGATGTAAAGGAAGCTGACCAGGAAAAACCGCTTACGGCGATTACGTTCGACAAGGCCGACGACGTGTTTTCGGTATTGAAAATAGCCTCTGTTTCGCCTACAGAGGGTAACAGGCTCAATAATTTCATTTTCGGCAGTATGACCTTCTATGACAAGGCCGTGGCTAACACGTGGGCCGTGAGGGAAGGTTTCAAGACTCCGTTTGTGTATTTCTACAACAAGTCTACCCATTTGTTGCCTATCGGATTGATCCCGAGGGTAAGTTCGCTTGTAAAGAACCGCTTCGGTACCCGAATCGCGTTGACGAAGGCAATCCGCGATATTTATACCCCGCCGAAGGGGATGTTGTGCCGTGACGACGTGTTCGCGTATGCGAAGACATTGAAACTTCACAACAGGGTCGAAAATTTCGAGATCACTCCGTATGAGCACCAGTTGCGTCTGGTGGAACGGGCGCTCAATGGTCGTCGCATATCGTTGCTGGCGTGTACGAGTTCGGGTAAGTCTCTGTCTATGTGTATTATTGCTCGCTATTTGCTCGAACGGGAACGCAAGAAGATCCTGATTATCGTTCCGTCGACAAACTTGGTTGAGCAGCTCTATTCCGATTTTTACAATGATTATGGATGGGAAGATGCCAAGCGCCATTGTACGTTGATCTATGCGGATTCCGACGACAAGTTGACAAAGGTGCAAAAGAAGCGGCTCGAGGAAGCGAATCTCGGCGAAGAAGTTATGCTGAAGGATATCACCATATCGACCTGGCAGTCCTTGCAGAGGAAGCCGGCTAAATTCTTCGAGTGCTTTTCGGCTGTTATTGTTGACGAGGCGCATTCGTCGAGAGGAGTGAAGCTTCGCGACATTTTGATGAAATGCGTCAACGCGGTTGATTTCAAGATCGGCGTGTCGGGCACGCTGCCCGACGATGGTATCGACGCTGGCTATATCGAGAGCCAGCTCGGGCGTAAGGAAGAGATTGTCCGATTGAAGGAACTCATCGACAAGGGAATCCTGACGCCGGTTACCGTAAATGCGATTTTTATTCCGTACCCCCATTCGTTGCGACGTACGATCGGATATTCGACGTTTGACGACGAGCGAGCGTTCTGTTCTAGCACGAGTTCGCGACGTGATGTAATGAAGCTCTTGATTGACTCCGGAAAGATAACGGAGAAGCAGAATACCGTCATCCTTTTCAAGTTCATTGAGAATCTTGAACTGATGGAGGCTTTCCTTCGCGATAATTTTCCGGCGTTCAAGCTGCACGTCATCACGGGTAAGGTGACCGTTGACGTACGCGAGTCGATACGAAAGTCGCTTGAATTTTCTACGGGGCATATCATTCTCGCGACGTATGGTTGTTTACAGCAGGGTGTGAACATAAAGTTGTTGCATAATCTGGTGATGGCCGACCCTGCAAAGTCTGTGTATATGGTGATGCAGTCTATTGGTCGTATTGTCCGTCCTCACAAGGAAAAGAAGATGGCCTTCGTATATGACTTGGTGGACGACGCTTCGTATTTCACGAACCCGAGAAGGGGTGGGCCTCCACGACTCAAGTACAACTATATGATGCAGCATTATGAGACTCGAAAGATGTATTACGCTAAGGACGAGATTCCTATAAACGAGATCCATCTCGATGGGATTTACGAGGCGAGCGTTGACGAGGCGATGCTGATGGAACGTAAGAAGAAGGCCGCAGAGAAGGCCAAGGCGAAACACGAGTCCAAGGTCAACAAGACCGGTGGAACATTTAAAAAGAAATTTTTCCTGTGAGATATCTTATGACTACAGAACCAGTATCCGAAACGACAATCCAATCGATAGAAAATGAGTCGGAAGAACAACGCACGTTCTTTACGTACTTCACTTTGGAACATCGTGTACTGCAGTTTGCCGGTAAGGGTGATCCGGTTGGGTTTGATAGCATTGTTATCGGTAGCAGTATCGATTTGGGCTGGTTGGCTGATCAGTGCGTTCAGCATGGGATTCGGGTGTTGAATCCGAAAGATCCCGAGTTCGATTATAAAAACGGCTATGTAATCAATATGCACCAGGTCAATATTGAAAATATGTTTGATGAAGATGCGCTGGCAAGAAGCTATTCGAGGAAATGATGGATTTTAAGGAACCTCCTGTAAAGAGCTATCCGTATAAGGATAAGCGATTGCTGGTAATCGACTGGGCATCCCTGTCATATCACCAGCTTTGGTCAATGAAGACTAAGTCTAGCCGTCAAAGGCTCGGTAGTATGCTGCCCGAGGAAGACGAGATGATCGTCTGGCGGACTAAGATGTTCAACCGCTTGCTCGACTACGTCAAGCTGTTCAATCCGATGGATATCATTCTGTGTCTTGAGGGCAAGAAGGCGTGGCGCCGAAATTTCGTCCGTGACTACTACGAGCGTAACGCTACCGTGTATTACGATGCGACTAGTTATTACGTCAATAGCGATAACTACACATTCAAGGTGACGAAGGAAGGTGATGACGAATACGACGTGGTAAAGATTCCGCTGAAACAGAAGGCCTTGTATGAGTCGTTGAAGCATCGGAAGCTGGAGCAGTTGCCGAAGGAAAAGCGTGATATGCTCTGGAGTATCAAGACGACCACAGGTACTCCTATTCTGCCGTCTTATAAGGGAAAGCGTGCCGCTTCGATTTGGGAATTTTCTGTCGACAAGAAGTACTGGCAGGAGTACAAAGACCAGTATGCGATGAAGCTCGCGCCGTTTTTCCGTGCCAAGGCGGTCCGGTGCGAGGTAGCCGAGGGCGACGACATGATATATGCGTCGGTCAAAAAGTATGCCGCCGACTACGACGATGTCATTGTTGTCACGCGTGACTCCGATATGTCGCAGATCGATATACCTGGTGTGAAGATTTTCAACCACACGACCAACACGTTCGTGAAGTGCGCCTATCCGCAACAGTATCTTGCGGCCAAGGTATTGGCCGGCGATACGTCGGACAATATCCGTGGAATGGCGTTTGTAGACCCGAAGAGTGGCGATTACAATCCGTCCAAGGAAACACTGATATCCGAAAAGGCTGCGGTTCAGCTTCTGGAAAACTGCCCGAATATTTATGCCGTCGCCAAGGCGAATGGATGGGATGGCCAGTATCTCCGCAATAGGACGCTCATAGACCTGTCGTGGATTCCGCCTGATATCGCGAGGGAAGTTGAAGATATCGTCAGTCAGCCGGCTCCCGAACGCGCCGTCGACTGGGAACAGACTGCCGAGTGGGGAATTCCGGAGAGCAAGACCGACTATTACAAGACATTGCAACAGTTCGGCTTTTTCTGTACGGTAAACCGGGATTGCGCGTCGCCGGAAAATTTCAAGGGCGATATCCTTGTACAGAACGAGGCGGAGACCAATGCTCAGCTTATCAACGGCAACGGGTCTACGCTCGGAATATCTGGCTTGAGTGGTATGTTCGCCGCCCCCGAGTTCAATATCGATGCGATCTGATGTAATTTAGCGCATGAGGTTTAATAATGGCTCAAATTTTCATTAACTGCCTAGTTCGGGTGACTACTGAAAACCCGCAGGATTTTGTCGAGTGGCTCGAATATCACATCGCCATGGGGTTTGACCGCATATTTGTGTTTGACACGGGGTGCCGTTCTTGGCTGGACGGCATCGTAGACCGCTATCGCGAACACGTGACATTTGTTCCTCGTAACGATGACTGGAAGTTCAAGCGTCGGATGATTCAAGCCTATGTCGATCGCCGTACGGTTCCGTGCTGGGCCGTGTGTCTTGACGATGACGAGTATCTGTGGCTTGATTATAGCAAGTTCCGCAGCTTGCACCATTACATGGAGTTGGTGAAGAGCGAGGCCGTTTCCATTTACGTGAAGTATCTGTCTTCGGCGAAGCCTATCAACAGTCGTGTCGGTACGCTGATAGATTGTTTTCAGCATTGTCGTAAGAACCCGCAGGGTAAGGTTAACCCGCACCCGAAGACCCCGAATATGTCCGTCACGATGTTCTTCGTTCGCGACAATAAGACGGTTCCTTTAATCAATCCGGTTATCCCGGCTACTTCTAACTGGACTAATACTCGTGGGGAGCTGCTAAATTCAAATACGTTCCTTGCCTATCTGGAGAGTGACCGGTTCGAGCCGACGGCGTACCCATTGCGTGTTTACAAGTATGCCTTGAAGTCCCTGTCTGAGATGGGTGGCGACGAGAGCATGAAGCCGGAAGGCTACGAGGTGGAGGACAATTCGATGCAACAGGCCCGTGAGTTGCTGTTGCGTATTCCGGTGAATCCGACCGCCGAGGAGATGTTCGCCAAGGATTCTATGGAAGTCGAACAGGTCGACCCGACTGCCCGTCAGCTGACGCCCGAGGAAATAGCGGAGGCTGAGCTTCCGGTACCGTTGGCGAGGATTGATTCAGCTATCCTTAACGGTCGTACCTATGACGAGGTCGTTGGATATATCTGCAACAATTCGTACCAGCCAACCGATGAGCACAAGGCGACCATACGTCGTCTATATGACCGCGAGCGTCGAATGATTATCGAGTCGTCGCCTGCCTATCGTAAGCTGTACGATATGATGAAGAATCCGAACAATACGAACACGAACTTCATGACGGAGCTTGGTGTTGGCGGATACGCCCTCGACAATATGAAGCGTTGCCTCAAGGTGCTCGATATTGAGGGGTACGACAGGGAACACGGCATGACTCTGCAGGAGCTTATAATCGATGAGCCCACTCCGGAGGACATCCAGGAACAGAAGGCCGCCGAAAAAGTAGTCGCCAACGAAGATATCGTTGCCCTGACTAGCAGTTATGACGAGAGCGTTTCTGCGACAAAGCAGACTACCGAGGAGCAGCAGAAAATCGAGGACAAGGATGACGCGAAGCGAAAGCGGGCCCGTGAAACTCGCAAAAAGTATCGCGACAAGAAGAAGGCCGAGAAGGAAGCTGCCAAGAAGGAGTTGGAGGCGCCTCCTGTCGTCAAGGCTGAGGACATGGCCGAGCTTCGAAATCTTGTGAAGGAATGTACGGCATCATCCCCGGAACAGGGTTCTGAACGGGTCGAACTGGACAAGGCGCTTGACACAGATCTTGACGAGGAGGACGCCAATTTGCTCAATTCTATCGATTTGAGCGCGTTCACCGATAAATAATCGGTATAAAACTGTCGATTTGCAATTCAACCACCAATGTGTTAAATTGGTGGTATTCTTTTAGGGTGTACTATGCACAAGCTGATTTTCAAGGAAGTGTCGTTTCGTAACTTTATGAGCTATGGGGCGAACTTGAACAAGTTTACTTTTTCTGATGGTCTCACTTGGGTCCATGGTGACAATGGTTTCGGTAAGTCTACCATAGTCGAGGCTATGACGTTTGCCTTGCTCGGTAAGTCTTATCGCGGTGGTACGAAGGAAGACCTCCGTAACTCGAAGAACTATAACCCGAAACGTCCGGGTGAGGCTCCTCCTACCGTGGTGGAGCTACTTTTCGACATTTCCAATCCGCCGGCCGAAGACGAGCACTACCGCATCACCAGGACTATTTCGGGGGCGAAGTCGGATATCAAGTTTACCCTCGAGAAGTACGAGGGGGCCGAATGGATTGTGCAGAACAAGCGTGCTGGTTTTACTCAGAAGGATTTCGAGGAGAATATCCTTCGGTTTAACGATGTTTTGTTCAAGAACGTCATCGCGATGAACACCCAGGAGACCCAGCCGTTTTTTATGTTGCCGGCCGCCAAAAAGCGCGAGCTGCTTGAGTCGATAATTTCTCTGTCTTTGGATAAGTGGAAGAAGGCTAACAACAAGCGTGCGTCTGAGGCCCAGCTCGAGTTCAGTATTTCTGAATCCGATATTTCGCAGCTGACTAACGAAATCAACGAGTTGAGTGCTATTCACGATAAGATGAAGCGAGAGCAGGTCCATAACCTGCAGCAGATGAAGGACAATGCCACCCAGATGGACTCCGATATCAAGGTCAAGAAAGGTCAGCTTGACGAGGTCGGGAAGGCTGTAACCAAGCTTCGTACCAAGATGAAGTCTATCAGCGCAAAGCTGGGCGAGGAGCGCAACATCGATCGTCGCATTGGCGAGCTTTCGCAGGACATTACCGCGTTCTCGTTGCTGGACGAAGCAAAAAAGAATACCGAAGAAAAGAAGGCGGCTCTTGCAGAGTTGTCCAAGTCGCTCGACCCGATGTTTAAACGACGGGAAACTTTGAACAACGATCGGGCGAATGCCAAGGGTGAGCTTACTAAGCTGACAAAGGATTTGCGAGACAAGGAGCGGGTGCGGGATGATTGTTCTGTAACGCTCCGTCTGAAGTCTGCCGAGCGTGACGCTGTCACCAATGACGCGCAGAAATTTGTTGCCGGACAGCCCTGTCCTACTTGCGGTCACGTAACCACGGAGGAGGATGTCAAGGAACACAAGGAAGTATTGCGGGTCAAGTGGAAGTCCTTGAATCAGGAAGTCAAGGAGTTGAAATCTTCCCTTGACGTCTACGACAAGGAAGTTTCCGACCTCGAGGAGAAGGTGGCTGCCAAGACCGAGGAAATCGATAAGATTGACGCCGAGGTGCGTCATATCAACGACGTCGACAATACCAAGTTCAAGCCTATGCAGGCGCAGTTTAATGCCGCGCTGATGACGGAAACGAAGTACCAGGAACAGATTGACGGACGGGACGCCGGTGAGATTGCCAAGGAGCTGGACGCCCTGAAGAAGCAGAAGGAGACGTTCCCTGCCATCCGTGAGGAATATTCGTCGGTCAGTGAGGAACTGAACGAGGAAGTGTCCAAGTATTCGACTATTGATGGGGAAATCAGGCAGCTCGAAGTGGCATTGAACAAGTTGACCGCAGATATCGAGAGGGCGGAGTCGGCTGACGATAACTCGATTGCTGTGATGGAGCAGAAGATCAAGAAGAACAAGGAAATGCTGGTTGCTGCCGAGAAAAGGCGGTCTGAAGCGTCTGACACCTTGGCTCTATGCAACGCTATCACGAAGATCTGCGCGGATGACGGAATGAAGCAGATGGTGTTCGGCCAGTTTGTTCCTGTATTTAACCAGACCGTTGCTCGTAATATGGCCAAGGCCGGCTTGCCCTTCTCGCTCAAGTTCGACGACTCTATGTCGTACAAGTTTGAGACGATGCCTGGACTCTCCCCGAACTACACGATGCTTTCGCAGGGTCAGAAGCGCAGGATGGGCTTCATTGTATCGATGGCTTTCCGTGATTTCGTGTCGCTGGTTGGCGATTTCAATGTGAACTTCCTGTCCTTGGACGAAGTGCTCGATATTTCGACCGACGATTCGGCTATGCGCGATATGCTCGACCTTGCCAAGCTGATGATGGCCGATATCGGTTGCGCCGTGGTGATTACCCACCGTGGCAAGGTCGTGGCCGACAAGTTCGACTACGAGTTGGAAGTTTCCTATAACGGCATGTATTCACGATTGGGTGAACCGAAGCCTGTCCGCAACAAGGTGGCCTGATAAAACCTTATAAACTGCGGAAGTAGTTGAAATTGGTGGATTCATGGCCGGTTTATTCGATTTTGAGAAGTTCTACACCGAGAAATCGGTGAAGACCGAGATACATCTCGATCTCAGCGGTATCGATCTGAAGAGCACGGCCAGCTCGGAATCCGGTAACGAGGACGGAAGCGCTGACGATGTTAGCATGAACGAGTATGTGACGAACAATGTCATGTACAAGATCAGCGGCATCGGTTACGCGAACGCTACATCCTTGGTCGATGTCAATTCCACGGTTCGCATCAATTATTCTTCCGTACAGGGTACCGAGAGTAGTGACCTTGTTATCGCTGAAGCTTGCCCGGTCGACATCCTGGTGGAGGCCGGCCTGGTCCGTATTCCTGAATCTAGGGCACCGATGGGGCCGGTTACGTTGACGGCTGGCGCGGTGGCCTACGAGGCGTCGGATGGAGCTTCCGCTGGCCCGTTTGTCAATGCTATCTACATAGTTTCTGACGGAAAGGGTAGTCCCGTAAACGACATAACTATTGCCTTCGTTCCTAGGGTTCGTCTGCAGAATGTTGCCAATGTGTCTAAGGCGGAAAACAAGCCGACCGCCGGTATGCTTATGATAGACCCAACGAGCCCGTCTTTTTCCGATACCAACCAGAATCCTTGGGATTTGCGTTTTGGTGTCGTGGATATGCGTAGGGCGATGGGTGCGCTCGGTATGTTCGGCGAACGTTATCACGGCTGGAAATGGTATAGCCGGCAGACCAAGAAGAATTGGATTGGCGTGGAGCGCTACGATTCGTTCAAGTCGAAACTCGCCGAAATAGGTGAAATCTTGGAACAGAACAATATGGGAATCAAGGTCACTTACTATGACGATTCCCTTGCCGAGCCGGTCCGAGATGAAGATGGCAATGTAATCGACGAAGGTGACTGGACCAAGACGGACATACCTCGTTCGTCTCGATTGAAATTCGACGACTATTACACATACCTGAATGACTTTGTTTCGAAGTGCAAGGCTCGTGGTGACGAGAATCCGTTGCCGGATTTAGTTGGACAGGAGACGGTGGTCAGTGAAGAAGGTACCAGCAATACCATATCGAACGTTACCGCCGTGATTCCTAACGTGTCGGATGCGTTCAAGAAATTTTATTACCACGCCGATACTCTTGCCGAGGAGTTTAATGACAAGTATTTCGCTACTTATCGTAGCATTAAGTCGGTGAAGGGTGTCCGCTCGTTCATGTCGTCTTCCTTGAAGAGGAAGCTGAACAACGAGCTCCTTCGACTGCGCAAGCCTGCCGATACGACTATTCCTAAACGTTATCTACTTGATGTGGCTTCATGTGCCAACTTGCTTGACCATTTGTTCCATAATGTGCAACGCCTGTCTATGCCGACATATAATTCGGCTTCGCCGGATTTTAATCACGGCGTTCGCATGGTCAGCGATTACGGGTGGTCCGTGAAGTACAATCTCGGCGCCGAGGTATCGAACCCATCGATGTATCATATCGGATTGTATGATTCGGCCTCGTTTATACCGAACCAGAGTACCCTAACCGGCCTGTTCTATTCGACCTGCCGTTATGCGGTGCAGTCATCTACGTATTATGATTGGAGCATTTCGTCTTCAAAGAAAACCGTGTCAGAAATTAAGGATATGCTGTGCGATTACTATACCGGATTGTACAACGACCTGTTTGACAAGGAGGAAGGCGATGAGGGTTATGTCCGTTGGTACTATGACAAGGATGCGGCGTCCGGTGAGCCGTATCGTCTGACCGTGACTTATAACGACGCTGATGGTAAGTCGGTATCGACCGATATGTCTATCATGGCTTACAACCCGGCCTACGATACTGACGCTGTTCAAGACCCGGCCAACATAGTGACCGCCGCCAAGAATGGATATACGTCGTTGCCGTATACGGGAACGGCTCGCGCCTACATAGAAATCGTCATGAGGGAAATCTCGTCGTTGGTTTCATCCATTGACGCGACCGGGGTATACTATTTCACCACGCTCGATGACTCCACGGAAATAGAGATTGTTGACTGGGATACCTGTTCTACCGGTGGAAAGGTTATCAGTTTCCTTGACTTTGTTCCGTCTTACGAGACCTATGATAACGTGGGTGATTTGCCTAATGCCGATATCGACGGATGTATTGATTTTGCCGTCGACGTGATGGGCGAGGCTATCGACGAGATTGATACGATACTTAATGTCCAGGGAAGGTTCCTTGGGCCGGCTTACTTGCTTATACAAAAATACAACCTTCGCGAAGCCAAGGAAGACTATGACGACTTGATGTCGTGTATTCGCAAGATTAGGTGGTATCAGGCGTTTTCCGGGGAATCCGTGTTCGAAAATCGTTCTTTTGTCGGCGACAGGAGCGACTTGCCGTGCCCGTATATCTTTATGCCGGCACGATTCATGGTTCCTGTACTGATGTACAAGAAAGTTCGGGTTAAGTACAAGCGGTTCTTTAAGACCCGATACAAGATGGTGAAGCGGTCAATCGGAGTGCGCTGGGCCGAGGTTACTTTCATTGACAATGATGTGTATTCGGCTTATCCACAGAATACGGATGAACCGAGACAATTCTTTCCTATCGGAAAGCCAGCGACCGTCTATGGGGACACGCTCGTGTTCGACGGCGACCTGGAAGGTGTTGAGGAAGGACAGCTACCTATCGGCACTATGACTAAGTTCAAGACGGGCGAATTCGTTTTGAATGACGCCGACGGAGTCGAGGTGCCCGTGGCCATTTCCGGTTCGGTCAGCGAATTTACAATTACTAATTCGACGCTTGCTGATGGTAGTAATGTTTTTGTCTATGGCCTTTACTTGCCGTTAGACTCGACTAGCAAGTCCGACGACCTGACTCCTGTAAGGATTGAGTATCGTATGCCGAGCTTGCCTTTTGACAGCGAAATTCGTCGCTGGGCTTTCCAGTCATACGGCGCTTTTGACCAGGACAAGTATGCGAGCGTGACTCGCGAGGTCCCGGCCGAGGAAGACAAGGTCGATGGATGGAAGATTTTCAAGCCGAGTTCGAAACGAATCGGGGATATGCGGGCGCAGCTCGGAATTTACGATGCCGTGTCAATACTGCTTGGAATCTTGCGTAACGCCTATGGAGTCGGCCAGGTTGAGGTGGTCGACACGGTTCGCTCGATTGAAGACCAGGAACTTATGTGTACGGGCGGTGCCGAGAGCGCTTTCCTGTCATGGCACAACTATGGTCTCGCTATCAAGATTCTCATTAATGACGCCGTGACCGGTATGCCAATCGAGGACGGAAGCGACGATATGAAGAAACTTATCGACATCGCCGAAGGATTTACGATTGCCTGCGGTAATGGCGCATTCGGAAAGCCGCTGAATGTCGTGTGGTGCGGTCGTCTCAAGTTGGGTGCCAATATTTTCGATTGGGAGTTCCTTCCGATAGGAGTCGAGCACAAGGACGCGGTTAAGTTCCGTGACGCGATGTTCAACCAAGAAGACCCTGTCGCGTCGCTTGGGTTTGTTGACGTTGATGCTAAGGGAATGGTATACTCCAATCCGCCGTCGGGGAACGTTCCTTATGTGTTGAACAAGGGTTCCGCTTACAAGAACGCTATCGTAATTAACGGGCATCATTATGTTAGTCCGTCGAAAATCCGCAACTATGTCGTACCGAACAACCTTGTGTTGGCCAACGTGCTCGAGTTTGTCAATCTTGTGAAGGCTAAGCAGGGAGCCAACGGCACTGGCCTTGACGACAGGGCGAATATCAACGAATGGAAATCGCTCAATGACCAGTCGTACAGGCAGTTGATAATGTATTACGGAATGATTGGTAGTATCTCGGCGGCGAAGGCTCTTATCGCGGGCGACTTCGTCGAGAAGTATCGCAACATTGTCGACACCAAGTTCTCGGAGGATTATGTGGCGATGGTGCAGGAGGTTCTTGGCAACCTGTATGCGGACGCTAAGATCTATATCGATTCCGTCGGCGACGGCGGCGCGTGGATTTCAGTGAAGGACGGAAAGCTGCACATGAAGACGACCGACCTTGTTCCCGTGTATGATATGAATTCCAAGGGCAATTTCTTTGGCGAAAAGCAGGCCAGCGTTCAGAATATGGTTCGCGGTATCTGGCTCGATGGCGTATTCAAGACTGAAGCGGAGCTTATTGAGATGGGTTATCCGGTGGAAACGGTCAGCGAGGAATCGTTCGTTGAGGGGTTTGACCGGGAAGGCAATGTCGAGCGAGGTGACGCTAGGTTGATCCATTCGCTCATGGCTACCCAGATAAAGAACGAGTTCGACAAGATTCGCGAGATGTTCGAGGGATTCGGCGGCAACCTGATGTACGACAGGTTCAAGGATAGTCCGAACCGCTCGATGGAGAATATGCTTGAGAATGAGTTTGGCCTGATTTCTGGGCAGGACTTGATTAGTTTTGATAAGTTGCGCAACATCTACAAGCAGAAGGACATCAACGATCTGGCCCCTAGGTCTACCGATGGAACCGTCCGTGGCGCGGGCGCCAACGAGGAGGATGGCGATGAGTCGATATATGAAAAGGTGGTGTCTAATGCCCAGCTCGCCGGAATCCGTACGGCTTCCCTTACCAAGGAGCACGTTCAGGTCAACGCTAGAACGACCGGCTTGACGAACGAGCAGATATTCAAGCTCATCACAAAAGGCCGGATGACGTCAGCGAACGATGTCCTTGGCCGATGAAAACCTTATAAACTGCGGGAAAAGTGAACACGCGGGTTTTATGTCGGCTAGTGTGATTATTAAGAAATATACTGGACGGGACGGCGATTTCGGTACGCCGGTCTCTTCTATCGGTATCAAGCGCGTCGACACGTGCGTACCTTCCGTCTATAGTTCTGAGCAGTTCCAGGGTTCCGGTATGACGATTCCGTCGGACGACGCAAGCGAGTCAGCCCTATATTGCATTTACCGGCCCGACGACCCGAACTGCTACGCATATTCGATGGAAAGCGTGTTCAAGTTGCATTTGGTTAATCCGCCCGATGTACAGCTCAGCAATATCCGCATATACCCCGTAGGCGAACGCCCGACTGATCTGTTGGCTGCAAGGCTGTACATCGGCAATTCTGTTTCTTATAGCCGTCCGACAAACCAAAAATCCGGAATCGCGGTGAACGATATCTGGAATTACAGCAAGGAACACCCGTTTTATCTGACTGTTGCGGGTCAGTATGGCCAGTTTCCGGACCAGCGCCTGTCTACGTACAGATATGTAGTCGAGTACAAGGATTGCGGCTACGGCAACCTGATTTACCTCAATGGCGAGCGCCAACCTCTTATCCCGGTCCCGTCTTATACCGACCCCAACCGGATTGTCGAGGAGAAGGGCGGGCCAATCCGTATCGAGTTCGTGAACAATACGAATGCGCCGACTGCGTCGATGGTTCAGTTCATCCCGTATGCCGATGGAAAGATTGACCTGAACGCTTCGCTCCCGTCGAAATATATCCACGTCGAGGGTAACTCGCTGTACCTCGTCGTCTATGACAGAGATCCGATAACTGGCGAGGTCATTGACCTGATGGCCAATGAGGGAAAGCATGGGCTCGTATACAAGATTCCTCCCGTCAATGGGAACCCGAACTTCAACACGGGCCATATTGTCGTACCTGCAAGACTGATGAACACCAACGCGGTCAGTTTCGTTCCGACATATGTTCGTCCGGGGTCTCCTATGCACGAGCTGTATGTCCCGAACGATGGATGGTTTGTAACTGAGGACAACGGGAACAACGAGTTCATTTATCGGAGTGTTCCTGAGGAAGGCCGTCCTTACTATGACGAGTCGCACCTGTTCAAGGGTAAGCCGATGGAAGTATACGAGGTTATGGCCGAGTGCGATAATTTGGGTCAGTTCAGCTACATTGTGGGCGGCGTTCGCCGTCCGATGCTGACGTTTGACCTCAACAAGGTGTACCGATTCGTTAACAGGGCCGGCGGGTCATACCCGTTGCGTTTCATAGGGAATCCGCATTCGCCGATTGCGAATTTTGTCGATGACGTGGTGGTCGACGGGGTTTACGTTACCAATGGCGGAACCGACGCCGAAGTGATCGATGTTGACCCAGAACTGGTGTTGAAGGCGGGCAAGTGCATCAACGCTTACCAGTGCGTCTCTCGTCCGGGGATGGGAAGCTACGTCTACAACCAGCAGCTCTCGATGTGCGGGCAGTACAACCTGTGTCGGGTGGATGGCGGTATCTATAACCCGTTGCAGGCCGGCGAGACTGACTATGTCTACTTGCAGCTGGAAGTCAGCGGGAGCTCGCCTCCGGGTTATTGCGTACCCGACCTTGTTATCGCCTATGACGAAAATTAAAAAATCTTAACCGCGTAATAAACTATTGGAAAATTGGCCTAATCGGCTGTAACAAAGGATACTATAAATGAAACAGGCAGATTTGAACAAGAAGGCAGTTCGGGACATCTTCGCCCTTGATGATGCGAAGGCTGAACTGGAATCTGTAGGCAGCCAGATGGACCTTGGTCTGCCCCCTGCGGAGGATTTCGAACCGAAGTCTTTCGATGACCTGATGACTGTCAACCCGTCCAACGAGCCCAACCTCGGCGATACGAGCGAGACTTTCGCACAGATGGGCGACGACCTCCAGGACGAAGCTACCCAGCGTTTCGTGATCGATGAATTTGCCAAGCAGGCCGCTAAGCTTCCTGGCTCAACGATTACCCGTAGCGATATCGCCGGTCTGTGCCAGGGTGTGCAGTGCGCGTCCCTTGCCCGTGGTGGTTCCTTGATCAAGGGCGACCTTGAAGGCTTCATCCAGCAGACCATTTCCAACGCCAAGAATGTCCAGCAGTCCCAGAACGTGTCCGATGCACAGCCGAACGGAACGCAGACTGACCCTGACTTCGCCCCGTGTGCCGACGATGCAGGTGCTCCGGCAGACGCTCCCGCCGACCCGATGGCCGACCCGACGGCTGACGGCGCCGCTCCTGTGATGGACCCGGTTCCTCCGACCGTCGAACCTGACCAGCCGACTCTCGAGCCGAATGTCGACGACGGCCTCGGCGCTGATCCGCTTGCCGCTCCTGCCGAAGACCCGCTGGCTTCTCCTGAGCCGCCTGTCGACGGAGTAGCTCCGGTTGATGGCGTGGCGGGCGGTATCGACGATGCCCTCAATGCCGACATGGATGCTGAGCTCGGTGGCGAACCTGCCCCAGCAGACGACCTCGATGCGAGCAAGCTTGACGGATTGGATGGACTTGACGCTGATATGGATGCCGAACTCGGCGACCTCGATGCCGACATTGGTGGCGATGCCGCCCCTGCTGGCGATGAAGGCCCGAAGGGCGACGACGCTCCGAAGGACGAGCCAAAGGACGAACCTAAGGATGAACCGAAGGACGAACCCAAGGATGACAAGGGCGACAAGGACGAACCGAAAGACGACAAGGACGATGATTTCGATTTCGAGGCCGTTGCCAAGAAAGCGGAAGTCCTGACCGAAAACGCCGACGTTACTGAGGTTGAGGAAACCGCCAAGGAAGAGGCTATTCCGGAAGGTGAAGCCGTTGCCGCCGATGAAGCGACTCCTGTCGAGGAATGCGGTGTTCCCGCCAAGGCGGACGAAACTCAGCCTGTACAGGAATGCGGTACGCCGGCCAAGACGGATGAAACTCAGCCCGTCCAGGAATGTGGTACGCCGGCCAAGGCCGACGAATCTCAGCCCGTCCAGGAAAGCACTGACGACATTTCCGCCAAGGTGGAAGCGATTACCGGCCAGTTCCGCGCCGACTACATCGCCGAAAAGGTGCAGGCTCAGATAGAGGCCTATAACAAGGCCGATCGTAAGGCCAAGGCTAAGGCCCAGGTCGAGAGTGTGATTGCCCAGTTCCACAAGGACGAGGCCGCTCGCAAGAAGGCCGCGAAGATTGAGTCTATCGTTGGTGAGTACGCCAAGGCATCCAAGGCCGCTTTCGAAGCAGCTAAGGCAACCAAGGAAGAACCGGCCAAGGTTGAACCGGTGGTTGAATCCGTTCAGCCGACTCCGGCCGAAACCCTCGGTTCGAAGTTGAACTCTCTTCTCGAGTCCATCGAGGTGAAGCCCAAGGCTGAGCCGGTGGTGGAATCTACCGAAAAGGTTGAACCGGCCCCCGTCGCCGAGGCTCCTAAGGAAACTCCGAAGGAAGAGCCGAAGCTCGAGGCTACCCAGGATCCGGCTCCCGCTGTAAACGATAATGCCTCTCTGCAGGCTGAACTCGATGCGCTGGTCGAATCAGTGCGCAACGGATAAGATATTAGATAGTATCCGGAAGCCGTCCCGCGAGGGACGGCTTTTTTGTCGTTATGAGCTAATTTCTTAGGTACACGCCTTGGAAGATTATAAACTGCGAAATATGAATGGAATGTTGAACGGACATTTTTCCGGGCGCACCAAGGGAATGATTGAGAAGGCTACCGAGAAGGCCAAGGGTACTTCCGGCAAGTTTTACGAAATCATGAACAAGCACGGATTTTTCGATATCGCTGACGAGGCTAACAACTTGACCCCGTGGCAACGGGCGTCCGTTCCCGAATACAACCGTCACAGGATTTCTGACTTGTGCGCCGCGATCGCCGACATGTTGCAGGACTATCTCAGTAACGACGAATATGGCGTACTTTACCCAGGCGTGGACGGAATAATCAACAAGCTGGACCAGCGAGGTTCTATGTCAGCCGCTGAACTTGACGGAATCGGTGCAGCTCTTGGCGGACTGACCAATGGAGCCGCAGAGGCTACTCGTCAGTCGCTTTCCAGCCTGGTGGCCGCCATCCAGGGCGGATGTAAGTTCGACCCGGATGTAATCCCGCCGATCTGTATAGGTTTCAATGGCCTACCTATAAGTTTTGCGAATGCGTTCAAGAAGGGTTCATATCCTCCTGATTGGACGTTCCTTTACGACCACGAGACTTTCAAGTCGAATCGCCTGTACGAGGCGGACGACGGCGGTGTGGCTATCGGTGCGGGAATCAAGCTCAATACGGGCGGCGTAGCACGCTTGCTCGTTCTCAAGATGATTTTCTCCGTTCCCGATATTGACGATGAGGGGAATCCGGTTGGTGACGCGAAGAACGGGCTTTCCGCCGAGGAGTTCAACCATCTCTACGCGGTTTCTGGAAAGATGTACTCCGAACTGACCGACAAGGAGAAGGATTTCGAGCTTACCGAGGGACAGTTGCAGTTGGCATATTTCAAGATGGTTCAGCTCATGTTGTGGGGCGCCATCAAGAATGATAACAACTGGGCTTACCTGCATTGGGGTTGCATCACGCACAACTCCTGCCCGGAGGCGGTAAAGACGGCCGTGTGCAGTTATTTGCAGACCAACGGTCTTGCAGTCGACCCGAACATTTGTCCCGAATCTGGTTTTATATCCTATTGCGCCAACGTCGGAATGGCTTATCTAATCGGTTCTTCTAAGACGATGACGCTCCATATGCTTCCTGGAATGAAGTATCTGAATGACAACAAGGAAGTTGTAAATGCGACCGAATCTGATTACGGTAAGAATGTTCTCGTGGCCAACGGAGTCCCAAAGGACAGTAAGCTCGCCTATCTTCATTTCGAGCTGATTGCCGACATTCTGTCGCATATGACGTATGACACAAATCCAAACGCTTACCATTTGCGCCGTCGCCGTATCGACGAGGCTAACAAGATCTACCGCGAGTGCGGTGTCGACACTATCGCGTTTGGAAAGACGCCGGTTCCCGCCGAGCAGTCGATGCCGCATTTGTTGAAGCGGAATTTTGGTTGGCTGATGAAGGGCACGATACTCGTGTATGAGAATAAGAACATTGCGTTGCCGATTGACCCAGAAAATTTCAAGGTGCTTAACAGGGCGGAAAAGGGTTCCAATGCAGTGTCTGATACGACGATGGCCACTATTCGCTATATAATGGCGAAGGCACAAGTTCCCGGCGTTGTCATTACTTCTGTGTATCGCAGTCCCGAGGCCCAAGCCCGTGTGATGTTCAACAACCGCCAGAGTCATAACGGACAGATATCGGTGAATTATAGGGCTCCTGGAAAGGCTGTTGACGAGGAGTATACCAAGGTTGCCAAGCGCGTAAATAACGGCACCCTGAAGAAAATTGAAGACCCTGCCGCCATGAAGGAGGCCAAGGCCAATATGCAGAAGAAGTGCGAAGAGTTTCTCGCTGCCGGCACGCCTGTTTCCAATCACGGATATGACCAAAACGTCATACAGGCGGTTGATATTGGCCCGACCGAAACTAGGAAGCAGTTCCATCTATCCGAGGCGCAGATGAAGCGTTTCAACGTGGCCTGCTACGAGACCAAGCTTGAAGGTTACTTGAAGGCGTTTATGGGCCCGGCTGAATATGGTGGCCCGAAAGTCAAGGACCCCGCGTTCCACGTGGAAGTTTGGCAGGACCCGAAAAAACCGCATCCGGATATTGCGATGGGAGCGGCGCCTCAGCCGTCCGTCCCCTGCTTTATTTTGAACGACAACCTTAAAAACAAGAACACTTGGGATATGGTTTTCACGCATGACCAGACCCTTGCCGCGTCGATGTAGGGGGAGATATGGCTACACATTACCGTAATCGAAAGAAAGAATTTGACGATATCGTCTACGCTTACTTGGTTAAACGCCTTCGTTGTCCTACCGACCGAAGCGACTCGTATTTTACGGGCGCCGTGGACGACATGGGGAATCCCATCGGGGAGCACCCGGCTGAATGGGCTTATACTAACCTTGACAAGTTCGTCGCCCGCATTAAGTCCATGCTTGGCGAACGCGGCGTACAGTCGCTGACCGCCGACTACGACGACATTGACCCTATGTACTTGATGAACGGCGGCAAGGTCGAAGGGTACTGGGACAGGTTCGACCCGGTCATCTCCCTGGTCGAGGAAACCGCGTACCTCCCGCCGGAACAGCGTGGCCGTGGCGAGTACGCCGAGGGCGATAGCGAGGAAGGCCTGACAAAGGAACAGCGACTCGAACGTGCATTGACCATTGCGAACTTTATAATTGCCTCGATCAAGAATAACGGCGAGCTCGTCTCGGAGGAATCGTTCAATAACTATGTCCTCCCGTCCGTAGAGGCTACGTTCAACGTAAGGTCGGTTGGGTCGCGTGGAGAACTTATTGACTATATGAAGAAGGGTGGGTTGTGCGACTACAGGCAGTTGTTGCCCGAAGGGCACCTTCTTGCGGTGCGGCTCGCCAAGCATATCGCTAAGTCTGAGCTTTGCCACGGCGACGGCGACGAGGACGACTACGGTCGGTTATGGAGGCAGTTGGCGTCCTATGGTCGATAACTATAACGGGTTGCCTATGTTCCATGTCGGCGCTGACGACTTCCTGCTCGTCACTAATTGCCTTCTGTTGAACAAGCGACTCCTGTCAAAAAACATAAACAACAAGGAATTTTACGAATACTACGTCAAGGAACGTAAACCCAAGTTCGTTATTGAGTATAACGGATTGGTCGTAACGTGGGGATAACATGCTAGGAAAGAAACCGCCACATATCGATACTGTCGCGTCAAGGGTGCTTTCGCACGTCCGCGATTATGGGGCTGCCAACGAGAAAGGCCAGCTCTTTGATAGGATTTTTAACCGGGGCGACGTTGTCCGGCAGATTAGGGCGTCGCGGAATATAGTCGGCCAGGGCATAAGCCAGATGATGTACCCCAACGGCAATACGCCGGACGGGTTCAGCAGCTACATGCCCGCCCTCGGTATCTCGACCGCCAAGATAGATCCCGACAAGGTACAGAACGCGATCGCGGAAAATCAGGCCGAACTATATTGGAGAAAGAACGTTGAACGGGCTTTGAAATACGATACGGTCGCCTGTCGCTCCGAGGTCAACGAGTCGTTGATTCAGCTCTGTAACGAGGGTATGTACAAGGACGACCTCGACGAGATCTGCTCGCTGAAGATTGACCCCGATGCCGAAATCGGCGACGCCGTCAAGATAAAGATCGGTAAGATTTTCCGCCAGCAGGTGTTGCGACGCATTTTCCAGCTCCATTCGAGAGGCTGGGAATATATGAAATATCTTCTCCGACGCGGAAGGATTTTCTTCGAGGTCATCTACGACACAGAATCCAAGAAAATCGTCGGCTTGAACATGTTGCCCGAGGAAAACATGATCATCGTGGTGCAGGACAACCTGATAATCGGTTTCCGCCAGATGCTTACCGGCCCCGTGTCACAGCAGACCAATGGCAAGAACTATATCGACTTCTCCCCGCAACAGATCCTTTACGCATCGCTAGGCATGGCCGGTCCGGGTGGTATTAACGACCCGCGCTCCATTCTTGAACCGGCTATGAAGCCGTACAACCAATTGAACACGATCGAGGACTCGGTGGTTATGTACCGCGTTCTCTGGGGTTCTGAAAAGCTCGTCCTCAAGTGCGACGTCTCCGGTATGACCAAGTCTACCGCAGAAAAGTACATGAAGGACCAGGCCAAGATGTTCTCCCGCAAGCTTGATTACAACCCGATGTCCGGCGAGATTACCAATTTTGGCAAGGCAATCGGATTGACTGAACACTTTGTCATCGGCGTCGGAAACGGCCGAACCGGTTCCGGCATTGAGCGAATGGCCGGCGGCGACCAGCTCGGCAACATTGACGACTTGAAATTCTTCAAGAGAAACTTGGTAAACGCCTTGATGGTGCCTCCCGGACGTATAACCGCGCTCGCGGGCGATTCCCAGAACTATTCGCAGGGTAAGATCGGTGAAGTCACCCAGGCGGAAGTATCGTTCGCTCGTCTCGTTGAACGGTACCAGACCCCATTCGAGGAAATCCTCATTAGGCTCCTCATCATGGTGATGAATACCGATAATACTATCGATGACAACATCAAGATCCAGGAACTCTACACCGTGCGCTTCAAGAAGTCCAACGGCTTCAAGAACTTCATAGACTCCGAGGAATGGACTACCAAGCTCGCGGTCTTCGATTCTATGATGAAGCACGTGTCTAGCAAGGAGAACCCGAACGGCGCACTTTCGAAGCAGTTCGCTCTCCGTTACGGACTCCGCCTTACCGACGAAGTATACCTGCTCAACAAGAAATGGTGCAAGCAGGAGGAAAAGGAGGCCTCCGGCGAAGGGGATGAATCCGATACCGAGGAACAGGGCGGTATGGGTGGCCCAGGCGCTCCCCCGATGCCTCCCATTCCACCGGCATAGCGGAAACGGCGGCCTATCGGCCGCCTTTCTTGTTCCGAAAATGAACTAATTTCTTGGATATGGCCAAAAAAGATACACTGCCCGATACCGACAAAAGGGAACTCGTGCTCGATACCCATCTCGATTGGAACAAGTGGCACGAGATAATTGAAGAGTCCCTCATAGCATTCAATACCGACGACGTCGCCGATATGTGCGCCATACTTGGCTTAGTTGACGACGATGACACACCAGTCAAGGGTGGTTCTCTTTCCATTAACCTTTCCCGCATCATGGAGACCCTTGCGAAACTGCACGTCGTGGACTGGTGCGGGAAGACTTTGACGCAGTTCACGGTCTTCGAGGGGTGCGAAGCTTATCGGGACGAATGGATGGAAACCGCCGTTTACAAGCTGCGGAGCACCAACCCGTCCCTTATTACCATATTCGAACCCTGCATCGAGGTCCGTCTGGAGGACAACGGGAAGTCCGATCCGTGGTTCAATATCAACTTCGTGCCCGTCGGGCAGCGTTTCTAGTTTTGGCGCCGAAAATAGTCTCAGGGCGGTCGAATGACCGCTTTTTTCATTTCAATGTAGGTTTTGGCACCCTTTTTGGGGTGTTTTTTCGTGCCTGCTAAACATTCTGACATGAAGCCTTCAAGCAGCTGACCGCTGTGGAGAGGTAAAGTCAATGTGCCTTCACGCAGCATAGTGCTGCCGAAAAGGCCTAACCAGCAGGTAACACTATGCAGACACTTCAGAAGAAGAATCTCACCCGCAAGTGGCAGTCCGTGCTTGAGTCCGACCTCGGTCCGGCCATGCGTACCCGCGCAGAAGCCAGCACTATTGCTACCTTGCTCGAAAACCAGAACAAGGTCAACCGTGGCGTCCTCGCGGAAGCCGCCAACATCTCTGCTGATGTTGCACAGTATCAGCAGTACGCCCTCCCGATGATTCGCCGTCAGTTCCCTGAACTGCTCGCGATGAAGACCGTGGCCGTTATCCCGACTACGACTCCAATGGGTATCTATTTTGCCCTCCGTTATCTGTACGATAACGAACCGACCAAGACTACGGAATTCCGTTTCGGTCAGAAGCAGGAAATTGGCTACGACCTCGTCGCTGACCATACCGGCTTCGCTGGCACGTTCAACCCGTGGTCCACTGGCGCTGGCGAAATGCTGTCCAACTACTCCGAAGGTACCGGTGTAACTGGTGCTTCCGCTACGGGCAACAAGTTCGATCCTAGCGAACCGGGTCAGCTCTACAACAACTTCGGTGGCTCTTATGTCGCCGGTGACGACCAGTATGGTGCTTACTCCTTCAACATCAAGAAAGCCTCGATCAAGGTGATCTCTGGTGCCATCAAGGTTGGTACTCGTGCCATCAAGTCTCACTACACTATCGAACTTCAGCAGGACATGGCCTCCGCTCACGGCCAGGACGTTGAAGCTCTTCTCCTCGAAGGTCTCCAGTTTGAGATTCAGCAGAACATCGACCGTGAAATCCTCATGGCCATGGTGATTGTTGCTCAGACTCCGTCCCTCGGTGGTGAAAAGCCGATCGACATGGACCTCGCTGATCCGAACCGCCTCAATGCCGGTATGGGTCGCTGGGCTGCTGAACGCATCGCTGGTGGTATCGTGAACACCATGATCGCAGTCTCCCGCAAGATTGCTCTCACGACTCGTATGGGTTGCGGTAACTTCGCTATCGTGTCTCCGGACATCGCCGCTGCTGTGGCTACCCTTAACAACGGTATCTACACTCCGACCTACCTCCAGACCGATGCCGCTGTCCAGCCCGCTGGCGGTGTGGCTGATGCTGGTAGCCTCTTGAATGGCAACATCAAGCTCTATCAGGACATCTACGCCAATGCCTCTTATGCCTTGATTGGTTATAAGGGTCCGCGCCAGGGTGAATCTGGTATCATCATGATGCCTTACATCCCTTACATCTTCTGCAAGACCGCTGGTCAGGAAGATGGTTCTCCGCGTCTCATTGTCAAGAGCCGTTATGCCATCGTGGCTAACTTGCTCGGTGCCGGTCAGTTCTACCGCTTGATTCACTTCAAGAACGTGTCGAGCGTGATCACTGGTATCGACCTTGAGAACAACCCGTGGCAGTCCAATGGTTCTGTTGGCGGTGCCTCTCTGCAGCCTGGTCTCTCTTACGAGACTGTTCCGGGCTCTCTGGATGGCAATGTCAACGTTGCCGGCGGTCTCTCCTTCGAGAACAACAACTGGTAAGGTTGATCTAGCTTAGCTCCTTAGTTAGGTGACGGCGGTGGAGCGATTCACCGCCGTTTTTGTAAATTTTAAGTTCTGACCCGTATTCTTGCAGTAAATGTTTACTTGTTATAAAAACTCTAAAATCATCATTTTTGGGTTGCTTTTTAGAATGGGGTTTATTATATTTTAAATCATGCATAGATGTCTTATTTGTGAACGGTCTGGAAAAATAGTCGAATACGAGAAGGCGTGTTCTTTGGGAACACACCTTTGGAAAACTCACGGCTTAAACCCCCAGCAATACTATGACCAGTATCTCGCTAAGCCGGGTGAGGGTAAGTGCGCCGAATGTGGTAAACCTACCAGTTTTCGGTCGATTGGCCAAGGCTATAAAGAATTTTGCTCTAAGAGGTGTGCTGCTCAACATATCGCAAAGGATTCAGAACGTAACGCTCATAAGACAGCGGCTCGCCAAGAAACTGTTACAAAGCTGAATGAAGAATCCAACGGCGAGTATAATCAAAAGATACTGGAAACGCGAAAGGCTACGATGGTCGAGCGTCATGGAGTCGAGTTCTATTCGCAGCACAAGGATTTTGTTAATAAGTACCATACATCCAATATGGAGCGGTATGGAGTCAAATCTTATATAGAATTGCCGGAGTTCCAGCAGAAGTTGCAAGCCGCTAATATGAAACGAATCGGTGTACCTTATTACTTCTGCAAAAATCGTGAAGCTGCTATAAATGGGTATACCGAACTTCTTTCAAAATACAACTGCGAACTGATTGAGTTCGGTAACAAGAAGGAAATCACGTTTAAGTGCAATGTTTGTGGCGAGACGATGACGGAGCAAGATTTGTATATCAAGAACCGGGATAATCTCGGTTGTACGCCGTGCTCGCATTGTAAGCCGAAGGATGCTTGGTCTTCTATCGCGGAGGATAACCTACGTAAATATGTTGAGAGCTTGGGCTTTACCACGGAACACTATGATCGAGCTTTCATGGGTGTCTATGGAGCCGACATCGTGGTTGAGTCTAAGAAATTGATTATAGAGTACGACGGAATTCATTGGCATAACGAATTGTACCGTCCTAATGATTATCATTTGATGAAGACCGAATTAGCCGAAAAAGCTGGTTATCATCTGATCCATATATTTTCTAATGAATGGGAGTACAAGCAAGACATCGTTAAGGCGCGTCTAGCTATTATATTGGGTGCAGTACGTCGCAAAATTTATGCAAGAACTTGTGAGGTTAAGCTTGTCGATTTCGATACGTCCAACGCATTTTTGGATAAGTATCATATTCAGGGAGCGTGTGTCGGTTCGACGCACCGTTATGGCCTGTACAATGGAACCGATTTGGTTGCGTTGATGACGTTTGGCCCAGGAAGATATTCCAAGGACGTGATGGAATTGTTACGGTATTGTACCGTCCCCGATGTTTCTGTCGTAGGCGGTGCCAGTAAGTTATTTACTCATTATCTGATAGATCATAATCCGGAGAGTGTTGTCAGTTTTGCTGACCGTCGCTGGTCCGGTAACGGTGCGTTCTATGAAAAAATTGGATTTACGCTTGAAGGTGTTACCGAGCCGTCGTATTACTATGTCGTAGGCGACTCTTTGGCTAACAGAATGCAATATCAGAAGCACAAGCTGGTTGAAGCTGGGTTTGATGCAACCAAGACCGAACACGAAATTATGTTTGAGCGTCATATCTACCGTATTTATGATTGTGGCAACTATAAATACGTCTATAAGCGTCCGGATTGAACTTAGGCCTATTGAACACGGGCTCGAAAGGTGGTAGAGTGATCTACCACCTTTTTTATGTCTATGGCAGGTCGGGGTGCCGTTTTTCAGGATTTGTGCCCCTATATAAACTGCAGAGTAACCGAGATGGACAGGGAAATGGACCAGAAGGACGCAAAGACGCTATTGTCTGGGATTTTGAATGATGACAAGGGCGCTGTCAAGCGGATTGTCACGTCGTATATCGAGTCGGCCATGGGCCGGGAGCTCGATCGGGCGTCTACGGCCATAATGGAATCCATCGGCAATGGGGGGAAGTCGGTATGATGCAGCATCTTGTAGGTGACATATTCGTGGAGAGTTCCACCGCGAGGCTGGTGGACCGGACTGACGAGTTCGGGGTCGGCGTTAAGCGACTGATCATTGAGGGTATCGGCATTATCTGTGATGTTCCGGGTATCAACAATCGTTCCTATTCGCAACCCATTATCGAGCGTGAGATGAATCGTCTTATGAAAGAGATGGTGTCTCGTGGCCGTCTTGCGGCCGAGCTCAACCATCCTCGTCTTGATTCCAACGGCGATGCCAAGGACTATCCGATTTTCGAGATGAACCTTGAGAAGGTGTGCGCCCTCATCGAGGAGATGCACATGGAGGGCAACAAGCTTATGGTCCGCATGGTCGTTCTGGAGGAGACTCCTGCCGGAAAGACGCTTGCCGGGCTCATCCGTGGCGGTTACCATCCTGGTTTCTCGCTTCGCGGTGCAGGTTCGACCGTTACGGTCGGCGACCACGAGGAAATCGGCGACGATTACACTATGATTACGATTGACGTGGTTGGTAACCCGTCCTACGGGCAGGCCGCCATATTCAATAGCCGTACGGAAAGTGTCGCCCCGACCAAGCGCAAGGGACTTACCGAGTCCGTCGGCTCCAGCCGCAAGCCTTTGCTTGAGTCCATCGAGCGCGTTATGGGCAGTTACGGACGTGCTATCGCCCGTGATTATGGCAAACTGGAAATCGCCTATGGTTTGTACAACAAGAATGCGCTAATTTCTGTGTTGCGCCAAGGAGTGTAAGATGGATCTTTCGAAGGTATTGACCGAGTCGGAGCTTTCGCAGCTTTCCCCGGAGATAGTAAGCAAGCTCGAATCCGCCTATCGTGCGGAACTTGCTTCGGCGGTCGAGTCCGACAGCGCGAAACAGCGCAAGCAAGTCGAGAAGATGTTGGCCTGCGTGACTGACCGGGCCGACAAGATGATCGGCGAGGCGGTCGCCCAGACCGTCGAGAAGTACAAGAGCAATGCGATTGACGGAAAGCTTTACCGGGTGGTGAAGGCGATACACGCCTGTCTGGAGAGTGCCGGCATTTCCTACAGCGAGGAGCTCGGCGACGCCCAGCGGGCTAACAAGGACGCGGAGGAAAAGCTGCATCAGGCTTACCAGGAGCTCAACAAGAGCCATCAGCGTCTTAACGAGCTGGAGAAGAAGAATTTCATCATGTGCCAGGTTCAGGGCATGAAGCCCGACGAGGTACAGCGGGTCCTGAAGCATTTTATGCAACCGACCGTAGACGTGCGCGATATCACGAAGGAGTCCATCGCTAAGTTCATATCCGGTGATTCCAACGACGTGTTCATGCTCGACATCGACCCGGAGGCCGACGGCGACCTGAACATGAACAGCGTGGAGAACGCCCTGAAGGAAATCACGCACGAGCTCGATATGGAGACCAAGCCGAGCAAGCCGGCCAAGGTCGAGAGCCGTTTTGAGAGTCTCGGCAAGGGTCTTTCCCCGCAGCGCAGTACGATTCCGACGGGTAACGTCAGTTTCGAGTCGCTTGACGGCGTAGCCGGTTCGGACGAAAAAGACGTCGCCGAGGCGCTTGCCCAGCTCAAAAACTTCACGAAGTTCTCCTAAATCAACCCCAAAGCCAAACGGGCGGGGCGCGACGGCGTCCCGCCTTTTTGATGTAATTTAGCGGGGAGCACGTATCCAGTTGATAAACTAGGAAAGAGGATTTATGGCACAGCAGAACTACACATTTGCGCCGAGGGGACAGCAACCGCCCCCTCAGCAACAGCCGGCGTACCAGCAGTACCCAAACATGGCGCCGCAACAGCCGGCGTACCAGCAGCCTCCTCCGCAACAGGTGTATACGCAGAACGGGTTCTACCCGCAGATGCAGGTGGCACAGCCACAGGATGGATCCGCCGAGTTCCGTTCCGCTTACAACAAGAACTTGAAGGCGTGGGTCGAGGCTAACAACAAGGTAAAGGCTGGCCCGACCAGCGTGGACGCCGAGTCTAACTTGGAGAAGATGTCGCAGATTGTTGAGAACATCAACGGCACATCTGAACAGACGCAGGCGTCCAAGACGGAGAACCTGAACGAGTTCATGTTCCTCCTGACGAAGGTGATTGACGCTATCGACAATCCGGAGGACTGGATTCCCGTTGAGCGTGCGAAAGAAGCGCAGAGCGTCAAGAATTCCAAGCTCGCACGGTCGCTGTCCAAGTACCTGAATTTGTACAAAGATGTAATCAAAACACTAGGATAGAAATATGTCAAGTCCGATAACGCTCAGCAACTACGCAATACCCTTCTCAGACACCGCGTCCGATATCGTGGTGTTGCCTACTGGGGGTTATCGCCTGACTAGCGTTTCGGCGACTGGTTTTACCCGTCGTAGCTGTCATATTTCGTCAGTAAATATCGAGTGTGCTGACCGGGCCGTTGTTTTGCAGCTCGATGTCGCCGGTATTGGGATGCGCAACTTTTATGCCGATCTCGAGGAACAGCGTGGTGATTTCTACGAACACGAGGATACGGATTCCGGCTGGGTTTCGATTAAGCGGGTTGCTGAAGGCCTGTACGAGATTGAGTTCGACGTGGATGTAGACTCGGTTTCGGTCGGCTCGGGCAATATCGCCAATCTTTCCCTTGTAATCCCGCCGATTCAGGCGAACGGCGACACGGTTAGGAAGATTCCTGTGTCATTCTACGTGACCGGTTTCGACGATGACGACGTTCCGTTCTACAACGACGTCAGGATGTCCATAACGGCCAGTTCGGCTATGTCGGGTGACTATCGTGATAGTTATCCTTATATCGGCTACGTTGATAATCTCGCCAGCCGGATAGGTGAGCCTGCCGAAATAGTGTTGCACGGAAGGAATTTCGTTTCCGGCATGAATGTTTACCTGACGGACGGGAAGGACGAGTATGTCGTTCCGTCGTCAGATATCGTGTTCGGTGACGACGGGACTACGGCTAAATTTACGCTTTATCCGAAGATGCTTTCCGTCGACGGGGATGGCAACGACGCATGTGGCGTGTACGACATTCACATCGGGTTTGATGCTCTGAACAAGGATTACGGCGACCTTGCCATCATAAGGTATAAGTACGACGCCGATAACCTTGAGGCGAGGGAGCGCACGCCGGCGAAGTTTACCGGTGTCGGTGATTGTTTCGACGTGAGTGATATGTCGCTAGTGTACGACACCACCGACAGGAACGGGAATGGCGTGCCGAATCCCGCCGCCGGTACGCTCGGCAAGACGATGTATATCAAGGTTTTTGGTGACTGTTCGGGCTATCGCTACGTGCCGGTTCGCCTGAAGCTTAACAAGAATCTTTCGTATCGTTTCGGCGAGAGTTATATCAACGGGGTGCAGCTCGAAGCGGGCGACATAGTGTGGCTTTCTAACCAGTTCAACCCTGACGAGAACGGCCTGTGGGTGGTTGAGGTCGGCGCATGGCGTGGCCTTGACGACGTCCATGCCAGTTCGTGCCCGAGCAACTGCTATTCGAAGCCCCATCCGGGCGCCGTTGACGGCACGGTGGTAATTGACCTCGGCGCTAAGGTTACTGACCAGGTCGATTATGTATGTTCTGACGACGTCCCGTACAAGTGCGGGTCTCGCACTGTATGTACGTACAGCGTCCATCCCGGCGACACGTTGTTGCTGTCCAATCAGAAGGACGGCTACAACGGCATATGGAAGGTTACGTGCGGTGATTGGATTTTCATGGGCCCGCCGGATGCCAACGATGGAACCAAGGTGGGCATGTCGCGACGGATTATCACGCAGAACAACATCAACTTCTGCAACTGCGGCGAGACATACCACATCGACTATTACTACCTGAATCCGTCCTGCTATATGACGCATCTTCGGCGCAATGTCCGCTTGATGTGTACGGACGCGTCCGTAGTCCCGAACAACGAGGACCACCAGGTGCGTATTTCGGAGTACAGGGTTACCGTAGGCATCGAGGATTCGCTGGTTGGCAATCGTGGCCGTACGCCCGGTGATCCGGTCAAGGATGACTGCGTAAGGTCTGACGAGGATTTCTCGTTGAAGAACGGAGTCGGTATAAGGGAGTTCGTGCAGGACATGCCTTGTTGCGCCATAGAGTGCCTGAAGTCTCCCGAAGGCGTCCCCATGTGCGACTTGCCGAAGTTCTACAGCATTCGGCCCGACAAGAGCTACGGTAACAGCAACGACGCTAACGGCTTCACGATTAAGTTCTGGAGGCACGAGTCGAACGGATGGCACCTTTATGCGTACATCGGTTCCGGCACCGCTATGAGCGGGATGGACTACTACGTATATCACTTGCACGTCAAGGGAGCTGCGACGGAGAACCTTGTCGATGTGAATGAGCATTCCTGGTTTACCCGCAACGGAGGCGTGATTGCCTCCGGCGAGGTCGACGTAATTTCCCCTGTGTGCGACGATGACGGCAACGAGGTGCATTGCGAGTCGCCTTATGAGGAAGTTGTTGACTCTCGGACATTTATCAATTCTTTTGCGCTGACCGATGACACGTGGGAATTTTCGTATTACGACATCGATCCCGATAGTCCGGGCGTCGACCGGATTTACTATTCGCATAACCTTGATTCCGACGAGAAGCTTTTCTCGCAGTGGCGCATCAAATGCACCACGTCTATACTTGCTGTCCGTATGTGGGATCCGTCTGGCACCGAAGGTGCTAATGACGAGCGTCTGACTTGTGAAGACATGGATGACGATGTTCGGAACGAGCTTGCCGAGGGTACTCCTGAACAGCCGGGTTACATCGCCGGTATGCGTCACGTGTGGGGCTTCGGCTACTACAAGACCGTGATGTCCAAGGCGGAGTTCTGCGACGAGTTCAACAAGTACAAGCCTGGTGTGGAGAATGATGCCGTCGAGGTTGTAGGTACCGACTCTGTTGATCCGGTTACCGGTCAGCCGGAGGCGATTACGACGGACGGCTCGACCGCCATCCAGACTGATCCGTCCGTTGCCGGCAGCGGCACGTCCGGAAGCGGTTCCGGCGGTCAGGGTATTGCAACGAAGCCTATCATCGACCTTCCTGCCGGAACTGCGGATGATCCCGGTCGTCCGTGGATCCCTGCGACCAGGCCTGACCCGAATAATCCAAATGGGAGGGAAACCGTTCGACTGCCCTATCCGGCGGGCGATCACGATGTCGATTGTGGTTTCTGTGGCGGGACTGGCTATGCCACGTGCGAGCGGTGTGGTGGTACCGGTCTTGAGCCGGGTACCGACGACGAGGTTTGCACCAGATGTGACGGCCACAAGGGTTATGAATGCCCGGTGTGTCATGGAGCTGGTGGCGGAGCCGTTTCTGTATCTGATAATGGTGTGATTTCCGTTCATACCGACAACAAGAGTGTCGTTGTTGACGATAACGGCGCACTTGCCGTGAAGGTTGACGGGACGACGATTACCATGGGCCCGAATGGTCTCGAGGCGCATGGCGAGTCCGGATATGTCAAGGCAACTATGAAGCTTTCCAATGATGACCTGGTTCCGAACAGCTATTACCTGGTTCCGGACAGCTCTACTGGTGAGAATCTTTCTATCGGCAACAATGGATTTATCAATCTCGGACAGTTCAAGGGAGCCGACGTGTCGCTGGTTGTCTCGATCGATAATACTGCCGAGGATAATTCGGGACACGCGAAATATTTATCGAACATTTGGCTAGTTCCGTTCGAGATCAGCGTCGTCTCCTTGAGTGGTTCTACAGTGAAGTCTTGGACGATGATCGCCGATACGACCAAGCCGTACGAAACGTTCGATATTGACTATGTATTCAACAGCAAGTCACGATTCCATCTTAGATATTTGGAGGATGCTGAACATATCGGGCAGGTCAGTTTCGATTTGGCCGCGCATTCTGTGTAGGAATGCACTAATTTAGTGTCTAACGAACTTAGGATTGTTTCGATGAAAAATCATAATATCAACGGGCCGAAGACTCGCCCGGTCGACCCGGCCGTTTTTGACATTAACGGCAACCAGACCCTAGCTTCGATGAAAAAGGACAGGGTCGATCCCGCCTATCTCACTAGACTTTTGCTGGAACATAAGCGCAACGTGGAACTGTACGGAAAGGGTTATCCGGTTGGCGACGAGCTTGCCACCATCATTCGTGTTGTCATCCTCAAGACGCTGGGAATGAAGTCGTGGCGTAAGTACACCGACGACTGGAAGGAGGACATGTTCGCCCGCGCCCAGTTCTGCGCCCTCAAGTATTGCGGATCTTTCGACCCGGTCAAGATGGCCAAGAAGTCCAAGAACAACGACCCCTACTATTACCTCGGACAGATCGTGTCTCGTGCGTTTATGCAGGTACAGAAGGCGCACTCGGTACGTTCCAAGTACATAAAGTTCACCTCCCTTAACGAGAACATTTATCACGAGTGCCTCAACATCGACGAGTATGCCGGTGTCGTCCAGAAGGAGGCGGAGCGCGAGAAGGAGGCTATCAGTGGCAATATCAGCCTCGAGATGACTGGAAACGACCTCGACAAGGCCGTGGACACGCTCAACAAGATCGACCCCGATATCGAGGTCGGCGAGGCCGGCGTTGACGCATCTACGGTCGCGAGCGACCCGAGCCTCCGTATGGCTCAGCTCAAGATCAACAAGAAGAAAAAGGAAAAGGCGGTTAAAAAATGAACGAACCGTGTCGCTGTTTGCGACACTTTCGTGGTTAATTTTCGTACATCTTGATAAACTTGCTATGGAATGATTAGGGGCTTATACGATGGCACAGAAAATTAACAGCGGTAATGTACTGGGTATGGTTGGCGACAACTTCGACACCCATCCGGACTGGCGTCACGACATCTTCGTGCAGGCCCAGAGCCTGATTCCGGACGTCGGTGACATCAAGAGCGGCAAGGCCGAGAAGTTCGTGCATCGTGCCTACGAGCAGAATTATTGGCATACCGAGGACCGGTTGGCTCAGGAACAGGAGAATTTCGTCGAGGACGACCCGATTAACAATACTCCTGGGCTTGGTGAGCTCAATTATCGCCGGATGGAGTACCCTATCCAGAAGAAGCCCAACGGCAAGGGTGCGGAGGAAGACCGCGCAGAGGCCGAGGAGCGCGAGGTTCTGGACAAGGACGAGGTGCTGAACCTGCTGAATAATCGCTATAGCATCTGCAGCACGGCGAGCGCTTGGGGCAACGAGCCGATTACCCAGAACGACTACAAGGACCAAATCAAGCTCCGTTAACTGTTCTAAGAATTTGCATCAAGGCCACGGGAATCCGTGGCCTTTTCTGTTTTGGCACGCTTTTTGCTTTACTGGGTTCGAAAAAAAAACAATTAACCAAGAGGTAAATATGATTAACGGAATTTTCCCCACTATCTTCACCAATGCTTTCGATCGTTCGTTCAACGATATCGTGTCTGAATTTGGTCAGCTTGTCGACGGGCTCGGCTTCAAGCCGGCGGTGACTGGCGGCGAGAAGGGCACGTATCTCCCGTCCGTGTACCGCTTCACCGAAGGCGAGGAAGACGTCATTTACGTCGACCTTCCGGGTTGCAAGCGCGAGAACGTGTCCGCTTCCTTCGAAGTGGGCAAGGGAATCCGTGTAGAGGGTGTCCGCATGATTGACGGAAAGGAATACAAGTATGCCGTCAACGTGAATAGCGCTCTGGACGTTGCGAACGCCAAGTGCAAGTACGAGGACGGCATGATGACCATCCGTGTCCGCCCGTTACCGAAGGATAAGCCCGAGGCGAAGAAACTTAGTGTGGAATAGGAGGTTACCTGCAGAAAAAGGAAAAGGCCGCGTGTGCGGCCTTTTTCTATTTTCCGAGGAACGACCTGTATTCGTTCAGGGCCTTCCTGATGGTTCCGAAGTCTTCGGGTTTTGTCTGTTTCAGGACGTTTTCGGTCAGCGCCTCGAGGTAAGCGCTCGGGTCTTGCCCGTTGCGGTCGGTCTCGAGGAAGTCGAACGCGTCCATCTTGCTCTGGTCGGACTCAGTCAGGGTGGTGTCGATGCCGTTTACCAGGCCGAAGGCCTTGGTGATTCCCTCGACGACGGCGGAGTTGGTATCGTCCTTATGTTTGCCGAGTCGATAGATGTAGAGTTTCTGTGCGTCAGTGGCGGGTTCCATGGTTTCTCCGGTCGCTTTTTGTTCAGTTTATAATGTTCGTGATAAACTGCACTTGAGGTTGGCCGATGACACCGCATTACTACGTTCGCGAAATTGAGAAGATTATGATTGCGATCATGGACGTGTTCAACAACTTGCGTGTGAACCGCTATGAGGACCAGAATCGTTCAGTCGAGTCACAGACTGTTGCCGTGCCGTTGTATACGCACAACAGTGACGACTTTGCCAACTTTGTCGCGTCTACGGCAACTGCGCAGGAACCGATGGCTATACCTTGTCTGGGGTTCAGGTTCATTGAAGACCGCCACGACGAGTCGCATATGGTCCAGCCTACCTACGCCCGGGAAATCCTGTCCGCGCCGTTGCAGAAGTATATCCGTGACATTCAGCCGACTCCGATGTCCGTCACATTCGAATTGACTCTTCTTGCAGACAACATAACAGACTTCTTCCACTTGAAGGAGCAGATTCAGCCGTATTTCAACACGTATCGCACGGTTAGGATTAAGGAATGGGATTTTGCGCCCGAAATCGAGCGTCCGATTGCTTTTACTTTGCACTGGTCTAGCAGCGTCGATGACGAAAAAAGCGATACCAGCAACGAGTATCAGCTTTACAAGTGTGTCTATACTATCGAGACGCACGGAGGAGTGTATCATCGTCCTTACGAGATTCCGGCAATAATCAAGTATGCCCAGATGAATTTCAACGTGCGCGACCAGATACAGGATTCCATACAGGTGTTTGTCTATCCCGATGAAATCGCCCAGCAGAAGAAGCATCTCTGGGAGACGGTTGAGCCGTCTATCCGCGAGGGGTGGTCCCTCCTCAAGACATTTACCAGGACGCTTGTACGTCGTGTCGACGAGCACGGCGAGGAGTTCTGGAAGGACGAGACTATGCGGACGCTTGACCTGACCCCGCATACCGACGAAGACATTACTAAGCGTCGCGCCAACGGCAAGGCGAGGGCCGGCTATAATCCTGTCTACAAGGGAAACTTGAAGAACTCGCTGGGTGAAGATATTACCGATGTGGATGGCGACCCTATTCCGGTATACAAATGGGAGGATGTCGTCGTGGGCGATGTCGCCCGTCCTGTCGAGGTGCCGTCGTTCGACCTGATTCACCTTAATTTCGACGAGGATTCCGACCGGGAGAAGGATTACAGCGGTCTCGGTCGCGATTTTGTAGCCGTGAACGCCGAAGCTCGCGAATTTGTTCCGGACATGGCTCCGGGCAACGGCTCTTTCGCGCCGGGCGGATATGCTACGGCGACCGACTGGTCGAATATTCTTAACTGGTTCGGAGACAACAAGGACGGGAAGATTCTCGAGTCTTACACGTTCAAGGCGGTACTGCAGTTCAGGCACCAGAACGACACCGTTTTCCAATATCTGTACAACCCGGCCGACGTCACGTTGTCTGACGGCACGGTGATTCCGGCAGGCGAGGTATGGTTTGACTGGGGAATCATGGACGGGCGCCTTTATTTCGCATACCACACGACGACGCAATTCCGCCGTTTCGTCAGCGAGCCGATCATTTGCGATAATGACACGATCTATTCGTTCTACTTCGTTCTCTACGACGAGGGAAACAAGGGCGCGTTCGGAGTCAAGACGAACTTTTCTGACACGATGATGGCCTTGGTGACCAAGGAGGAGAGCTGATGGGCGATATCGAGTTCCTGTTGGGGAAGAAGCGAAGGGAAGCCGATGAGGCGCTACGCAAGTCGATGCCCGAGTTGCCGAAGACGGAGCTTAAAATCCCGAAGAGGAGCCCGATGGAGGCCTATCTGGAGGACGTTACGTACGAAAAGCAGCTTACAGGCGGGCCCGACACGCCTGTGCTTGTGAGTATTGGCATGGCCCACCGTATAAACAAAGAGTAGCAAGGGGCATCCGCCCCATAAAATGGGAAATGACAATGCTCAATTTCAAAGTTACCACTATCAAGACGATGCCTCGCGGCGAGACGGGTGCCCAGGATGTGATGAACCGCCTTAACGCGAAGAAGGCCGCCTCCACGCAGGCTTTCCAGGTCGGTTCGGTTGACCAGACCGTTATCGATTCGCTGAGGTCCGAGTACGAGGCGTACATCAAGGGTCTCACCAATGATCTGGGTGAAACGCCTATGTTCTTCACCCCTAACGCGCCGAAGGTCGAGGAATCGGAAACGAAGGCCGACCCGGCTCTTGACGAGGCGGTGGCCGACGAGGCGTACAATGCGTTCGTAAAGGCTGACGAGTCTCCCGTGAACGGCATTTCCGTTGGCGAGGAAGCTGGCGAATCGCTGGTCCTGACGGTGAAGAAGAGCCGTAAGAAGAAGGCGGTTCAGGTCGAGGATACGGCTTCCGAAGAAGCTTAATCTATTTAATACAACTTATTACCTACTGGAAAACCAGTAGGTTTTTTGTTTATGGTCGTACAAAAATCCATAAACTATATTTATCGAGCTAGGAGGTAACCTATGGACATGAAGGCTATGATGGCGGAGCAGATGGAAGAGATGCTTCGCGACAAGTATATTCAGTCCATGAAGGCCGGTTACGATCTTGGCGAGCGCCGGATGGTTGAGTGGTCTAAGGAATGGGGCGAGGAGTTCAGGCGCGAGTATTACAGACGCAACTTGATGGACCTCGGCGACGGCACCAAGCCGGTGTACTTCGGCATCTTTCTTGACGAGGCCTCCCGAAACGCGCTGCTGGACGTGCTCAGGGGCGGGATTCCCGACGACTGGAAGATTTACACGCATCACGTCACGCTTGCCTTCGGTGACCCGAGGCGGACATATCCTGAGGTCGAGGACTACATCGTGAACAACTTGGGCAAGACTGCCTCGATAGAGGTCGTGTCGGTCGGCGTGTCGGGTGATGCCATAGCGGTCGGCGTGACGGGAAACTTTAAGACCACGAACGCGGTGCCGCATATTACGATAGCTACGCCGCCTGACGGCAAGCCGGTGAAGTCCAACTTCATCACGCAGTGGACGCCGTTCCACTTCCATACCGCGCTGAGGGGAGTTGTCGACTCGTACCCCAGCCATTTCAAGTGGCCACACTAGGTACTGAAAAGGCCCGCCGTTCGGCGGGCCTTTTGAATATTGGAGATCACCTTATTATGTGGAATTTCATTCGGAGCGCACTCCGAGGCCTAGCTCTCCCGCGACCTTGCGCATCCGGTCCTCGTTCTCGCGCATCCTTTCCTCTGTTTCGATGCGCCGCCAGTTGTACGGCGAGTCGGGATTTACCTCGACTTCGTGGGAGATGATTTGCGTCTGGATCTTGAATAGGATCTTGGAGCGGATATCCTTCGGGAGGTCCATGAATTCTTTGAAGTCGCGCTTTGCGCGGTTCATCTTCTTGATATATTCCTGATATTCCTTGGAGTTGGTCTGCTTTTCCAGCTTCTTGATGAAGTTGCTGACGCTGTGTCGTTTGGCTTGGATGTCGGCTTCGTTAGGCGTTCGCGCGTCGGGCGTCGGTTGCTGGACTGGCGTGGATGGTTCGGTATTGAGTTCTTCGGCCATTGGGTACCTCGTTGTTCTGCATTAAATATAGCACGATATAAACTCCCTGTAAAGTGATCGGATGGCAGAATGTCGTTTTTTAAGGTTTTTTGTGAAGCGGTGTTCCGTGTATGCGGGGAAAAGGCGCTCGGCGTCATAGCCGCGTTTTCACCGAAATTGGAGGCCGCCGACGGCAAGGGCAACGGCTACGAGACTCTGAAGGAACTTGCCCTGTGGCTTCTTGTCGAGGCCAACGTGCTCAACAAGATTCACTGGAATGTCGACACGATGAACAAGCACACCCTTCTCAACGAGGCGTACGACCTTTGCAGGGACACCGGCGACAAGCTTGCCGAGACGTACATGTCCCTGACAGGCAAGCCGTGTGACAAGGAGTTTCCCGACACGCCGAGGTCGGTCAAGTTTGACGACAAGGCTGTTGTGGGCCTGCTGAAGTCCATCAACGACAATATGAAGAATGCGGTCGAAAAGAACCCGAAATTCTCGGAAGGGGTCAAGAACATTTTTGCTGACTTCGACGAGACCATGACGACGATACTGTACAAGTATCAGCAGTTCAATGCGTAGGTAAGGCAATATGCAGATAATCACGACTGATGACATGGTTGAGAAGATCAAGGCGATGCTCGGTTACCCGTGTACCGAGATCGAGATGGTCGTCGAGGAACGTAACGGCCTCGGTCACCTGCACATGGCCGTGAACGACACCCTCAACTGGTTCTATCGTATCAATCAGGACGAGGCGTCCTACCAGGACGCTATGGTTTTGCGATTGAAGGAAGGCGTCATCCAGTACAGGGTGCCCGACGAGGTTATGGAGGTGGTAGACGTGTCCCCGTCATACGGAAACACGTTTAGCCCGATGATGGCATGGGACGTTGGTCCGGGCGAGTCCCTGATGGGCGTGGGCGGAGCCGGACTCGGCGGACTCGGGCAGTTCGATCTTATTACCTATTCCGGCGCCTTGCGTTACCTGCAGGACGTCAAGAAGCTGGTGGGTACGCAGTACAACATCAAGCTGCACCCGCAACAGCACATTCTCCGCGTATATCCGACGCCGAAGTCCGACCGCGTGGCGATTGCCACGGTCTATGTCAAGGCGAAGAAGTACGAGGTGTTCGCCAACCCGCTATTCCAGGATATGGCGCTCGCCCGTGCCGAAATTCAGCTCGGTAGGATCTTGAAGAAGGACGATATGCCTCTTCCGGGCGGCGGCAAGGTGAACGGGCAACAGATTTACAACGACGGCCTCGAAGAGTGGAAGCGATTGATGGAAGAACTGAAGGCCCAGTCCGCTCAGCCGATGATGATGACAGATTTAAGTTAAGGAGTTTCCTATGGAAAAGAATGCACAGGAATATGTTGCCTTCATGGAAGGCGTTTGCGAAAAGCTCGGCTGCAAGGAGGTGCTTCCCTCGCTCAAGGAGGGATTTAGCCTGTACTTGGAAGCCGCATTTAGCAATACCGGCGACTTGCTGCGCAACGAGGCCGATTCATATGAGATGAAATACAAACTGTTTAATGTTCCGGTGGACCAGCTTAAAAATCCGAACGAAATCACGTTGTCTGATATCGCACAAAGGCTGGAAAGTGGTGATATCAAGCTATGGAGCAAGGACGGCGATGGTGACCGCAGAGAATCCGTGGCTTGGCTAAAGTCTAAAAAAGATTATTATAAAGACGAGACCGATAAGATAGTGCTTGCCGATACGCCAACGATGTACGTGGTTGCGTTCTATGTCGATGATGCACGGCGAAAGTATTACGACGTTCACGCGTTCAAGCTGGATAAAACAAGGGTTGCCGGCGCGTCCGTGGAAAATGACCCCGAGTGGAATATGAAACCGGCTGAGCGTGCGGAAAATCGTACCGAACGTTATAACCGAACTTCATACGCCGCCGAAAAGAACCGTAAGCTAATTCCGGAGGAACTCGTCAAGAAGATTGAGACTTTTGCTCAGAATATGGGCTGGAACGCATATCATAGCATGGATGTCCGTGATGGCGATGAAGGATTTGTGTTTACGACAGTTGTGGCGTCGAACGCAACCGGGCCAGATGATACCGATGTCGATATGATTGATAGTTTGATGACTAAGCTGAACTTCACTAAAGTGCTTGATCACAGAAGCGATCCGCATGGCATAGACCAAACGGAAACGCGTACGATTGGTTATGCGTACGTACCTACCCGTATGCGGCTGGGCGACCACGAGATAGCAGATGATTTCTACAATGAGCGCCGTGCGCATCCGGGTGACCCGAATTTGCAGAATTTTGATAGATACAACGACAAACGCTCTGAAGAGCGCTCTAATTCGTTTGGCTGGTTCCTGTAAATATCTTTTTACATAACTTAGGCCTAATCGGCTTGAGCTTCAAATTTACCTCATCTATTTTTTCTCCGTCTTAACCAAGGCGGAGATTTTATGTTTATCAAGATTTTGGAAAAACTTCAGTACGTGGTCTATGTGGGAATTATTGTCCAGATGGTCTACAAGCTCGTGAACTCGATGAAGAAGACGTTCGGCTCCGGCAAGGACCAGCGGATTGGCCGTATGGCTACCCGTGATCATTCGGCAATGATGTCCGTGGATAGCGCTGGCTAATGAAGTCTTTAATTTACCTAGTTTGCGCTATACACGCGACTATACGGATGGCCGAGAAGATGGCCTCCGTCGTTGAGCGACAGGCGATTTGCGACATCCGTTACAAGATGCTAACGGATGATATTGTTAGGCGAATGTGCCATTACTTCAGCTCGGTCGTGTTCAAACGGAAGTTGCGTCAATGCGTAGATTCGGCAAATGTTACAATAACTGCAGCAAACAAAAGGGATCAAAAATGAACAATAAACTTCCATCCATTATCATGAACAATTTCGATTTGGGCCGTGTTTCCGACTGGGTCAAGAAGATTTCCGGAATCAAGGGCGACGACCTTGACTCGATTGACACTTTCAAGGAGCTTACCAAGACGATTGAGGATATGATTGGCTCCTTGCCGACCATAGACATTCCGAGCAGCGTCATCGGCAAGAGCAAGTTCGCCGCGCTGAAGGAAGTCGTGAAGGCCTACAAGAATACCGACAATACCAAGGTCGCTATGTTGGCCTGCTCAATGACGAACCTTATCGCCAAGCATAGCGGCGCCAAGTCGGTTTCCAAGATTGCCGGTTTTCTTCAGAACTGTATGGCATTGTACGCCATCGGCGACACGGTGTGCGCACGAATAAATTTCAAATGGAATACTCTCGACCAGCTCTATGTTATGGTGTCCACGTCGGAACCTTCCTTCCTCCATATGAGCCTTGACGAGTTCCGCGAGGTCAGCAAGAATCATAACGGCGAAAACTCTCGATCCATCAATATTACTCCGTCCAGCAACCTCGCGTTCATTAGAATGATGAACTCCAAGGAACCGATGAAGTGGTTCTCCCCGATTGACCAGACCGAACACGTGATTACGCCGGTCAAGACCAATGTAATCGAGTGCAAGCGTATGGTCACCGCCCAGACCGATAAGAAGGACGAGGCTACCGATACCACGGTGCAGTACGTGTTCGACGAACGAAGCGATCAGTATCGCCATGTCGAGGGCGAGGCCGACGTCAACAAGCGCAGTCCCGTCATCAATGCCGTGTTCGTGTTCCGTTTCGACGACGTGGAAGTATACGCTACCCAGCTTGTCCGCGTCCGCGAAGGCGAAACCGGCGAGGGGACCATCTATGTCCCGACCTCCACTATCAAGCTGTTCTGGTCTCCTGTCAACCGCCGTCAGGTGATTTCCAAGAACGAGTACGCCGTGTTCCACAAGAACATCGAGCTTTTTGTGGAGATGATGTTCGCGTTGAGTATCGACCCGTCTATGTACCTTTACACGTTTGATGACGGCAATCTAAAGGAAATGCTTCGCCCCGTCGCCATCCCGCAGGAATCGGTTACTGAGACAATCCCGAAGATTATCAAGGCCATCCGTGTCGCGTTCAACCGTGGCCTGTCACGAAGCTACGCGCTGGTCGGCCAGCCGGGTACCGGTAAGACCATCGGCGCACAGCAAATTTCTAATGCGTTCCCCGACGTGTGTACATTCAAGATTACTGCGGACGTCATCTGCGACAAGGACGAGACTGAGTCGATGCTTCGCTACATCAAGGCAATCAAGAAGTGCATCATCATTCTTGACGACATGGATTCTTACAACCTGAACGAGAAGAACGACAATGTGATCTCCTACCTGAATTTCTTTGACAAGCTCAATCAGGCCGCGAAGAATGACCAGGTGTCCTACATTTTCTTCGCCACGATTAACGACCCGACCAAGGTCAACCAGAGAATTATGCGTCGTAGCGGACGTATCGACGAGATGTTCGAGATTGGCCTTCCGACCGAGAACACGATGCGTTACCTCTTCAAGTACAACGACGCCATCGTAAACAAGGAAAATCCGACCAATTTCGATGACCCGAAGTACGACGACGTGATCAAGTTTGCCATCGAGTCGCATATCACGGCCGCCGACATCACGAACATCTTCACCGATATCGTGATTTACAGCGGTGCCGATGAAGACACGGAGGCCGACGAAACTGACGCCGACGTTAACGAAATACCATTGGATAAGGAGGCATCGCCGGTCGAAGTATGCACTCCGGAAAAGCTTCGTGCCGCTATCCAGCGCGTTAATGAGCGTAACAGCATGTCCAACAATTGCTACGTGTCGAAAAACAAGCTTACCAATTTTATGGAAGAAGAATAGCGGATCCCGACGCTGCGAAAAAGGTTGCCCAAAGGCAACCTTTTTTGTTTACCATTGTCCAAGTAGGGAACCGCAGGCGTAGTAGGCGGGGTCGTTTGTCATATCCTTTACGCACTTGTCCACTTCGGGAGGTCTGAACAGGACGTCCTTTTTCAGTTCGTCCACTGTCGAGGCCACGTTGAATATGTTGCTTCCCTGTGCCTTGTTCGAGTTTGGGGCCTCGGGGTCGGTTGACTTGCCGAGTACGTTGCGTCCGAACAGCTTGTTGATGAAGTTTTCCTGGTCTGGTGCGTTGAGCACTTCATCGCTGACTTTCTTTCCGTTGTCCATTGCCGTGTCTAGATAGAGTTTCCACCAGTATTTGCGCCACTTGTACTGGAATTCGGGCAGCTCGTCGACGACGGTGTCCACCTGGTACAGGACATTGTTGAACTCGAGCTTCAGCAGGTCCCCCGCCTTCGGGAAGATTTGTGCGGCGGTGTAGCCGTAGTACCTGAAGTCCTCGTAGCCGCGCTGGTACCACACCGGATTGTGTTCCGACGGGTCGCAGGCCGGCTTTACGCCCTGTTCGCGGAGATTCCTGTAGTTGAGTTCAAGGAACAGGCTCATGTGGACGTAGATTTCCTGCTTGGTCGTGTACTGGATGCCGAAACGGGAATACAGTTCGTTCTGCGGGTTGAATCCCATTATCACGGGCAAGTCGAATACGCGTTCCACCTGCCTATTGGAATCTTCGTGGAAGAGGGAATTTCCTGCTACGTTCAACGAGGTGGTGTAATACTTGTAGAAGGTGCCCTGCCGGCTGACGAAGGCCCTGCTCATGACGTTGTATCTTTCCTGGTCGCGGAAAGCGTTGTGGCGCCTGTTGTAGAAGACGAGGCCGAGGCGAGAGTCGTGCTGGAAGTCGGGGTTGTTGATCTGCATCTTTTCGGAGCGTTCCACCTGTCCGCCCGTCCGGTCGTTCCACATGTGGGGGGAGACCGACGCGAGTACGCTGAAATTCGGCACGATGGCCGTCGTGGCTCGGCAGTTTCCGGAAAGATGTAATACGAACTCTGGCATTGTTTGACCTCTGATGTAGTTTATAAGCCGGGGCGGGGGGCCAAAATCGTATAAACTGCGGAATGATTGATTGAAGGTTGAAACATGGCGAATACATCCATATCGAGGAAGTATACGAACATCTCGTTCGAGGCGATACGCGAGCACCTGGCCACCATCATGAAGGCCAAGGGGGGAAATCTTGCGGACTTCTCGGAAAGCTCCTATGGGCGGCTCATGTCCGACCTGTTCGCAGGTACGGCCGACCTCATGGCGTATTACGCGGAATCCTCGTTCAAGAACGCCTTCATGGAATCGGCGAACTCGCTCCCGTCCGTATACGCGAACGCGAGGATGCTTGGTTACAGCGTGAGACGTCCAGTCCCGGCCAAGGCGGGAATCGGCATCCAGACGACGAAGACGGGAAAGTTCAACACTATTCGCGTCCGTATCCCGATGGGCACCGAGTTCACTATGGGCAGCACCACGCTGACTGCGATGGACAACATGGAGTTCCGTTACGACCGCAACGCGGACACCGAACAGACCGGCTTGATGAAGCTCGTGTCGGGCAAGGCGGTCCTTGCTGAGGGACGTTTCAAGACCGAGTCGTTGATTTCCACCGGTACGCAGAACCAGACATTCATCATACACGACCTTTCCTTTAGCGACTACTACGGTGACAACGACCCCAACTTCGATGACGATGGTAACGTGGCTCATCGTTCGGCCGCGTTCACGAGGGTCACGTCCGACGCGACCCTGATGGACAACATCGACCCCAGCGTCGTGGTCGACGACAAGCTTTACTGGCGCATATCCAGACGCGGGCTTATCGACCCGTCCAAGGAGAACATACTGAACGATATTGACCAGTTTGTGTCTGGTCAGGACAACTACAGCGACAACTATACGGTGGAGCTTTCCACTGCCAACGACGGAAATGTTCAGCTTCGGTTCGGTGACGGATTGAAGGCAGCGATCCCGTACGGCGTCATCAATGTTACTTACTTCTCCACCACGGGAGAGACGGGAAATCTGCTCAATGTTGCCGGTACCACGCTCTCCACGAACGCGAGCCGCATTGTTATCTGCCAGGACGACGGCACCGAGAGCGACATCACGGTGAACGACCTCAACATAGCCATTACGACGGACGTCCGTAACGGGCTCGACATCGAGAGTATCGAGTCGATAAAGGCGAATGCTCCTGCCCTGTTTAGCTCTCTCGACCGGCTCGTCAACCGGATGAGCTACAAGGTATTCCTCCGCAGGTATGCCGACGTGAAGTATGCCACCGCATACGGCGAGGACATTCTCAATACGAAGCTGGATAACGGTGGAATTGACGTGAAGTATATGAACCAGGTGCGCTTCAGCGCACTGAAGAGCCTTTACAGACAGAAGGATAATACTTTCTATCCGACTACTGCTGATGAGTACTTCCTCGATGGGTACAAGGTTAACGGGCTCATGTATACTTGGCAGTACGACTACAGCGATCTCGAAAAGAACGGGCTCGACGAGGGGCATGTCGCAATTTACGAACGTGTTCGGTCGGCTCTTGACTCTGCGGGCCTTACCGAGGAGCAGAAGCAGCAAGTCCTTTCACAGGTACAGCCGACTTATCCGCTCGATTACAAGGTGTTTTCCGCGATGCTTTCCCCGATGGACTTCGTCGAGGACGGCTCCGAGCTTTATTCCGTGATGTCGGCGCTCAACCAGCGCGGTATGATTACTGTCGGGGGTGGTTTCCACAACTATGTATACCCATCTGTTCACGATATGGAGGCCCATATGAAGGTCACTTTGTATCGCGGAAACAACTTCACCGACGTAAAGGAACGCATCAAGAACGCCGTTTACAAGTATTTGCTGGAGAACACCGATTTCGCAACACCTGTATACCGCTCGAGAATTGAGTCCATAGTGCATGGGCTTACCGAGGTGGCCGGTGTCGACGTGACGTTCTCTCCGGTCAACGACCGGTATGCCGAACTTGATCTTACTGAGCTCAAGCTGCTCGGCCCGATGACATACGAATACATTGTTCCCGGCAATATCGCTCTTGATGGGTTTGACTTTACGTTGAGATTCTACGCGTCGAATGAGAACCACGTCAGGGAGTCTACGTTTACCGTGGGTTCGCTTGCTGGCCTGCAGTCTCGCATATCTGACTACTACCAGTTCGTAGTTCGTCCGAAGCTTTCCGTGGGCGCAACCGAGCCGATTTCCGACAGGGACATCGACAAGTTCGTCGCCTACATATGGGAACAGGTAATGACCGTTGTGTACCAAGCGATCAATTCGGAACTTATCGCCCAGCAGTCGAACGGTTCTACGATGGCCGATACGCTGTACCGCGTGATACAGGCTGTGAAGGGATGGGACAAGGGATTCGACTCGCTCACTTTCAAGGATACGGACTTCATCAAGGATATGGCCGAGGTAGGCGGAAATTCGTTGCACGACTACATTGAGTACGCGCTGGAATACATCAAGCTGGTGCGCAACGCGCTGAAGTATTACGTGGCCCGGAATCTGATCGACGAGAACGGCAACATCACGAAATATTCCAACGATAACGAGATCGTGCAGATAACCATCCCGACCGATCAGATAGAGCTCATGGTTTCCGTCGATAGCGTCCTTCTTACGGAGTAGAAATGAATCCGATAGTTTACAACAAGAATGGCCAGTTTAGGTTTAACGACTTTGTCGGTTATCTTCCTGAGTTTCTGAAGACAGAGCCGGATGTCGTGACGTTGATGCAGGTCATGTCTGACTACATCAACAACGCTTACCGAAACATCGAGACTACCGAGGAGTTCGAGTTGGTCCGTGTGTGTACGTCTACCGACCAGGGTTCGGTGATGGCTTCTATGGAGCGGCTCTGTTCGATGTTGCAACTCGCCTCCGAGCGTGGCGACAGGGTCCGTTATCTATCCGTCCCGCGCAACAACGTGAAGTCCAACGTCATCGTTGGTAACGAGGGTGCCGAATATCCTAGGGAGGTCGAGGTCGATTTCGATGTCGTGCAGGACACGATAGAGTCCGCCTCGGGCCATCATCTTGTCGACAGGAACCTGAAGGATGGTTCGGTCGTGTACGTGAAGTACCGGAACGCCGAACCGGTTCGCACGATTCCGTACTACTATTCTTACGCGGACGACGCGCTCGTGGTAGACACGGCCGGCACTTCGCAGGACCCGTTTACCGATACGGACAACAGTCCGGCTACCGCGATAGAGTTCAGCGTTTCCGACGTCGGGCACGTGCTCCGTAGGCACGGTGGTCATCCGCAGGGACGCTCCATTACCTATTATGAGGTGTTCTTTTCGCTGAAGATTACCGACGTGAAGAGGGTTCCTGCTACGGATACGGTGTATTTCGACATTGACGGGGTGGACAAGAAGGTCGACCAGGTCACCGTCGACTACTATAACCAGCTTTCTCCGGTTTCGGGAAATTTCAACACGTTTGTCAAGTTCGCGTCCGGCAACGGATTCGACTGGGTGGGTGATTATCCGTCCGGAATTTTCTACCTGCGCGATACGAGCGGTTCCAAGATGTCGGCTGTCTCGTCGACGAACTATATCCCCCAGCCCGACGTTGCGCTCAGCCCGAGCGTTGAACGCTACAGGGTAAGCCGTATCGAGGTTGATTCGAACGGCCAGTGGAAGGTTTACACGGGAAGCGCCTCTCCCAGTCTGTACAGCGACGCGATTTTATACCTGATGCACGGGAACGAGCAGGTCGCGTTGCTGAAGATGAATAGCGACATAGCCTCTGGCGAGAGGAAGGAGGACGGGGAACTCTATTCCACCTTGTTCCCCATGTCGGTCAATTATGGCGTCGATGAAATTATTGGCTGGGTAGATGACAGGTCCAGTGCGCTCGTCCTTGTTCTGATTCCCCTGTCGCAGAGCAAGTACGTGGTCAACACGGACGATAGGATGCCTATGCTGAAGTGGCGTCGCGAGTACAGGTTCCCGAGCGACGTGTCGTTCGGACTGTCTAACGATGTGAAGCTGCGTTCGGCATTTCTGGTGAAGAATTATGTCAATTCCTATATCGAGGATTTTGCGGAAAGCGTCTATGGCCTTGACGCGTTTTACTCGATGAGCCCGTTGGATATCGGCGGCAAGTACTACGCAATCGACGCGTGGGATGGATTGGCGGAAGTAGTTTCGTGCAAGTACGACCGGTCTAGTGGCAAATACATTATCGGAATAGATAAGCTGTTTGCCTTAGTAGGCCATGTTCCGGTTTCGGTCACTTCCCCGACGGTAGGCTACATTACCGACCATCTAGCGAAGGAACCGGATTCCACGGGTCCCGACTATTACGTCGTTTATGGCTACCGCACGTTCGAGAAGGGTGACGTGTTGCTGGTCCCGTGCTCGATTGCCGGAAACATCGAGCGCCGTCTGTTCCGTGTTGAGGATGTCAAGGAACATCCTGACAAGAATACGTCCGTAATCGCGATTTCGCACGACGCGTCCCTTGTCATATCGGCAAATACGCCGGTCGAGATGGTGACCGAAAGCGAAGAGGGTGTCGTGACGGCCATTGACCACGTGAGAGTGCTCGGCGACGATACGGTCGCCGTGGTACGTCGTTATAGCGGTTCGGTCTTTACGCCGGAATACATGGTCGCCCGTATGAGCGGCGTGTCCGATTTTGTCCTTCTCGAGATGGACACGGATGTCGTATTCTATGATCCTCGTCGGACTCATCCGGACGGGGCGTACGTGTACAAGGTTTCCGACGGGAAGGTGTATCGCGTGGCAAAGTCCACGATTTACAAGGACGGCGTGGCGGTCGTTCAGACCGACTTGGTCGAGGACACCATGGCGCATTACTCCGTCGGCTACAAGAAGGTCTATAATGCCTTTATGCCGTACGTTGGTCCCGTGGCCAAGCTTGACTACGGCGAGACCGTTGACTACGAGAGCGACTCGATGTCCGTCCTACGGCTTCCCTTGTACGTGAAGCGGACGAACGACACCCGTCTGCGATATGGATGGAAGGAACGCGAGTATCTGTACTACGGCAACGACATTGGCATCGACGAGATGTCCAGGTCGGGATTTGTCGAGTTCTATGACGATCTCGGTGACCACAATGTGGTTGATGTCGACCTGGAGAAGATTGCCGTGTCGAAGGTCGACGAGGACACGGACGGCACGGTAATGAAGAGCGGCATACTACCGAGCTACGTGATTGATATCGACAGCAACCTTATCGCGGTGAAGAACGCCGATGGCAAGTGGGTGGTGACGCTTGTGTCAGCTGGTCACGGCCTGCCTGACGGGGCTCGGATTTCAGTCAGCAACGTACAGGTTTCAGGCAATCCGCAGAAGGAAGCGATATTCAACGTTACTGACGTGCCTGTTACCGTGGTATCTCCCGACGTAGTGTCGTATGAATCCGACGCTGACGTGGAAGGCGTGTGCTTTACCGGCGAGGTCGATACCGGCGCCGAGAAAGCGATGGCCGTCTATCATAGGCCGACACGCCTGAACGGCGACCCTTTGTCCGAGGGTGACGTCGTCGACGTATACCGCGTGGAGAACGGCGTAACGGTTCACCGGTTCTTCCGAGCTGCGATCGGCGCCTGGGAACACGTGGAGCGTGACTCGGTTCTAACCCCGTTTACGCTCTATGCGCAACAGAACTTGTTCGACGTGGGAGTGACCAACCCGGAAATCGCCATGGGCCCGGAGTTCAAGGTGAGCCGCATAGTGTTCGTTGACAGCGAGACCGCGCAGGTGAACCTTGTCGGGCGCATTCCCGAAACCGACCTGGTCAAGGGAACGAGGGTGTTCATCCGTTACGCGAACAACAGCGTATACAACGGCTGGCACACGGTGACTAGCAACGTGAATGGAGGCGGAATCTTCAATATCCGCATAGAGGGACCCGAAAGTTTGCCCGACGGTCTTGCTCTTGTCGGCAAGGAGATGACGTTGTCCGTTGGTATGTGGTACAAGTACAGGGTCTACGCCTACGACTGGAGCAAGCTCAGCAACCGCGCAACGTATGTTACGTCCAACCGGGTGGTCGAGTGTACCGGCGCTGTTGTTCGTACGGAATACGCCCACGGCCTTTCCGCAGGCGACCAGGTTATCGTCGACCGGACGGGCGAGGCTGCTTATACCTATTGTGGCGAATCTACGGACGATTTCCTGCAACGACGCGTAGTGTCCGTTCCGAACGACAGCACGGTGGTGCTGGATTCCCCGGTTGAGCTGGACAATTCGGCCGCTACCCTGTACAGGGGGTTCGTTGCCGACGGCAACGTGGGTCGGCTGTCAGGCGAATACGTATGGCGCGGGCACCGGTTCCGTGAAGGGGAAATCGTCGTTACCGCGAGACAGGTGTGCGAGGACGAGCTGATGGCTTGGAGGGTTTCAGCCAATACGGCGTGGGTTCCGATGAGGCGCAAGCGTACCTTCAAGATCGATAGGGTCGAGGTGGACATGGTGCCTAACCCGATGTTCGACGAGACCGATCCAGTCGGCGAGGCGAGCGAATGGATGTACCGCAGGTACGGGGAAGGCGAGGTGCTCGCCGATGTCGAGAACGGTGCCTATATGCAGCGGGTGGGCCTTTCTAGGAACTATCATTTCGGACAGCCTCATCTTGACAGTCTTGACACGACGAGGGACGTCGCGCTTCAGTATTCGTCTAAGTACGACTATGGCACCGTTGCCCCGCGTGACGACATGTCGTCCGATTTCCGTGGTGTTCCTGACATGGACTACCCGCTCGCCGAGCGCATTGAGCGCCTTGCATATCTGAAGGACGCCTCGGTCATTGACAGGAAGCTCATCGGGTACCTTGCGAGGTTCATGGGGTACGATATCACGTCGCTCGCCGACGACGTTAGCGAAAGCGGGGTGTACCGGACGGACGAGGAGCGCGAGGAGGCCTTGAGGGAGACCATTTCCCATCTTCCGCAGTATTACGCTCTCAGCGGCACCAAGGCGGGTATCAACATGCTCATGGCCACGTTCGGCCTTGTGGGCGAGCTCGTGACGCTATGGACGGACGCCGACAGGCCTTATGAGAGGCTTGTGCGCCAAGACGAGGTAATGAACAAGTCCATAGAGGACTCGACTCGGTGGGTTCCCACTCCGCACGTGGTTCTGGACGTAGTGGACGACCCGAGATTCCCTAGTGTGTCGGTGACTACCGAGGACGTGGGCCGGATTACGGAACAAGTCCGCGTGTGCAAGCCCATTAACGTGGTGTTCGACGGAATCAGGGTCATAATGAAGGCCGAGGCGACCGGTAACATCAGCATTATTGGCCACGGAGAGTCCGGAAAATATGCAATTAAGCCCGTTTTTGGCGCTACCGAGGTGATTGAGTCCGACGTATGTATGGACGATGACTGCAGTTTTTAGCCGGAAAGTCCGTTGCCGGATGTTATAAACTAGTTTCTTGAAAGAAATTGGTTATAAACGGCATGAACAGCAGCATCATTACTAACGCCGGACTCGGCATTTTGAACAAGAGCATTGCTGGGGGCGATACCGTCCAGTACTGGATTGGTTATTACGGCCTTGCATACGTACCGGATGAAGCCCGTGAGCTCGATTCGGAAATGACCTCGCTGGTGCCGAGTAACAGTGCTGGTGATGAAATCTACAACATCTTCCAGGGTTCGATGGCCGATACGGTCGCCGGCTTCGACGAGGGTGATGTCGATTCAGCTGCTGGAAAGCTGTATCGGCAGTGTTTGTATGCCGAGAATATCGAGAACACTTTCCGCTATTCACTCGTGTCTGACACCGATGGCAACAAGATGAACTCGCTTGTCGCCTTGGAACAGAGCGCGGACAATCCGTCGGTTTATACCCCGAAGTTTCGCTATGTCAACTTGACGAATAATACACCGCAAACTCGCGATGCCAGTGTCGTGCAGGGCCCGCTGCCGGTTCCCGCCCCGCTGTTCTACGATCCTTCCTCCGGCTCCAGAGACAATCTGTGGGTTTCCGCAGATATGAGAAACTACGAAGGCAAGGTTGATTATTGGAATGCGAGCAACGAAAGTACCCGAATCGATCCTTATGCCGAGGGTGGGACCATTCCGTCTATTTCCAATTTCAACAGGTACCACGCCCCGTCTTCTAGCGAGGGGTTCGCCGTGGACTACCAGCCGGCCTGTCGGAACATGTCCATTGCCACGAAGCTTTTCCCGATTGAGCACTATGACCTTAACTCGATTGTCCGAAGCGACGGGTTGATCAAGAACCTCGAGATGGGAAGGAGCAGTACCGCCGTCGGCGATATGACCGACTCGAAGGTCGGTACGGTCACGTACAAGTTGAGCGTTAATCTTACGGATTATCGCAAGAAGGCGTCCGCTCGTACCAGCCTTTCGCCGTCCGTGCGCGAGCAATACCCGATAAGCTTCAAGTTCAACAGAATCGGTATTTATGCAGTCCCGGTTACCCTGCACGCATTCAATGTCGAGAACGCCGACAACACCAAGTGTGGCGGCAACAAGGTCCAGATTGAGATTCAGGGCGACGAGGAGCCGGTTCTGTTTGCGGTAATTGACATCGAGACGGTTGAGATGAGCGAGACCGGTCTGGGTAAGTTCGATATTGACTTTAGCGTTAAATTCGCCAAGGACACCGCGTTGGTCAACAACCCGGTCATTTACTACAACCTTTACGAGAATGACGCTATCACGTGGTACAAGAACCAGCTGATAGCGAACGCGAGCATTTCCGAGGCAGTCACTACTCTCGGCGTGCAGCTCAACTATGTCCGCAATATGATTGAATCGCTGAATGCGCGTAGCGCGGATTGCGGAATCGGCGACGACGGTGACCTGTGGGCGTTCAAGAACCACACGCACCCGTACATGCGGAACATCGTCGATACTTCCAACGTCGACCACGGCGGTGTCCGTGGAATATACACGAAGGAAGAAAAGAAGACCTATGCGGTAGCTCACAGTACGAACAACCCTGATTACGACGCGGCTGCTCCGATGTTTACCGTGTCGGACTATATGGTCGGTCAGGATTCCATGAACTTGGGCAAGGATAGCTTGACGGCAAGCCCGTATAGCTTCAATATGAGTGTCAATGGATTGCTCGGTTCAGGTTCGTCGTCTACCATTTTGATGGGCGGCTCGGTTGGTTCGTTGGAACCCTCTCAGGTTGCGGTAGATTCCGCGTCTAACAGCATTATCAACGTCTGCGGCGAGACCGAAATTTCAAGTATGCAGGGCTCGTTGTGGATGACTTCTGGCGGGCGTCCTCTTTATGTCAATACGCCGGTCAAAAATTCGATAGGTTTGGGCCGTATTGATACCTATGCAAATGACCCATCTAATAAGTATTTTACCACCACGCCGCAACAAGGTGTCGTGGAGAACAGCGGATTGTTCGGCACATTGGGCTCCTATGCTTCTATTGCCAATTCGGTGATTGCCGATAGTTTTGATATGGGGCAGTTGGGATTCATTGGTAAGATCGATTTAATGGAATGCGTACCGAGCGATGATTTGCTTGAGATGTTGACGGATGGCCAATCGACGTTTGATGATATTTATTCGCCGATATTGAGTTCCGGTATAACCAAGTCCTTGCTGTTGGCCTCAAATACCAATATTGGTCGCAATGTTAACAGTGTTCTTGCGCTTGGAACCGGATTAAACCAGACTAGGTCTCATGTTGCGTCTAACACGGATAATTCAATATTCATTGGCTGTAATATTAATGCTGAAGCCCCGAAACGGACACCGCTTGAATATTTGACCGTCGATGAATTTAATGCTCGGTATAGTTCGGTCGCCGACTTGCCCGATGAAAACAATAATCCGTTTGCGTACTCGAATACGCGGGCCCCAATTATTGTAGGCGAGGGTGAAATAGACGTTGCCCAAGGTAATGGGCTTGGCCGATATACTAAAAATGTCAAGGGTGTCACGTTCTACATATCTTATGATACGACGGAGGGCTGGAGTATCGATGAACCGACCATATCTGGCATAGACGCTTACCAGCACGCCGGTCATAACACTAAGAATTTGGTGGTCGTTGGTGACAATAATAGTGTCGGCTATAGCAGCCACGACTCGGTTATTATTGGCGATTCGGCTGCGTCGAGTCGAATTATTTATCAGAACTCCTTCATTCATAATGCAGGCAGTCACCGGAACCAAGACGCGAAAACCTACGAGCCGGCTTTGCCGAAGGGCGTGTTCGACAACGTATGGTGGATTGGCCACAACTATAGTGAAGCGGTTCCTGCCGAAGATTTTGATAATTCGGGCGCATCGGGCTACAGATGTGAATACAGCAATGTCGGTAACTTTATTTTCACCCAGATCAACAATATCAATAGTCATCCGCAGTTCAGCGATGTATTTGCCTTTATAGGCCGTAACAATCGACAGTTTAGCTTCCCGCCTTGGTATGGTACCGTGCCCGGATATGCGCATAGTCGATTAGCCGCTGAGGGTCTTGAAGATAGCCAGTTCTATCAGCCGTGCAAGTCTCCTATGATGTATACGGGCGGTCTTGCATTGGGTGGTTATGGCGAATTGGGTTGTAACTTTATGTTGCTTAAAGTTGGTTCGGCTGGTTGTTTGCCGAGTGACGTGCCTGATATCTCGATGGAAGGCCGTGCTAATGCGGGCGCCAATATCTGGGTTCCTGATATGGGTCCCGCTGATCCAAACGAATCTACCAACGCATGCAAAATCAGAAACCTAATCCGCACTACTTATGGTGACCCGACCGAAGATAGCGTTGAAATTAATGCAAATGGACTATACGATTTGTATGATGAATACCGTATGGATGGTGTGCATCATCTTACGGTCAAGTCGCCTTATCATGGAATGGTCTTGATGGTTCAGGACAAGCAAGAGCTTGATGGTACTCTGCATGTCGGTCTCGGACATGTTACTAACGATATTATTGTATTTCAGGATGATGGCGCTTATGTGCCGTATCCTGGGGCTGAAAAGTTTATCGCATTCCCGACGGATGATTCCGCTCATCCATATACATATTATTCGTTGTTCCAGGATGGAAAGTTTACCATTTACGAGCCTAATCTTAACGATGGTATAACTGGTCTGACTGCAAATGTAGACCCGTACCGTTCTGTTGCTGGAACTAATGATAAGGGTGGTGTTCGTTTTGGCGCTACTACGCGGATGGTGTGGAATACTTGGTATGGAGTTACTGCGTCCGGCAAGTTTGACTCTGCCGTTGATATCGTGAAAACGTTTTATAATACAGATAATTCGACCAATGCTGGTAACCGTATTATGTATGTAGAAACCGACCATTTGCTTGATGGTGTCGTTTATGAAATACGTATTAACATACGCAGTATTGGTAATGTATCCAATGATTCAGATGGAACATTTAATAATGGCGAGGGTGCGTTTGGCGGTATGCTGGCTCCGGGGCCTCATAATCATAACTTTAAGATACAGTTTGAACATTTGACATCTGGCAATGGTGTTGTACCGGATTATGTATACTCTTGGGCCGATTCAACCCATGGCGGTAGCATGTCCTTTATTAAGCCGACTTTTGTCCCGGTACACGATGATGCGACTGGCCAGTTGATATTCAAACAATCGGTTGGCAGTTACGTCCAGCCCCCTGTTATGGCAAGCGCGGTAGTCTATTTTGTTAAGGTGGATGGTAAGATCTACGTTATGGGATATTGATGCGGTTCGCTGTTATAATTTCACATAAACAGAGCGATTATATCGGGAAGTTCGTTGACACACTGTCAATCGAGCTTTCTCGTATGGTATTCGTATTTGACGCAATGGACGAATCTGATATTGCGACCGTCAACAAACATAGTGTCTCTTTCGTAACGGTTCCCACTGCTGGAAATCGGGCTGCTAATCGTAATGCGGGTTTGAAATTTCTTGAAACGAAGTATGAATTGGCAGACGGCGATGTCGTTGAGTTTTATGATGGAGATCGTATCCCGGTTTCGGTTATGGATTGGAATGCAGACTGGTCGCACGATGTAGATCTGTTCACTTGCGAGATAGATAAAAGATTGGAAAAGTTGGCTATCGGGCCCGTGTCGACTGGGACATTATGCAATCCGTTCTATTCCTGTGGATTTTCAATGAAGGTTTCGGCTATCCGCAAGGTGGAAATGGTCAATAATGGTAACCTTTTTGACGATTCGTTTGCTGGTTGGGGTTGCGAGGACCAGTTTTTGGGTCTTCAGTGCGCTAAATTGAACCTTTCGGTCAGGCTTTCGGATAGGGTGGTATTGGCGGGTGCCGTCGGCGGTGACGAGATATCTCATCGGAACTATAAGGATTCGCTACAACACTACGTCAATAGGGCGATATCTGCTGGTTTGTTCCCGTTTGTAAGAAAGTGAACTAATTTAAACCATAGAACATTCAAAAAGCGAGAAAAGATGGAAATCGAACGCGAAAAACTGATCAACCTCGGCATGTGCCTCAGGGATATGGAGTACATTTTCAAAGGTCCGATTAAGGGAAAGTTTTACTACGCCGCAAAGCGTAACCAGCAGGTGGCCGAGGACGAGCGGAAGTTGACGTTCGAGGCATATCCAGTCGACCCGAAGTTCTTCGAGTACGAGAAAAAGCGCACAACCGCGTATCGAGAGGCCGGCGTGTTCAACGATTTGGGCCTTCGTAAGCTGGCCAAGGATAACGAGGAGGCCTTCAACGCGCTCCAGGAACGTCTGCGCAAGCTCGCAGAGGAGTACAAGGATGCTATCGAGGCGGAGAACAAGATGTCGGTCGAGCGCGATACCTTCTTGAAGGAAGTCATCGACGTGAAGATTTACATGGTCTCTCTCGACGAGGTCCCTGAAATCAAATCCGACGGCAGCGTCAACGAGTGCCGTATCTATGATTCGATCGAGCCGATGGTCGTCTTGCCCGAGGAAACTCCCGTCAAGGCGGAGACAAAGGAATAGCCATGGCCGGTTTGAGCGGATGTATCGTTGTCCGCAATGGTAAAGCGAGCGTCGTGCGTTGTCTCGACGCTCTTCTTCCGCTTGTGGACGAGTACGTGATCATCGACACCGGTTCCAAGGACGGCACGGTCGAAATAATCGAGAACTGGGTCGAGACGCACCCGCAGGCGCGGGTGGTGTTCGACAAGGTCGGCACCCTCTTCCACGACGATGACGGTATATTCGATTTCGGCGGCGCCAAGAACTACGCCATCCATATGGCCACCTGTCCCTACGTGATGTGGGTCGACGTGAACGACGTTGTCGTGAATGCCCCCAAGGTGCGCGACGCGTTTGACAAGATAGTCCGTCGCATACCGCACGCAAGTATAACGATGCTCACCAGGGTCGACAGGTCGTTCGCCTTCCCGAGGGTGAGGATCGCGCCGAAGGATTTTGCCCGGTTCGAGGGACGTATCCACGAGTATATGGTCAATACGGCTCGCGACGGGCAGGTGGTGACGACCAGGTTCATGGTGGACAACTTCAAGAAGTACCGTGACCTGTCCCGTAACGTCAAGGCGCTTATGAAGGACTGGAACCTTCAGCATACGCAGAGGTCGGCCTTCTACCTCGGGAACTCCGCACGGGACATCAACGACTTCGAAACTGCGAAGGAATGGTATTCCGTCACCGTGGACGAGTTCCCCGACATGCTCAACGAGGAACGCGCCAAGTCGCTGGAGGCCCTGTGCGACATCGCTCTCCGTCAGGATGACCTCGCGACGATGGGCGCCCGTTCGATACAGATGATCGAGGAGCTGCCCGGAAGGCCAGAGGGGTACTACTACAGGGCGAAGTACCAGTACGCGGTGGGCGACTACGCTATGGCGGCTAAGTGCTTGGAGAAGCTGCTCGCCGTCAACGCCGTCATCAGGCCGTCCCATATGTGGATCAACCCGGAAATTTACGACAGGCATCGCCATATCGAGATGTATAACGAGGCGATGAAGCGTGCCGAGTATTCGAATATGACGCCGATGCTTCCCGAACGCGTGGAAAACTACTACGGAGGGGTCGACTATTCGGCCCGTGTCGGCGGGTTTGCCGGCCTGGGCGATTTCGGTACCAAGATGCACGAGTACAGCAACTAGATATTTGCCGGCCTGATCGGGCCGGTTTTTCGCCTTCTCAACCTTATAAACTACGAGCAAACGCTAGGATTGAATATGTCGACTAATCTACATGAGCTTACGAAGCAGCTGGATGCGCTGACTTACAACTCGAGGAGCGTGCTGAATGCTCTTATCAGGTCGGTGATGGCCGCCGGTTCGAGTACCGGCTGGAAGGTTGACCGTGCGGGACAGACCGTCGAGATGACCCGTTCCGACATCTTCATGCTGAGCTCGTTCTACACCGAGTGGGAATACACCCGTTTCGATGTCGAGCAGTTTGACACCATCCTGGCTAAGCTTGACGCCCAGTATTACGGCAAGTCCGGAATGTCCAGCGACACGCCGGTGACCGACGCGGTGGTGAAGCATTCCAAGATCATGTCGATGACTTCGGAGGATGTTTCCGTCACTGATTCATCTTACTGGGTCGACAAGGTAAAGAATCAGGTGAACCCGAAGCTGTTCACCAATACGGCACCGATCCCTATCAATATCCGGACTCCGATTTACGACGAGAACCTGTCGACGAAGCATTTCGACCAGTTCGAGACTTACCTGTTTCCCCGTGGTTATTACAGCATGGATGTGCTCGGCTATAGCGGAGACAATGCCTCCCATATCGGCGGAGGTCGCGACTGGTTCTTCGATGTCGACGATAAGTTCGTCGTCAATGCGGGCCGCGCCGTCGTCGGGTTGCAGGACAGGGAAGTGGCCGAACGTCGTGAGGAGAACTACAGTTCGGGTCGCCTCTGGTCGCTGGCCGGCGGTGTGGATTCTTATGCGTTTGATCAAGGCTCGTTTGCGTATGGCTACGGCAACCAGGTTTCCAGTAGTGCCGGCGCGGCCGTTGGCGGGTTTCAGAATTTCGTGTATGGCTATACCGGCGGTATTGTCGGCGGATATACGAACAACGAGGTTGGCACCGGCGGAATGGTCGGTGGAGGCCGGTCCAATGCCGTGGTCGGCGACAACGGCTTTGCCGCCAACGAGGGTAACTCGGTCGGCGGTTTCCCGTTCTATTTCCGTCGCTACGTGAAGGAACCGAGTGCTGGCGCGGAGACCGAGTGCGCCCCGTCTATTCCGGGCGACGCCGGGTGCGTGTACGTGCTCCAGCAGACGGGTTCCTCGGCCAACGGCGCCGACCCCGAGGGTGTTATCGCCCCGAACCAGGTGCTCATCACTAATCTCGAGCTTGCCACTTCTGGCTATGGTCGCACGCGTAATCGTATAACGTCTGGCTATGACGGGGCTCCTAGGGGATATGCCGACTTCAAGGTCGGTGACCGGGTGAAGATCTTCAGGACTACGGTCGTGGGTCAGAAGGGGACGGCCAACATCGGTCGTGCAATTACGAGGACGGTGACGGACCTCGAGATGAGGAGTTACGGTCTCGTGGTGTCGTTTGATTCCGCCGTGAATCGTATTCCAGGATTTAGCGGCGAGGTGAGCGCCGGTTACATGGCTCGTTCTTCCGCCGTGGAGGTTCCGCGTGTTGGACCGCTGGGCGTATTTGTCGATATGCACAGGGTCGACTCGTCCGCGTCGGTCGCACTTGGCTACAACACGGTTGCCGGTGGAAGCCACCAGACCGTGGTCGGTAACTCGAACTACGAGCTTATGCGTCCGTTGTTCATCGTCGGTAACGGAAGCAGTTATGTCAATTACGATACGACTAGGAATAACGCCATGGTCGTGGCCGACAGCTATTCCTACATGGCGACAAATACAAATTATGTTTTCTTCGGAATCTCGAATTTTTCCACGGCGTCCCAGTATGTCCACGGAGAGTCGTCCAGCTCGACATACAATAAATACGACGAGGACTATATCAACCGTGGCATAGAGAAGTATCGTGGCGTCTACGCTTACTCGCTGGACAGCGACCGCGACAACAAGACTCGCGCCGTGCTCCGTGTCCATACGGGCTACACGTTCCTCGGTATCGGCGATAGCGGTCTGCTGGCTCACCCGATTTCGACGGAGCGCCATCCGAACAGCCATCGTATTCTTGCCGAGTTGTATTCCAAGGAAGGCGGTGTCGCAATGCACGCTGGTTCCGGCCGTTCCGACGTATCCGAGGAGATTACGATGGAGAATAGCTGGAAGGTATTCCAGAGCGAATGGATATCGACCGGCGCCAAGAACGACTACTCCGTGACACTGTGGGCCAAGGATCGCGTTGGTATTCACGGAACCGGCGGAATCCGTCTCCATACCACCAACTATCTCAACGCGAATTATGGTAGGCTGACCCTTTTGGGCAATTCGTTTGGCGCGTTGACTGCCAGTACCCACAGCAATATGGGTATTATGGACTATCCGATGGGAAGCAGGGACTTCCCGCAGAACTCTTCGTATATCAAACATCCTGGCCATTACTTTATGCGCAAGGACAGCTCTACGCACATGGTGCGCGGGGAGAACTCGAGCTACGTCAACGCTTACCACGTGCTCAACAGTTCGCAGTACATCCGCTATTCCATCGAGGACGAGGCGTTCGTGTGGTCGACCGCTGAGCTCGTTATTCCGGCTATGGTCACTTGCGGCGAGAACCAGCACAAGGGCGGAAAGGTGCCCCGTGTTATGGTACAGACTCGCCTTGTCAACTTCTACAAGGATATTCACAAGAATCCCCAGCGTGCGGACACTAACTACATCGCCGAGGAGCTTGCCTACCTTACTGACGTTCAGAAGGTCGACGGGCAGTATCGTGGTAAGTCCCCTGAGACGCTTGACGCTACCAAGAAGTTCCAGCGTCTCTGCATACTGCAGTTCTCCGACCTTGACGCTGTATACGCAGGCGCGGAGTTTTCTGTCACTTGGAAAAATTCCGTGTCCGGTTGCAACGGGCAGGGCGTCTTGGCGTTCTCTCTGTCGTCCGAAGGTTCTGATTCGATTGTTGGCCGGATCTCCGTGATGAGCAGGCGCGAGTCTTCTGCGCCGGACACGTCGGAATGGAATCACCTGAAACTTTATGTAGAAAAACTGAGTATGTTCAGCTGCGCTATATGGAGCGAGTCGGCCGATGCGGATAGCATCGTCAGTTCCCTGAAGCTGATAGGTGGAAATGTGTCCAGTATTACCTATGGCGATTCGGCACAGTTCTTTGCTGGCCCGGATTCCAAGACGCGACTTCCGTGGCAGATTCTTCAAAGCACCGCGTACAATTTGGTTTCGTAAGCAAGGCTGGTAAGAAATGGAAAACGATAGCATCCTTGACATAAATCCGCTGGAACACCTGACGGGCGACATCGCCCAGTCCCAGCATAACTACGAGTCGATACTTAATGGCCTTGTCAACTGGAACAATAGCAAGGATGACAAGATTACCATCCGCCTGATGACCAATTCGGCGCCGTTCTTCCGCGATATCGAGTTATTCACCCGGTATTACTACACGAAGGCATCCGGTTCGGTGTTCTCGGAGAAGCTGCTCGGCGGAATGTCTTTTGCCTACAACAGCCGTTACCGTATCGTTGCCGCCATTAACGAGGGAATCGTGTTTCGGGTGAGCGCACGCGATTTGGGTGGTGTGCAGTGGAAATTGTACGAGGACGCCTCCCTCTATGACGAGTTTGATACCGTTCCTAACCCGGTGTACGGGGATGCCGGCTACAATGAATATATTTCGCATACGACTTTCTCCTCGGATTACGCGAAAGGGGTGTATGTCAGGTATTACGACGACGATCCAGCAGTAAAGACAGTAAAGCTATGCCGTGTCGACGAGGATGTGACGGCGGGGACGCCGATAGATCAGACTAATTTGGTCGACGTGGTGTTGGACGTGACGACAACTGCGGGAGTCGTCCCGTCCGGAAGCAGTCCCGAGCTGGTCCTGTATGACGGCAAGGTTTATATCAAGCAGGAGACCGTGCAGGGTGACCCGAACAAGCCCGTGAACAACCCGGCGAGCGGTTACGAGGTCTATTGCGATGTTTACCCAGACGCGACTGAAGGTGACGACGAGCAACCCGCCGCGAGCTATGGCGAGTGTTACTATTTCCATGGTGAGTTCTTCGTCTATATTAACGAGCACCCGAGCACGATGGCGCCGTTCAACGACGCCGATGACGGAAATGACTATGTGCGCCGATACAATACCGACTTCTGGAAGCCGGTCTACCTGAAGCCGACCCGTTACACTGTGAACGGCGATGGTGTCCTGCGTTTCCGTGTCGATACCGACATCAACGGGTTCGTACTGAAGAACATTTCGTCCGCCGAATCCGGCGAACGTACCGAGATTGTCGCAATTGGTTCCGTCAAGATCGACGGAGGCCGTACCAGGGAGCACTCTGGGGTTGACGTGTTCACCACCTCCAACTACGTGGAATGGCCGGGTGACGCCCCGAAGTGGGTTGGCGTGTGCAACAATGTCAACGAGAACCTCAATGCCTATTCGCTCCAGCCGTACTCGGCAGTCATGGTATTCAGCCACGCTGACCCGTCGGTCAAGCAGCGCAACATCATCAACTACGACGGCCCCGACCTTGACCAGGGCCTCTGCATAATGTTGCCTTGCGAGGTGACCGTGGAGGAAAACGGGGTGGAGGTTGTCAAGAAGCCTTCGGACGGAATGACCTTCGACTTCGTTATTAACATTTGGCCGAACCATGCCTACGATGGACGTGAGTTCAACGACCTTATCATCAATAAGTCGCAGGTTTACGTGTATAGCGTCAGGGATTGGTCCTACTATAAGGATAGCGGTATGAGCGTAGATACGGTCACTCCGATAGCGAAGTTCAGCATGGCTCGGTTGCTCAACTTCTATGTCCACGACGAGAACGTCGGTGTTCCCGATCGTCCGGTGGTGTACAAGGCTTCGTTCATCTATTCGTCCGAGGAGAACCGTTGGAAAACCTACGACTATTACCAGCTTCCGGACCACATACTTCTTTCGCCATTCGGGTTCGTTGACCCGATGGACAAGAAGGCCTACGACGTGCAGTCCGCCGGCTTCCCGCTGTTCCAGAATCCTTTCTCTAACTACGACTTGTCGCCAATTCACGTCAGCGAGAACTACAGGAACCAGTTGCAGGAAGATCCGAGGACTTCGCCGACCTAGGCTGCTTGGTCGCAGTTCAATGGAACGAACAAAGTCACGCAGAGAGATCCGTCTAGCGGCTTCACGTCGAAGCCGCGTTCTCTGTATAGTTGCATGACGAGGTATAGGAGGTCTGTTTCAGCCAGCTTGCACTTGTGCTCGGTGCAGAACCACTCAACGGCCCAGTTCCACCAGTTTCGGTTGATGTAGACCCAGTTGCGGCGTGTGATCAAGAGCTTCCATCCGACTATCTCGCCGTTCATGTTGGCGATGCTGTACGACCCCTGTTGTGTACGGACGAAGTCGTGCGCGAGCCATTCCTTGGTTTCGGCAAGGCGTTCTTGGGTGAACTTGATTCTTTCTTCCTCTGTGGCCTTCTGCGTGGCCGGCAAATAGAAAAATTGGCTTATCATGGTGTGTCCTCGCTTGTTTTTTCCTGTTCAATATAGCAAAAGGCTTTGCCGTGGCTAGGGAATGTGCCCGGAAAATCGTATAAACTCCGAATAGCTATTGGAACCGAACATGTCAGAGACTGCCGATATCGAGAAGATACACAACTACGTGACCTGGCCCGAGCGCGAGACCGAGGTCCTCCCGAACGGCGATGTTACCCTGAGCGCGTTGGGTTTTCCTGTCGCTAATGAGAGCGGCGTCCGCAACGACGGAACGTGCGAGTGTGCCGACGGCTCCGACGGGTGCGAGCCTCCCTTGGACGTGTCGGTCGATTTCGACTCGGTTCACGGGTCCGGAGATATTCAGGCGCTATTCCGTTCCACGGTCAATGTCATCGTCTCTAACGACGACGGGACGGAGCTGACGATTCCGGTTGGCAAGTTGGATTTCGCTTCCGACAATCTTACCCTTACGATGGCCGACGATTTCAGCGGCCTTGATGGGTGCGTAATGACGCTTGTGCGCGGTGTCGGTACTGACGACCCGCTCACCGAGACGCAACTGATTACCAATGAGACATTGGATGTCGACGACAATGACGGCAATGTGCTTAAAGCGACCTTGAGTTCGGTCGACAACAGCTTCGACATGCCGTCGGATGTATCGGCGCGTGTGTTCGCCGTGAAGGTCAAGCTTCCGGACACGCCTGTCGTTGTTGAGCTTACCGGACAGGAGCCGGGGTCTGCGGTGGGCAACGGCGTATACAGGGCCGGAAACGGGGTGTTCGCCTATATTCGCGCAAGCATGGGTGAAGCGACTCCCGCCGACCTGGACGAGGTTCTGTCGGATCCGACGGCGCTCGACAACGTCGGCACCTGTTGCGGCCCGCATTTCAGGAAGACTTACGCTCACGACGAGATTCACGACTACGTGCAGGGGAAGGTCGGGCCGGTCACTGGGTTCGGCGTGTTTTCCGATATGGGCTCCTGCAGGGGTTCCTTCATCGATTGGTTCCTGTCCAGCGGTATAGTCGATATCGGAAACAGGAAGGGTTTTCCCGTCTATGTCAACGGCTTCGGCCTCGGGGCGTTCATGGTGGGGATGTCGTCCGCGTTCGAGCGTCGCGTAGCCGTCAAGGAGGACGAGGAAGAGGACGCAGTGTGCCATCCTTGGATGACTTGGTCTATGGCGACTACCGAAGACACGCCGGACAATCTGCCTCGCGACTGGCCGTTTACCGACAGTACGGACACTACTCACGTGTTCAGCAATGCAAATTGTGCCAACAACGTCACGCTGGTCAAGAACGGCGTCAATGTGCCGGGCGTATCGACCCCCGTAGGCAACCTGATGAGGGATGAGGTGGAGGACGACCGCCTAGTAAGGAAGTTCTACAACCGCCACCATTTCGTAATCAACCAGAGTATCGACAAGGTTGAGGGTTCGTATTCGCTTAAACCGCTGTTCATTCACCTGCCGGCCCCGATAGATACCGAGGACGGCGAGACTTACGAAATAACCGTATCGATACAGAATATACCGGAAGAAGCTGCCAGCTCTTCGGCGGACAATGCCGACTTGAGCGCCTACTATGCGGCGATGTCGCAACCGAGGGTATATGTTCTCGGCGGTCGCCAGCAGTTCAGTAACAGGAAGATTCCGTGTACGGTCGAGAAAATGTCCAGCTACGGAACCGACCTTCGGTATGACGTAGTTCTTTCGAAGCCGGCGCTTGATGTTGCCGGCGAGGCGTTGCCCGACGGTACCCAGGTCAGGGCCAACATAGCGGTTTCCCTGGATGGAAAGTCATTACCGAGCATTACCGCGTTCGGAGATATCAGCTATGACGGCACGGACATGACTATCCAATGTACGGGCAAGCTGCCCGTTGACAGGCAATACTACCGCGAAGGCGTTTCCATGTACGTTTGCGGTATCGCCTATCTTGCCGACGCCGAAGACAACCCGAGTGACGAGCGCATGGGCCTTGTCCGTGATGACAAATTGCTCGGTGAGGTAACAGGTAGTGGGACGCCAAACGCCTTTGACCAATACAACAAGTTTTTCTCGATCGACGAGAAGGAAGGCCACACGGCGTTCCCGCATGTCGACCGGCGCTACCTACTCGCCACGGTGTACCAGACCGCCACTGGTACCTTCCCTTGGCGTATGAACGGGCGCAAGAAAATCCAGCGCCTCGACAGGGTGGCAACCGACTTTACCCGTTCATCTGACATTCTGCAGAAAGTGTATAATTCTGACAAGGCGATGGTCACGAACGTCTTGTTCGATGGCATCGCGAGAGACGAAGGCGACCTGCTCACCACTCCGGACGTGTCTCCGGTGAGCTATGCAAAGACGGTGTCGTGGAACAATCTAGCGTCCATCCTGCAGGTGTCCTTGCCGGAAAGCCTGTTCGACGCCCCGGTCACGGCTCCCTACGGAAACCCCGTCCGTCAGGCCTGCGAAGCTGTTCGAAACTTCACTAGCGACCTGTACAGGATGCGGGCGGTACTGTCGGGTGCCGACTATACGCCGACGGCGTATTCCGTCGAGACTCGCTCGTCTTGGCCGAGTGGCGGCGCCACGATTATCGGCGATTCGGGAGTCTGGGCCCCTAATCACACTATCGGCAATGATTCCATCGAGGCCGACATTATGCGGTCTACCTTGAGGTCGCTTCCCGAGTACGTCGTGTATGCCGACCGATACGCCCCCGGCGACTTGCTGAAACCGACCGACGGGGCCGATTCCAACCTTTTCCGTTACAACGACGGATTCTACGCCTATGCGGAGACCGCACCGTACCTGAACTATGGCGACAGGCTCGCCTCGTCAGCTGCGGTGTCCGAGAATGACTGCGACTTGATCGGTAATCCGGCCGCCGGTATGGTATTCTCCGACAATAGTGTCGTGAAGTCGCTTATTGCCAAGGGACACATCCGCTCGCTCGAGCAGAAACAGCTACTCGGCGACCTGCGCCGTTATGCCGACGTGTCCCTGAAGGTTGACCTGACTGGTTATACCGACATCGGCAATATGCCGGATGAATGTTTCTCTCCGTTCACGAAGATCGAGTATAGGGACGGGTTCCCGATTCCCGATGTCGGTGAATTGACTTTGACCGGCGCACAGAAACAATTCTTGGCGTTCGACGCCGTACAGTTTTACTCGATGGGGCTTGATATGGTCTCGTCCCGTATGCCGTACAGCTCGTCGAAAGCGCTTGCCGATTTCGTGGCAAAGTACGTGCCCGCACGTGGTGCCGACATGCCTATTCGGTTCTACAAGGGACGGAGAATTGCCCTTGCCAATGGCGAGCTTCCCGCCGATACCGATCCTATCTACAAGAAGAACATAACGAGGGTACAGGGTGCCTGCGGCGAGGTTGACGAGAACTTCCTCACCCACTATATCGACGACCTTTTCGTTAAGACGGAAAATGTGACGGCAGACCCGAACGTCGACTACGTTGACATTCCGGGTGTTTCGATAGCTGCCACTTGCGCCCCGTACGAGACTCCGAACGAAGTTGACCTTTGCGCCGGAAAGACCTACACTAGGGTCAGGATGCAGTTCACCTTCTCCCAGCGTGCAGGACGCTGGTACACGACGGAATATCGCCAGTACCCTTGCAACTACCTCTCGCCGCTGTACGGCAACGACGCGCTTACCGCCAGGGCCCCGTCCATCTACGACGAGGACGGCAAGATGTGTGTCGTCGAGAATAGGCTGGGTTCCGGCGAGACGACGGCAACGCGCTACCTGTGGCGCAACTCGGCCTGTACGGGACTCGACAACTATAGGGCGGTGATGTACGCTCCGTACAGTTCGTATCCCCCGATGGACATCACTTTGGGATGCGTGCCCTACATGTTCGAGACCTGGCCTTATGACGCTAACGGAAAGCTCGACTCGTCGCTCGTGCTCGAGCGTGACACCGGAGGCGCCAGGCCGGAAATGTCACGTCTGTACGCCCGCCCCTGGAAGGAGTACAGCGATGGAGGCATCGGCCTCTACCCGCCTGCTGATTGTCTTGGCGGGCACAAGGATGCTACCGACGGCGGCGTACAGGCCAACTTCTGGTCGGTAAGGCAGTTCATCCGTCCGGCGACCAGCATATTGGAAGGAACCGATATACCGAAGTATATCGACATTGATCATTATGATGAAAACGATTCGTATCGTTCCGGCGGTGACGAGTCCGACCCGACGTTGTATTCGATGTTCGATTTCCCGAAGAAGGCTCACCCGGAGTACATCATCCCATCCTCGGTTGAGACAATAAACTACATCCTGTATCGGGGAGTCCCTGAAGACCGGGATCAAGTCGGTCCGATATCCGGTAACCAGTTTGTGTTCGGGTATGGGTCAAACTAATTTGTAGGAGGCGACATGGCCAGCAATAACAATATGATTCCGAAGCGGGTTTACGAGCTCAGCAACATGGAAAGCGAGAGCGCTAGATCGGGTAGTCCTATACCTGGCGTTATTGACAAACTCGAGAAGACGGGCACTCAATCGGGGGAAGCCGACAAGTTCAATAAGCCTGAAAACTGGGTGATGCCGGTTGATTATTGCTTTGACAAGACCGCTACGGATCCAGCTGATGTTGATAAAGGTTCGTATGGAATACCTATGAGCCGTATAGCGATGAGGTCTCCCAACGGTGTGATTTCCAACTGGGAAAAAGGAACCGATTTTTTAGTTGGGTCGTGTGTTGATATATCTGCCATAGAAGTTACTAATGCACAAAAATTCAATGTTGGCACGATATCCACGATTGAAGACCCGGCCCCGTTTTTCTATGAGGCGAAGACTGGTTCGGACCATGGTTCAGATCCAAACGACCCACCAGTGCTGATTTATCTCCGCGAGGCGGCTGGTGTCTACCATGTTTCGGCAGAGTTCGACGTGGCGCCTAAAGCCTGCTCATCGAAAATTATAGATCTTACTCTGTCGTGTGAATATCATCGCCCAGCTAGTGAAGGAAATTCTCAGGGATGGACAGCGGTTACTGAGTATGTATTAAATGGTTCCAATAGTTATGAGCAGAAAGCTATGCTGAAAAAGACAATGGGGTCTGCCACTCGGGAAATGAGTATGGCCGGCCCTGATGCGGGGTCCGGTTCTTCTGCGTCGTGGACGCATCTTCACTTCGACTTTTTGTACCGGCAGGAAACCCATATGGAAAGGTCGCCTAATCCATTTGACTACAATTACGTGATGTTCTTCCTGCGGGGTGACGCTGAGCGGGCGGTGTATGCCAAGGCGACCAGCTTCTCGCTGGTAAAGCTGTCATAGTCCGAACAGGTACTTGACCGCCGCCGCGATGAATATGCCGAGCACAGCGATGCTCGGCATTCCTATTACGGAATACCAAAAGAGGCGACGTATCCGCCATTTGCGGTTTTCCAGGTCATACAGGCCGATCGCGGATAGCGCCACGTGCCATTCGACGACGAGGAACATATAGACGAGCTCGATTATGTTGACGTAGGGCTCGTCAAGTTTCTTTGTTTCGATAATCCTTAGCATACAGGGGAAATTATATCATTTGCGGAGCCACAGGGTCACCGGGACTTCGTTGCTGTCGATCTCGATGTTAGCCATCGGCTGGAACTCGAATCGTTCTAGCAGCATCGGCGTGGTCTCGTCGTCCAGGTCGGTCACGGCGAACACCTTCACGTCCAGCGCGTCGATCTGGGCCAGTATTTCCTCGGCGATGCCCTTGTCGGCGTATTCGTCGGGGATGGCGAACAGGTCAAGAAGCACGCGGCCTTCGAGGTTGACTCCCGACTGCAGGGAATATAGTTCTACCGGCTTGAAGCCCATGTAGTTCTTTTGCGTGGGGTCGGTCAGGGAGGCGACGCCGACCGGCACGCCTTCCTCCTCGATGTACACGATGGTCACCGCGTTCAGGAGCCTGTCGACCACGTTGGGAGTGGTCACTAGGCCGGTCTCGTTCTTCTTCATCCGGAGGTTCATATGGCCGGTGATGATGTCGGACAGCTGGTACAGCACGTCCTCGGATATATCGCTAGGGTTCTTCACGAACGCCGAGTAGCGTTCGGGGTCGAGTTTCGGGGGTTCGCTTGGGGCCTGCGTGGGGTCCACCGAGTCGAAGCTGTCCTTGATGTCCTCGATGTATTCCATTACACGGCCTCCGGGGTCTTTTCGGCGTTGCGGGTGAACTGGCCGAACATGCTTTCCATCACGGCGTCGTTGTCCAGCGCGGACTTTCCGGCGGCCAGCGCCTCCTTGAGGTTTCCGGAGCTGATGATGCCGACCGTCCCGTACATGTTGCGGGTGCCGGTGGCGGACGCCTCGACGAAGATCCCGTCGGAGAACCGGGTGCAACGCACGGAACCGTTGGGGAAGAACGCCTCGGCTCGGTCGTCGGTTTTCCCTGCGCTTTCCAGCTGGGCGACCTTCTCGCTCATCAGATAGATGTCCTTGATCTTCTCGACGTGTGACGCGTTTTCGAGCGTCTTGGACTTGTTGAGGCAATTGTAAAATTCGGCGTTCATGCGGGAACCTCTTGGCTTCTTTTCGCAGTTTATAACATAGGTTGCCTTTTCAACCGCGTTTAGCTATATTTCCGAAAAACAACGATTTGCTATGCCAAAGAGAACAAAACTAGCCGATTTTTCAGACCAACCGGTCGTCCTGCCCGATTTTGCCCCAGGCGACTTCGGCATGGACCGCACTTTGCGGAAGTCGATGACCGACGAGGAGTGGGCCAGGTGGATCCAGCTGACCAAGGTTACCGAGATGAAGCGGTTTATGTCCCAGTACCGCCGTGACAATGGTATCAAGGGGTTGAGGGAGGCCGTTTTCAAGTTTTTAAACGAGAACAACATAGAGGCCATATATGCTTAAATTAGAGAGGATTGTAGACCAAGACGACCTGTATACCATCTTCAGGATGTGCCTGATGTCCAAGGTGGTGCAGTCTAACAAGCGTTACCGCGAGTGCGGCGATAACACCGAGTTCGTCTACGACAGACGTATCAACGAGATTAACGCGTGTGCTAGTCGCAACCGCGACCTGTACATGATAAGGATCTTCAGGGGAATACTGATGTGGGAGTCCGTGTTCGGCTTCATCTGGATGCTTGCGCTCAACGGGCAGAAGTTCGGAGACACGTTGAAGATGTTCACGTGGTGCGCCCGATACCTCCGTAACAGCTACGAGGGAAATCTTCCAGACGATATCGTTGAGCAGATGCTCGACGGTTGTGGGGTCAAGGGCGCCGAAAAGATTGCTCAGACCATTACCACGGCCCGTTGCGAGCAGTGGCGTTCCTGCACGCTCGAAATCGTCCGTTCCGTTATCGCGCACGAGCTCGGTCACGTCTGTCTCGGCCACGTCGACGACAGCGGTTACGACGGCACCATCATGTCCACCAACCGGAACATTGAGCGCCAGGCCGACCTGTTCGCCTGTTCCGTGCTCCAGACGGGCACCAACGTGACTATGGGTGCCGTGGCGACCATACTCACCGAGATTTCTCTCCTGTGCTTCGGCAACGGTGGAGGCCAGTATACGCACCCAGCATCCAAGGAGCGTATTGAATATATGATTAAGTCGTTCGATGGCCTGTTCCCGTTTGACTCGTTCAGCGTGAAGCAGCTCGTCGCCATTGCCGAGGCGATCATCAAGATCGAAGGTAAGAAGAAATGAAGCTGAACCTTGTCCTGTCGATCCAGTTCATGCTCAAGGACAGGGAGCGCGACATGCCGACGATGCTCCCCCGTTCGAAGTACGACTATCCCTTCGAAGTGGAGTTGCCGCCGGAACTGGAGCCGTTCTCCGCCATATACGCCAAGGCTGCTTCAGAAGGCGATACCGCGAAGTATGACGCGCCGAAGGTCGTCGCCAAGATGTGGCGTAAGAAAGTCCGTAACGCATATCCGGAAATGTTCAAAATCATTGACCAGGATGGTAAGCCGGTGAAGTTCGTCGTGCCCGACGACTCCATCATCGACGCCGCCATGTGTATGAACATCGAGGACAAGATCAACAAGTTCATCGAGTCTAACGCCGACCTGATTGTTGAGCGATTGAAGGTTCCTATCCCCGAAGAGACGCCGACCCACTACCTTGCCTCCAAGTTCGTGAAGCTGGATTCATGGAACATCGTGGCGGATAAGGAGGCCGAGGATGGCGGGGACAAGTAAGGTACTGACCCTTCCGCTGAAGCGGAAGTGGTTCGACATGATTAAATCGGGCGAGAAGCTCGAGGAATACCGAGAGGCTAAGCCGTTCTATATTGACAGGTTCATCAAGTTTGAACCGTTGAAGAACGACCTGAAACGGGACTATGACACGGGGTTTGATGAAGGCGAGGTTGCCGGCGCGAACGACGAACTTGTGGTAACGTCGAAAAGGTTCGACAAGCTGGTGTTTACCCTAGGCTATCCGGGTAAGGACGACAAGCGTCGCCGTATGGTGTTCAGCGACCCGATGATTCGGATGGGCGAGGGAAACCCAAGTTGGGGCGCCGAACCAGGAAAACTTTATTTCATCATAACATGGGGGCATCGTGAACTCTGACAATTTTACTAACTGGATCACCATCGGTGCGATTATTATGATAGTGCTGTCCTTGCTGTTCTTTGGGTTCAGCGGGTCTTGCTGTTGTACGGACAGGAAGGACACAGGGACGACCGCCTTGACGAAGAAGACAGGGGGCCTGCGCTATGGATGGGGCTATTCGCCGAGTAAGCACAATTTTTCGTTCGGCCTCGGTGTAGGCGGAATCAATTTCCATTAGGAATGCCATGATCTGGATTCCCGTCCTATGTATGTCCATATCGCTATTTTGCTGGGCGCTTTGCTGCGTCCTGCTGGTCGCTTATGACGTATGGATGACTTCGGGATGGCAGTTCATTGCCGTACTGGCCGTTGCCGTTGTATGCGCCAAGTGTGCCCTGCGCAACCTGAACGACGTTATGTGTGAATGTAGGCGACGCAAGAGTTGAGACTGATGGTCGCGACATTAGATTTGTTTAATCCGACAGCAACTGCTTGAGTGTGTCTCGGGCCTGGATGAAATTGTCGAGGTAAGTACCATTAAGGTACACGATATCTTCAGTGCAGTAATGCTGGCCAATAAGTTTCATCAATATCTGGTACATTTTCTGCCTGTCCTCGAAGCTGTTCGTGAGACAATCCCTGCACCCGTCCTGTACCCAGCTGTCCTTCTTAGGGGGTAGCACGAATATGAGGTCGTATTTCAGGAAAGACGCGTGCTTTTCAAGCTCCGCGTAGTCGGCCTCGGTGATGAGATACCTGTCGTCCGTCGAATAGTACTTCGCGTACATGAGTGTCGTCATTGCGTCGCTGTCGCAAATCTTCAACTTCTTGTCGCAGGTGGAGTTCTTCTCGAGTTGCACGTCAAGAAAATTGATAAAATCATTGTAGGTAAGCTGCGTGTCGTCGGGTTTCGCGCACTTGCTGGTCTTCTCGGCGATGACTTCGTGGCCGTACTCCTCGCTGTAGTCGGCGTCGAAATAACGGGCGAGGTCCATGGTGAGCGTAGACTTTCTTTCGGAAGCGGTCCCGATAATCAGGACACGTTTGGCAAATGCCGACCTGTACGCGGGGCCAATGATTTCATTCCAGTGCGTCATCGGGTGCTTGCGAATACTGGTTGCAGAAATCTTGTTCAAGTCGCGACTCAGAACAAATGCGTTAATGCCGAGGTTGAGTTCGTCGATGGCCTTCTTGTAGGCTGGTTCGCCGGTAAAGAGGGTCGTCTGGCAGAGCATCTTCTTGCACATGCTCTTCGATACCTTGTCCGCCCCATGAACACAGGCTACCATTTCCTTGCTGAGCGCTTCCAGCCATTCCCCCCACTTGTCGTTGTAGCCGGCGATGCCGATGTCGTTGTCCTTCATGTAGATGACTTTGACAAGGGGGTCATTCTTGAACATTGACTTGATAATGGAGTACCTGCGCTCTATGGGGAGGCCTACCTTAGTGCCGCGGTCGCCGTCGAGCCCGCAGACGGCGATGATTGCGCCACGGCGGCACATCTTCTTGGCCAGCATGATTAGGTCAAGATGGCCGGTGTGCATCGGACTGAAGGAGCCGAGCACAAGGCCATAATCCTTTATAACAATCGGTCCCATCTAAGCCTCCGCAGTACCGGCGACTACGGCCTTCTTCTCGGTATAGGACCATTCGTACCAGCCGTAGATCGTGTTGAGGAACCAGCAGACGTACATGGCCACCATTGCCCATTCGCCGATCATCGCGAAGGTGACGATGGAGACCGCGTCGAGCACGAACCAGAAGAACCACTGTTCGCGGTAGCAGGTGATGATGAGAATCTGGGCGATTACTGTAAAGCTGATGCTGAACGCGTCCATATACGGGACAGCGCCGTCAAGCACGAACTTGTCGAACGTGCCGAACCCCGCCGTAAGGACGATGGTGGCGATAATCGAAATGACCCATGCCTTGGGGGAAAGCCTTTTCGGGACGACGTGGGTCCTGTCGGGTTCGAGACACTTGTACCACTTGTACAAGCCGTAGACCATCGTCACGTTATAGAAGATGTATTCGCCGAACTCGAGCCATAGACGGCTCTCCCAGCAGATGTACATGTACATGAAGTTGAACGCGAAACTGGGTAGGTATGCCCAGATGTTCTTCTGTGCGAACATGACGGTCGCCACGTTGCCCAGCAGGGCAGTCAATAGGGCGAACCACATCGAGGTGTGGCCGTCGGGCATGGCGACTGTGAACGCGATTGTGAACAGGATGAACGCTGTCATGTACAGCATACGGAAGTGAGTTTTGATAAAAGCCATATTGCCTTCTTTGTTGGTGTCCGCCAAAAATATATTAAAATTGATGCTCGCCGATAAGAGTTTTTCTTGCGGTATGGCCGGAAAAATCTGGCTCTGAGGTATAAACTGATAGGAAATCTCAATGGTTTCTTGAAATGACCGAAGAACAGAAGCAATTCAACACGTTCATCGAGAGCGCCTGCGCAAAGTGCGGTTGTCCCGAGGCGGTTCCCTACCTGAAGGCCGGTTTCTCCCTGTATTGCGAGGCAATCGACCCGTATGTGCTGGCCAAGCTGAAGCCCGGCATCAAGCTTACATCCAAGGACGGCAAGGTGTTCACCCCAGAGCCGGAACCCGAGCCGGAGCCGGAGCAGGTACAGCGCAAGCTGCCCGAGTTCAAGTCGGTCAAGTCCGCCGCCGAGGAAATCGACAGCGCCCACCCCGAGTTCGACCGCAAACGTCTGAGCCTCGACGATTTCCAGCGTCGCCAGGGCCTGATCAACGACACCCAGAATCGCTACCGTGAGGAGAACCTGCAGACCCAGGACGACTACAACACGCAGCTCGCCTACGAGAAGGCCAACGAGCTCCGCCGGCTACCGTTCGACGAGGTCAAGAAGATGTTCCCTAGCGCCGTCTGCAAGGTGTCCGGACAGCGCTGGGTGCGCGAGTTTATCGGACACCGGAAGAACGAGTTCACCGGTAAGGACGAAACCTACGCCAAGGGTCACTGGGAACCGGTGAACCCGTCCATCCCGTTCGACAACCCTACGCAGGCCGCCGACTGGGCGAAGCGCCACTTCTCCCCGGGCCACTGGGAAGTCTACAACTTCATCCCGGAACTCCAGCCCAAGGTGACGAACGTCATCGACTCCGACCGCTAACCGGGACGCACGACGAAAAAGCCCGCCTCCTGGCGGGCTTCTCGTTTTTGCCGGATGATTAGACGAACTTGAGGTTGTAGACCGAGTTGAGGCCGGCCTTCTCCCTGTAACCCATGGACTGACCCTTTTGCGTGTTAAAGAACGCCCTGGCGATAGCCGTCTTGATGGCCAGGTGGCGTCGCCGGCCGTCGGGCATGTACGGGTCGAAGATCTCGACGCCTGCCTTGCTGAGATATGGCGTCACGAGGTCGCCCGAGAGGCCCATGATGCGGCCGAAGTTGCTGACCTTGTAGTTTTCGTAGCCGGGGATTGGCTTCCACTGCTCGCCGATGTCCTTCCTGATGATGGCGTCGACGATTTTGTTGCTTATGCGGAGCATGTTGTGGATCCTGCCCACTCGGGCCTGGTAGCACGGCTGTCCGGGGACGGCGCCAAGCTTTTCAGCCATGAACTCGACGAGCGTGATGGAGCGGTTGGATAATTTCTCGATTTCCTTCATGATAGTCCTCTGTTTGTAATTGTAACTTATTTGAACTAATTTTAGTAAAAAGAAAGTTGAAACTCAAAATGCACGATTTAGCCCAAAAACTTGACATATTCAACGCAATCCGGTTCGACCCGGAGTTCCACAGCTATACTTTCAACGGGGTGCGGACCGTTTCTGTCACCCGAGTCACTGGATCCTTGAAGCCGCCGTTCAACGAGGCCGAAAAAACCGAGTCCACGGCTGCGAAGATGCGTGCCGAGGGCAAGGACGTGACCGCAGAGGACGTCCGAATTATGTGGGGGAAGGGAAACATTATCTCGACCGCCAAGGGAACGGCCGTCCACAACTACGTGGAGAACGCGCTCGCCAACAAGTTCATGAAGTATCCGCTGTTCGACGTGATGCTCTCGCTCACTCGTGAGGCCTACAAGAAGAAATTGCTGGGCGCCGTCGACCCGAACGTCCGGTTCGTCGCCGGGGCTGATCCTGACATATTCGCCAAGCTTTTCGACGGGGTCGACCCGGTCCTCCCCAAGTACAACGTCTGCGTTGCCCACGTGGACAAGTTCCTCGCCGACATACGCGGCAAGATGATTCCCATCAAGTCCGAACTCGTCATAGGCAGTCCGAAATATATGGTCTGCGGTATGGTCGACCAGCTTTTCTACAACCTCAAGTCCGGACAATTCGAGATATGGGATTGGAAGACAAACACGAAGTTCGATACCGAATCCAAGTATCCGCTGATGGCGCCGTGCGCACATCTCTCCCAGAGCAAGCTCGACGAGTATTCTCTCCAGCTCGGGTGCTACAAGCTGATGTTCCAGGAAATGACCGGTATTGAAATCGGTAACTGCTATCTGTGTTGGTTTAGCGAGGACCAGCCTACCTACAAGGTTTTCAAGTGCAAGGACTTGCAAAACGAGGTGGTCACCATCCTCAACCAGTTCGGGGGGAAGAATGCTGTTTAAGAAGAAAGATAATAGCTCGACGGAACGCGTTGGTTGTTTGGGAGTCCTCGCCGACATCATCGAGGGTGTGCTCGAAGTGATTATGGCCATACTCCTTTTCTGGGATTAATAAGAAGACCGGAGTGGTTTGTATGATTCCAGAACGCGAATATCCGCTTACTTCGGTTTGCTATGTCAGTTACTTCGGTAACAAGAAATTCGATGTATATTACAAGCTTGTAATTGATCGTCTTATGGTAACCGAGTCTGGTTACTCGATTTTCCGTGCCACGCTTTTCCGTGACATTTATGGGATGCAGATCAACGGCAAGTTCCTTAACGACTTGCGGTCGTCGATTTTCTATGTGACCAAGACACTCCCGGTGGTCAAGAACGCGGACAACTGTTACATCACGTCTCAAGAATTGGTTCCGTTCTTTCTCACCCGCTCTAGTAACGAGCTGCTTCACCGTTTCTATTTAGGGCTGGTCCACGGATGTAATAAGACGGACGACTTTCTCAAGGATCGGTTCACCCAGAGAGTCCACATCCACTTGGACGGTTCGGACACTAGCAATGGACAGGACAAGCAGATCGACTTGGTCTCTCTCGGCGCTATAAAGCGCAAGCTTAAAAACGGCCGGTTCAACGATGAAGCCGACTCGGTTCAAGCCGTCGCCGATATCCTAGACCGTGCTCTCAAGTCGGAGGTACGGGCCAAGAATAAGTTAGAAGCCCAGCTCAAGGTAGCCGAGGCTATCAAGGTTGTGGTCGAGCAGCAGATACGCACCTATAACCACCAAGCTGAGTACGGCAAGCAGATCGACCTTGAAAATATGACCGGCTGGATAGTGTACAGAGAACCGACGGCATCGCTCAGATTTTTTGACAAACGGCTTGATATAACATTCAATATCATGCCGTGTTTGTCGCCAGACAGCCAAGTCAGTATACATTATCCGAAATTCTCGTGCGATTTCCATTGCAATCCGGATTCTGAATACAAGATCGTTAACTTTTTGAAGGCGGTCGCTCATCTTGATGCTGCCTTGCACGACGATTAACTAAGGAGATACTACAGAAATGAATAATATGACTGTGAAGAATAAAATCTACATAATTGCCCTGTGCGTCGAAATAGTGGCCGACATCATAGCCATTGTGCGTACTGTAAGGAAATCCCGAGTATGAGCAAGGCGCCGAAGATAGAGGATATAATCAGGTCGTTCACGGACAAGCAGCGCGAGCTGTACGATTCCATGATGGCTGACGAGAAGAAGCTGTTCGCCGACTGGAACGGGTGCAGGGACATGCACTCCAAGTACATGTCCGTCATCAACGACAGGGACATCGGCCCGCAGGTTCGCGGGTTCCTGATGGCCATAGGGAAGTACTGGTCCGGACGGCGTCGCCTTATGGAGGATCTGGTCAGGTCGCTCGGTCGCCCCGACCTTGTCGAGAGGTGGATGAAGGATGTCGAAGCAAAGAACGAAGCAAAGAAGTGAGCCACAGGTGGTGGACGTCAGGGTGATGAAGTTCGACTCGGTCTACGAGAACGGGTCGAAGTGCGTCTACCCCCGCTCCATCGGCGAGAAAATCATTCTCGACATAGCGGGCGGCAAGAAGTTCAGTATCGAGGAAGTCTCGCCGGTCGAGCGCAACTTCAAGCGAATACCGCCGTTCCAGTCGTGGCCGGAGCACGCGATGGCGGAATCCGTCGGCGCACGTATCGACGGGGACGTACTCGTCATGTCGTTCCGCATCCGGAAGAACAAGTACGGGAAGCTGCTGTCCGACGCAATAGCGACACATGGTCTCGACAAGCTGTACTTCTTCCCGGTCGGTATCGGCGAGGACAAGGACGGCGTGGTCACGAAGTACGAACTCAGCTATATTTCATTCGAGGTTAAAAAAGGATGAATATTGACGTTCTTCTAGCGGTTAACGGGGACGGAAACCTGATTCGGAGAAACATTCTCGCCCTCCCCAACAAGGTGTTCCAGTGTGACGGGCTGGAACCCGTTCTGTCTCATAGGCTCGTCGTCCTCCCGAAGTCGATTATCCCAAGGATTTACAACGGGCTCCCCCCGATGGAGTTCGGCATATACACGTCGCGCCTGTTCGTCGCCGATGGCGAGGAGCCGGCCGTGAGGCTCGCCGTGGGCCTTTCGATGAAGACGGACGTCGACATGGGCGATATCACCATCGTGGGCTCCGATGCAGTCACGGGCTTGCTGGACGGGATGGGGATCGACTACCGCCTTGCCATTGTCGCCCCGCTCAACGTGCAGATCCCGGAAAAGCTGTTCGACGGATTCGAGCGGGACGGGTCGAGCGGTGACGAGCGGTACACGGTGCACTACTTCAAGCCCAGCCTGACGGCGACCTCCGACGTCAAGATGGCGAACCTCATCGACGGCGCAGCGACCGGTTTCGAGCTGTCCGAGGCGGAACAGGAGACCGTCGACCATTTCGCCAAAGACTTCGCACGGTTCTACAAGCAGGAGATGAAACGAAGCGAGGTCGACTCCTACGATGATGGTAACGATTCCGACGTCGAGGATGACGAGCTGGGGCAGGAGATGGAACTCCTCTGGAAGAGCGCCGAGCTCGCCCAGTCATACGGAATCAACGCTATGCACTCGGCCGGAAAGGTGGCCGCCGACCTCGAGAAGACCAAGGCCGACGTGGCCAAGGCGATGGAAATTGCCGTGGAGGCGTCCAAGCCCCCCGCCTACCGGGACATGATTCCCGTCAGGGTGACGCAGCTCGAGTCCTCGGTCAACAATATCACGACGCAGTTCTCCTCGCTGATGGACGAGACACAGACCGCGTTCGACAAGATGGGCAAGTCGGTGCGCATCCTGCGCGTAATGGTCATAGCGCTTGCCGTGCTTGTATTGATGCTGGGCACCGCGCTCGGCGTGTCAGTTTTCGCTGGAGGATAGTATGAGTTTTTTCGTGTCCCTGTATGTCGAGTACCGCCCGAAGGGCGCGACTGAATGGAAGCTCGCCGGAGAAGATTCCGTCACGGGGTATTTCCGTGACTACATGGTCGGGGAGAAGGGTGACTGGACTGACATGGACAGGTTCAACTCGTTCGACCCCGTCGAGATCGACTCCCTGTCGGAACGCGTCCGCTGCATATACAGTAAGTCCATGGAAGGCGACAGGCAGATTGTCCCGTCGTTCCGTGCTATCGGGCTTGCCGACTACGAGAAACGCGTCGACGACGCTATCGACAGGCACCGCGACCGATTCGTCACGACACTGACGGCGCTGGGTATGACGGCGAGCCGCGAGTACGACGGCGAACTCTCCGTGGGCGACGAATGGCGGGTAGATGAGTCGGACAGCAAGAAGACGGCGCAAGCCAAGCTCGCCTCGCAGCTCACCTTCCCCGTGTCCAAGGAACTCATATATGACCTCGTTGCCGAAGACGAGATGTATGCCAGGGCCCTGAAGAACAAGGGACTGCTGGAGGCCGTGCGGGAAATGGTCGATTCGGACTGCACGGAAGTCCGCCTCCTGCTTGTGTCGTAATGATAAACTACGGGAAACTACAACGGGTTTTCCAAATGGACGAACAGAGGAAGAAGTTGTTCTTCGAGTCGGTGGACAAGATGTGTTCCGCCAAGCACCTCGAAGGACTTGCCGAGACCGCCAAGAAGCTGTACGAGAGCACGCTGGAGCCCAACGAGACCACCATCAACCAGGTCGATCTCAACAAGCTCCCCGACGAGTCTATCAACGAACTGCAGGGCGACATGGCGAAGGTCGCCGAGGCCAAGAAGTCCGCCGACGAGGCGAACGAGAACCTGACCGAGGTCAACGCCGAGGTTGCCGCCAAGGCCAACGCCGCGTCCGAGCAGGCCGAGCAGGCCGAACAGCAGGACGGCACGGAACAGCCGCCGGAGGCCTAGCATGGGTTCCCCGTTCGGAAAGATGCTTGCCTGCCTCGACCGGGGCAAGCCGTGGGTCAAGGCGGCGACCGACCTGTACGAGTCGCTCTGCGAGGCCGACTACTCGAGGCACCTCACCGTGCCTTCCTCGATGAGCGCGGTCACGCCGTTCCCGAACTACAAGAACATCATGAAGCAGGTCCCCACGGCGAGCTCCACGTCCCAGCCCGACGTCCAGACCCCCTACACTTACGAGCCGTGCGGCGGACGGTGCACGAGGGACGCGCACGAGGAAACGCAGGAGGCCTTCCGTGAGGAGTACCGGCCCCAACGGATCCACATGAAGTCCGACGCGAGCGTCACGGGTCTCATCAAGAAGGCCAAGGAACACCTCCCCAACCCGCCCGAGATGTCCGTCGCCTCGCTCCGGAGCGAACCCGTTTCCGGCTTCAGCACCAAGGCCACTTTCGCGGGTCCGGGAGCCGCCACCATCAACGGCGTGGACGCCGGGTACGGTACGGGTTCCGACTCGTCCGCCTCCGCGACCACCGCGTGACCGCTCGGTACATCCGGCAAACTGATAAACTTGTGGGAAACATACCACGGGTTTATTTTTTATGAACGCTACTGAATTTATCACGAGGGACGAACTCGGCCTTACGAAGGCGCAGGTCGAGTGCGTGTCGAAGCTCGCCGACATATGCGGGATCAACCCGATGTTCGAGGGCCTGTTCGGAAACGCCGGCGCTGTGGTCGGCGGCAAGACGAAGAAGCAGGCCGACGCCGAGAAGAAACTTGCCGAACCCGAGCCCGAGCCCGAACCGGTGATGGGCACGGCCCCGCAGGACGACGCCGATCCCGAAGTGCGCCCCGTGGACGACATCATCAACCGCGAGAACCACGCCCGGTCCTTCCAGTCGGACGAGGACTACGACGCCGGCGACAACGACAACGTCCTCAAGGACGACGACGCCTATGCCAACGAGGCGGGGGAGAAGGAAGCCAAGGCCTACGACACTGTCCCAACCGCCCGCGTGGTGGGCGAGCTCGTCGTCGACATAGCCAAGACTTTCAACCAGTACCAGCTCATCGACATCGGCTCCTACATGTCCGACGAAGCCAAGGCACGCGAGTATATCGACGCCTACATCTCCAACATGGCCGGCAACCTCCGCCGTGGGTCGGACCCCAACTTCGCCGTGTGGCTCACTGGCGACCAGGACATCGCCGCCGACCAGTCGGCGAAGACCGAGATCATGGCGGGTCTCGACAAGCTCGCCCGCGACCTGCGTCTCTACAGGGAGTACATCTCCAAGGAGAAGGACACCTCCCCCGCGACGATCGAGGGCATCGAGGTCGTCACCGGCGCCATCGACGCGTACCGCAAGGGCGGGTCGCAGGGCGTCAGCCAGTTCCTGTCCAGCAACAGCGGGTTCGTCGTCAACAGGAACACCGAGGACGCCATTTCCAAGCTGCTGGGCACCAGCGCCAAGTCCAGCGACCGCATGAAGATGCTCAAGCAGGCCGCGCTCGCCAAATACAGGGCCAGCCACGGCGGGGTGAGGGCGTAGTCCCGCGTGTCGCGACGCCGGCCCGCGTTTTCCGGGCCGGCCCGCTTTGTACAGAAATCAACGAGGAGCGAATAGATGAGCAAGGAGAACCCGAGTATACTCTGGAGCGTGGATCAGTCGTTAGACCCCACTGAAAAGGCGACGGCGCAGAACAATATGGGTGTCGGCAGTACGATGATTACGGGCGCACCCTCGGATAAATACGTATCGTGGACTCATAGAGATACTAACGGAAATATTCACGTTAATCAGGAAAGTATTCAGTCGACATTTGTTCCGGATAGTGGTCTCGCTGATAGTCATAGGCCCATTAACGCATTGGGTGTGCTCGATGCGATGAGAAATACGTTCGCATTCAGTCAAGATGTTTCCATCGATGTAAATAATGATAGGTATCAAGTTGGTGATGACGTTATTATTGCGTCGCCGAATGGTCATCAAATTAAGGTTAAATGGAATCGTAGTCAAGACGGAAACGCCGATTCAATCATTGTTTCGGTACCGGATGAAGAGCCCAGCGCAAACTTGGATCCAAATGAAATTTTCAGTATAGTGACCGTTATGCGATTTGGTGTCTTTTATGAATATCAAAATGTATTGATTCCGTCGTACAATAATGTCACCTATGATACTCGTGCAAATCCAACACCATCTGGTCAAACTCGCCCGGATATTCAAATTCCAATTGACCATCAGTCATTTGGTCGAGTTAATCATGAAAGATATGAGATTACGATAACCTTCGGTAATAGTCAGGATTCGTTGTGGATTAGAGTGATACCGGTTAAATACGTTGAAAATACACCACCAACTCCGCATCGATATAGATTGGTTATTTCCGGCCAGTTCATGTCCGGGCCGGCCCCGTCGAACAACTCGCCGCAGGCCTAGTTATTACGAAAGTGTGACAAAAATCACACTTTTTTAATATTTTTCGAAAAATTGCCAAAAAACCCTTGTTTTTCTTATCGAGGATTGCTAAACTTGTTTTCGTAACAGAGGTGAATCCTACTATGATGCAATCAAAACTCAACATTAGCGCACGCGGAAGCGAACAGTTGGCAAAGTCCAATTGCTGGTTCGCAGGCTATACGCTGGACGATTGCATGCAAGGGTTGCACCGATGATTTCCTGAAGGTTGATGTTTGATAGGAAGCACCGGTTGCAACAAGAGCAACCGGGGCTTTTTACATACACCGATCATATGGGCCAGTGGCAGAATGGTAATGCCCCTCCCTAGCACGGAGCGGATTTACGGGTTCGAATCCCGTCTGTGTCCACTAAGACGAGCTCGTGAAGCTCGTCGGCAGATTGACAGTTCGGATAACCATATTTCTTGTTCCGGGCGCTGCACGTAGTTGCGGCTCCTCGGATATGGGCCATTAGCTCAGTTGGTAGAGCGCCTGATTTGCAATCAGGGGGTCGTCGGTTCGAGCCCGACATCGGTCCAGTGTTTTTATGTATGGGCCATTAG